>OGQO01000649.1_pt1 | contig 35976 bp, 52 predicted proteins | sample 1553241 | NCBI WGS metagenome assembly OGQO01 (sample SAMEA2579933, study PRJEB22360) | human gut metagenome | biome: human gut; feature: human-associated habitat; material: faeces | place: Denmark | collected 2008/2010
GCTCACACCCGGCGCCCAGGTTGCACCAGTTGCCCAGCTCACACCCGGCGCCCAGCTTGCACTCGTCGCCCAGCTCGCACCCGGCGCCCAGGTTGCACCAGTTGCCCAGCTCACACCCGGCGCCCAGGTTGCACCAGTTGCCCAGCTCACACCCGGCGCCCAGTGTGCACCCGTAGTCCAGTTTGATATTGCGCGCCTCAAATTCGGCGGCTAATTCAGAAAGTTCATTGTACTGAAAGGGTGTCCAGCCTTTGCCTGAAACCCAGAGATAAATTGTTTTCATGGTTGGTTATCTTTGTGCTTAAATTTTAAAACAGTTTATGGATTAAAATACAACCACCATTGACGGGAACGGAGCACTATTTTTTTGGCCCCCGAATTTTAGCCTCCCCTTTATAAATCTAATTTCCCGTGCTTTGTGGTAAATAAATTCGTGAAAATATCGAGTATCTGTACGCGCCGGAATCAACATTACAACTATTGTGTTAATTTTTTGTGCCTCCATGCAGCATTTACGAACCCATGCGTATATATCCCGACCGTATGGCGGATTGCAAAAAACAGTATTCCCGCCCCAATCTTGTCGGAGCCCGTCCTGCTCTTTGGTGTAGAATTTAACACACTTAGCATTATGCGGGGTGGCGCAAGGATCAAGTGTAAAATTAAATTCACTATTGAGTTTATCATAGAAATCCTGTGGTGTAGCCCATAAATCGGTCTTAGATGAAAACATCGTTTCTGTATTCATAAATTAGTTTTTTTTGTGTTTAACTTTCCGATTAGGTATACAGGAGATCCAGCCCCAGAACGGTATGCGCCGCTTCAAGTAGTCCGGATCATCCTCATGGTTGTATGCCTCGGTCTCAAAGCATGTGTAGTAGTACGCGCCCGGATAAGGCGGGATAATCACTTCGATCAGCCACGAAATGCTATAGCAAATCCAGCCGGCGAAGAGAATACCGACCACTGTCAGCGCCCAGCCCCACCATGCGAACGAGTAGATTATGGCGACGGGCAGGAGGATTGCCGCGAACAGCACGGCCAGTTCGATCTGCTGGGCGCAGTGGATTCCTTCGTGGCGGCGCGTAGTCTCGTCCATGCTCCACGCCATCGGCTTCCGGGTAAAAGACCACAAAAGCCATGTTACCCAGCTGAATCCCTTGAACGGGATAAACGGGTTGTGAACTTCAATAGGTAGTTTCATGGGTTTAATCTGTATCCGTTAGTTATCACCCAGCCTATTGTTTCAACAATACAGGACAAAAGTGATCCGTCGCATTTCCATAAGATATTGTACGAGTTATCATACACGATCTTGCAATGGTCTTCGTTAGGGAATCGAATGATTAAGTGTATCCACCCCTTTTGGTCGCCCCATATAGTTTTCGGCAATACCGCCAGCAGGTCGGCGACCGTGAAGGCGGGGACATAGTAATTCGGGTACTTATTGTGCAGAACGCGCCTTGTTTCCTTATCTGTGTTCCATATCTTCAATCGGGCGCAATCTTCGTCCATTTCCCACACCATGCTCGCCCTCTCCGCGGGCACTCCCATCACGATCAGCCGCTTCGACTGTACGATGCTCGTTACTTGGTTTTTCATTTTTACCCTCCAAATTTCGTTTAAAAATATTCAGGTGATACCATGTACCACTTTGGTGGTTTCATTCGATTCTACCCACCTAAGAATCGCAAACAGGGGCATCTTTGCTTTTGTCTCTCCTTTGGCTTTCCCAAAGCTCAAGTATTTTTGCCTTAGTTTCGTCGCTGAGCCGGTTTATTACAGAACCATGAAGACCCGCCACGTGTACCTCCCTATTTGCACATGCTTCGCATCTCTCTTCGAAGTATTCTGCGAACCACTGGTATATTATTTGACCGTCTATGCGCCCGAACAGCTGCCCGTAGAATCCTCGCTTTGCACGGGACATTACGAGATTCACATCGGCGCTGTTCAGTGCCCAGAAGTCATCCAATATCATTCGGGCCGTTTCGTTTATCTGTCCTGAATCCATTTTGGCTGAAATGTTGAGGAACCGCTGAATGTCGATAATCCACGCGGCAAGCATGAAGACTACCTCGCATTCGCCGTAAATCTTCCGCATCCCCGACAATGAGTAAGCCTCGGAGTTAGCACATGCCAGCGGCGTAATACATCCTCGGTACAATTTAGCGGCCTCGGCTGGCGTTAATAATGCCTTGAAAAGTTCTTTCGAACTGCTCTCGTTCCTCGTCGGTAAGTCCATCCTTACCGCGGGAATTGTCTTTTGATCGTTCATACACTCGGTTTGTTTTTTGTGAAATCGCGTATTCGAATATCCGTTTCCAGTCTATCGTCTTGCATCGGCTCTTTTTCTTGTGCAACCATCCGGCCTCCGTGGCCCAAAACTCCTTGCATGCCTTTTCAAGCGTCAGTTTGATATTCACGCCGGGATTGAACCGTTGTCGTTCTGCCATCCACTCCCTGTTGCCAACCCATCTCTTCCATGCGTCCCGGCAATCTTGCAGGTAGACCTCGAAGCTGTCTCGCCACGTCACCTCCTTCGGGGTTTCCGGCTTCTCTCTCGCGCGCACGCGCTTTGAGTTTTTACCAGCATCTTCTGAAATATCTATTATCTCGGCATCTTCGAGTACGTCAGTACGAGAAGTACTCTCTATGTCTTTCTTCTCTATAATATCTCTTATCTGTTGTTGCTCGCTGTGTTGCTTCTTTGTTGCTCGCTGTGTTGCTCGCTGTGTTGCTTCTTTGTTCTCCTCTTTGTTATCGTAAAAATTTAAACCGACGTAATTATCGAAATTACAGATAGTTATTATGGTATACGTCTTTGTTGCCGTCTTTGTTACTTCTTTGTTGTTGACTATGTTGTCAAGTGTGTTGCGTGTTTGTTGGAGACTTTGTTGTACCCCTTCGCTTAACTTAGACAGACTCGTCACCACTTGCCCGCGTTTAACCGGGATCCCGTTCCACTCCGATTCCGTAATGTTCGCGTTCATAACCAACCATTGGATCATGGCGTGTTCCCGACATGACTTAACGCTGGTCTCCCGGTACCATTCGGTAGGAATTTTCATCCATCCATTTTGTATGTCCTTTAGCTTCATAATAGGTTGAAAAATAAAGCGAACCAACAAGAACTTGCCCTTCCTGTCGGTTCGCTTGGAATGACCTTGCGGCCATTATATCATACATGCGAGGGCAAGTCGCTATGCAAATATACGAACCTTTCCGGAAATTCCCAACTTTTTCAGTCTATTTTTTGGCTTCCAGAATCGGAAGGTCGGCTCCGCTCAGGTCGGCTCCGCTCAGGTCGGCTCCGCTCAGGTCGGCTCCGCGCAGGTCGGCTCCGCTCAGGTCGGCTCCGCTTTTGGTAGCTTCGGCTACGGTCTTTTTAATTGTGTTATTTTCGGACAAATACTCGAAAAGTATATTACCTGTCCACCAATTTTTTATCTCAATTTTGATTTGCTTGCTCATGATTGTTGATGGTTAAAATGTTAAATGACAATACGACTGGACGGCCGCAATTGACTGGAATTATTTCATATTCGTACTGGTTCATATCGAATCGTATTTAACGGGTTGAATGCGCTTCATGTCCGACCACACGAAGCCGCGGGCCTTGAGTTCCTCCAGCAGTTTCCGGTCGGTGTAGCCTGCCAGATCGGGATTGTGAATCGCCCCCCCCCTCCGGGCAGGCAGGGTCGAGTTTCGTTTGGAATATGCTTGTCGGGCATATTCTCGAAGGCATGATTTGCATCTCGGATTCATCCCATCCTCGGTGCTCTTGAGTCGGCCGAACTCGGTGATCGGCTTAGTTTGTTTGCATCGTATGCATGTTTTCTGTTCCATGATTCTCAAATTAGAAATACATAAACTTCGTTTCCTTGTGTGTCGAGTGTCGGCCATTTCTGGCGTACCTCCACCATTTCGCAATCCACCACGTTCTCCCGGATCAGTTTGGCCGCTCCCTTTTCCAGATGCGAGACCCATACGGCCGGGATGGAAATTTTGTGGCGTTTCTTCACTCCCTTCTCGTCCACCTTCGTGTGGTATTTGACGATGGATGTTGGCTCCCCTACCCAGTATACCAGCCGGTATTTTTGGCCGTTTTGCCACGACGGAAGGCATATTTTATCTCCTTCCTTGCATTCTGAAAGCTTAATTTGTTGCATACCCCCCCCCCTCTCATTTTCTTTTCGGTTTTTTGCGGGCCGCGAAGTTTCGAACTCCGTCCTTCGCCAGCTCCGCTGGTTTGACATCAGGTTTATTTTCGGTTATGATCGGCATCTCGATCCCTTCCTTCGGCTCGAAGTAAATGCACCATTTGTCCATGCAGATCGTCAGCGTTCGCGCCTTGAGGCAGTGAAAAACATGCTGTCCGGGCCAGTGAACGCACGCGGTGCAGTTTACCTGCGGGCTGTCCAATACGGATCTGCGCGTACTATTTTGCTTTACCATTCTCCGGGATTGTTGGTTCTACCATCGCCATCAACAGCATCTGAACGATCAAAATAGGCAGGTACAAATACAACAGCCAGCTACTTTCGGGAATCTTCAACTTTTTCATTGTGTTTCTTGTTTATTTCAACTTTTATCCAGTCGGGAAGATTCGATTCGGCCACCAAAGCGACATTGTCGATCTTCACTATTTTCAGCGCGCCGGTTTTGGCGTAATGGTAGAGAGAACTCAGCGGAATGCCGCTCGCGTCGGCCAGCCATCGCAGGGTATGAAGATTTCGTGTGTCAGTTATCATACCCCCCCCCCTATTTGGATTGTTCGGCATTTTCCACACGGGCGATCATCGCCTCATCTTCGGTCTGGCCGTCGGGATATTCTACCGCGGTCTCATACTCCACGTCGTCGGACATAGGCGTGCCGTTGTCGAACTTAATGGCGGTGGCCAGCTGGTTCATGGCCGTGGTAGAATAGGGATCAATGATCGCACCCTCGCGCAGCACCCGTTTCGATACGGTTTTATGATACATTACTTCCGGGTTGGTTCGCCACATTCCGGTGGGTTTATTGAAGGATTTCGAATACCTCTGGCCCCATGCCATCAATTCCTCGATAGTCATGTAGCAATACTTCTCGAAGCCCGTGAGCTGGCGAATGTAGGCTATATATCCTTGCAGGATTTCCCGCTCGTGCGGCGCATCGTTGTACTTGTATTCCCCCGTAAAGGGATTGTGGGATAATATATCCCCCTCGTACACTTTTGCCGTGTTGAATGTCGCCATCGTGCCGGTGCGGAAGGCCAGCTGTTGAAGGCCGCGGTTCATCACCTGAAACGTACACCGGTCGCCGTAGGGGATCAGGGCCGACTGGCTCAGGTTCGGGTCGATGGACAACCCCGTGCAGGCCGATACCATCGCTGATCTCACCACCGTGCGCGGGTCGCATTTGTTGAGGGCCGCGGCGGCCGGATCTCGCATCAACAGTAGGATTGTTTGCATGAACCGCGGGGCGAATTTCTCCCCCAGAACGTCCATGAATTGGTCGCGGGTGCTTCCTTTCGTGAGCCATGATTTGATTTGTTGGAAATTACTTTGCGTTACGCTCTTTTGCGGGGCCTGAATGGTTACGGCCTTCGCCTGTTCGGTCATCTGCTTTGCGTCCATAGCTGAAATTTTTGTCAAGTAGTTTTTTGATTCCGTCTTTCCATCCGCCGGAGGTAAAGCCGCCGCGGGTGTTGTCTGAGAGGTTGTGCCACCGCATGTTGGTGGGGTACACGTCGAAAATACCGATTGCGCTTCCGGTGAGTATAAAACCCTCTTCCGTGGTTCTCTCGTCCACATTTATGCGCCTTCCCATCGACCGTATGCACCTGCAAACACGCATTTGGTAGGGGGACAAATTCTCGATTCTCGTGTCATACCCTTTGACCCTCGAATAGTCGGTTATCAACTCGGTGATCTGCCGCGTTCGCCGCTGTACCAGCTCTTCCTTGGTTTCCATCACTTTTTTATGTCGAATTTCCGATACGCCGAAATGGTGGTATACTCTTTGGCCAGATCGGGGTGATCCTCGCTGAATTTGGCCAGATCAAAACGCCGCTGATGGATGGTGCGGTAGGTAGCCAGCGCGCGGCCTTCGTATGCAAGGGTATCGCGTTCGTCGAACAGCGCCGACATTTTCGCCTTGATTTCCTCGTATTTCTTGGCCGCTTCATTCGCGTTGCGCTTGTAGATCATCGCCTGCTCGTGCATTTGCGAGACTTCATGCCCCACCTTGATGATCCCGGCCGTGGATTCGGGGTGCAACAGCTGCACGTCATCGCCATTTATAGGCTCCGGCTGTTCGCCCCCGATAATATGGCGTTCATACCATGCGCACGCCATTTCGATGCACTTGCGGACGTACTCCCGCTCCGGCAGGATCAGGCGCGATTTAAGCGTTTTGGAGCCATCATTTACGGCCAAATAGGTTCCGGGGCGTCCGCCTATTTCCGCCTCAAACTGGCACTGCAAAAACCATTCGGACGGAATGGTCTCCGGTACGTCAAAGTCCACATGCATCGCGGTGTCTTTGATCTCCAAGAATGGACGCCCGGCAAGGCTCGTCCCCTCCTTGAAAATCTCGCGGTCCGGGGCCACTTGAATGTAATCGGGGTACTCGTCGTTGTGGAATACGGCGATCTCTTTGGATCGGCCTACCACCTTGAGGCCGGTCTGCTGCTGAAACCAGCGTGCGATCCCGTCCTCCATGAACCGCCCGCGATACATGGATTCCTTGATCGGCTGCGCGTCGCGGTTTTTCCATTCCAACCACAATTGCAGCGGGGTTTTGTGATTGCTCAGGCCGAGTATTACGCCTATGTTTGACCCTCCGATCACGAAGTTTTGATTTCGGTATGCCAGCCACTCGGCGCGGGTCTTGAAAACTGTTTTACGGATTGCCATGTTATTGGTTGGTTTTAAGGAAGGCTATCGCCATTTTCCGGGGTTCTACATGGATTGTTGCACTTTCGTGATCGGGGAATATCTCGATGCTTCGGAATTGGACTGCATTTAGGGCCGTATAGCTTCCCTCCGGAATCTGTACGGATTTCCAATGCAGATCGGCCGATATAATTACCGTGACGTCCTCGCGCCCGCACGGGGTGTCGACCTTCACAACTTCCGATCCGTGGAAGTAATCACCGTCTAAATGGTCTTTGAATGCTTCGGCAATGGCGTCGTACGCCGCAGTTGACAAATTGTAAATCATAATTTTGAATTTTTAAATAAGCTATCCTTGTTGATAATCTGAATCGTAGTTGAGATCAACCCCCGTTTGATGATAAATTCGTAGTGGGTGTCGGGGCAGTGTTCCCAAAACGGATCGCCGGGTTCGGCCCACCATTCATACACATAGTAATTCCCGGGCTTCTGACGCTTCGCAACGTCTTTGATATATTGCAGGTCCAAAGACTCCGCGATCTGCGTTCCTTCGGTCGAAAATAGGGTGTAGTGCGCGATTTTCATTTTGCGGGAATCATCATTAAATCAAATCTACCTTCGTCTTGGCCTACTATGTCCTTTCCGTCAACGGTCCACGAAGCCGGGAATACTTCGCCGCTTGGCCCCTGTACTTTGCCTAAAAGTTTGTATTTCTCTGCTCTTGGCCGTAGTTGTAGATCTACTACTCTCCAGCCGTGCCGGGTTTGCAGGATGTAATCCCCGCGCATGTACTCCATCAGATCAAAATTTTCCATAATAGTGTTGTTTTTCGGTTTAACTTGCGAAGGCCGGGGAGGTGATCCCCGCGGACGGTTGCCCGGCGGTCTGCCGCGCCTTCTCCACGCGATGCGAATGCTTCACCAATACAATTTTGCCACTTTATGCCGTCGCGGGCGGCTGGGGTTTCGGCCAGTGGCGGACCCCTCCCCCGAAGGGGGCTATTTCGTTACCTCGTGGATTTCGCACTGGCCGAGTATCGAAACCTCCACCAGAACCACGTCGCCGGCGTCATACACCCGTTCCACCCGGAACGAATACCGGAACATAAGCCAACATATCGCGGCGGTCACAATCGCAGTAACCAGATACCGCATAAAAGCGCAATTTTTCATGTTTATTCTTCTTCCGGTTCGGGACTCATTGTTATATCCTTTCGATATAGTCGATATTATCAAGATTATTTTTCATCGGGTTGCCGGTTTTGAAGGTTTGCGCACATATCTGCGTATCTCTGGGCAGACTTCAACACCCTCCACCCCGTAGCGAGGGCGCGCGCCTGAATATCCAACAATGGTTCCGCCGTTACTTTTCGCCCCTGCTCCCACTTGGCGAATTGCGCAGGGGTAAATACTACTTTCGCTATATCGCCGTCGTACACCAGTGCACAACCGCCGTAACTGTATTGATGCCAGCCGGATGCCCCATTTAGGACCAAATCCAAGGATAGATCCGGTATTGCTTCGTTTTGATCGGCGCACCACTTGCATATGTCTATATAACTGTCCAGCAAGAAATCGGCATAATAAGCCGTCGCTTTATTCCATTGCCCGCGCTTCCGCTCAATCTCGGAAATATAGCAACGCATGTCGGAAAGATATTGGGGTGAGTTTAAAATATTGTGTATCATGGCTTTATACTTATTTGATTTTGACAATTTGGCGGTAGTTGGTCGGCGTTTCATACTGGTAGATGCGTACGCCGTATTCGATGGGATAGGCCCGCTTGCGTCTATCCGGGTCGTTAATCTGAAAGTGCGAAATAACTGCCTGCATTGCATATTGACAGTGTGGGCGTCCGTACTGCATCGGGACGACAAATGTCTGTTCGGACGGGTAACCCTGATTGACTGTTACAATCATGGCAAAATACGGGTTGCCATAGGTTTTTTGGAACCACGTAAAGTAATGCACGTGAATGGTGCGAAGGCGATAATGGCCAATTCGGATGATGTCATTTTTCATAGTTGTATTGGTTTTGTGTTTTTCTCTATACAAATATACGCAAAATTATTTGCTTTGCAAAATTTTCTAAAGAAAAATGCACGGTTTTTCGCAACTTTTTTTCGCTGATCCGAGAGTGCCAGCAGCGGAACCCCCGACCTGCCCCCGCGCGTCCCCCGCCCAGATCTCGCCCGACCTCCCCGACATCCCCAACCCATGCCCAGCCCACACCGGTAGTACCTCCCCGGCTTCGGTATCTCATAGGTCGGAAGTCTACCATTCAACATATACCGCTATCCTATTAAGTACTACTATGTGTGTGCAACGCAGGAGCGCGGGCACGTGCGGGCGTCCGGGCGCGTGACGCGAAAGTGTATGCATGTGATGCGGGTGCGTGCGTGGGGGTGTGCTCGTGTGCGTGTGCGCATGCGTGAGGGCGGGAGCGGGTGGACGGGTGTGTGCTGGCGGGTGATCTCTGAGGGGTGCGGCTGGAGTCGGGCTGGCTGGCTGGGTGGAGCCGATGCGCCGAAGGTGGGAGGACAGTGCGGGCCTGAGCGCGAGCCGAAGGCGAGCGCGAGGGAAGGCAACGAACGCAGGGTAAACAGGGCGGGGGGGGGTCCCGTGCTAGCACTCTCCATATTTTCTCCCGGAGGTTTTTTTGGGACTATTGGGCTTAGAACTTTCCCTTACTCGACTTTGAGATCCGCGGGGGATTGGTTTTCGGGTCTGTTCTTAAAAAACTTTATTATCTCTGATGTTGCGACATTTCGGTGTCGATATCGCTCTTGGAGAGCGATCCGGGCGGTGCGGCCATTCGTATTCCCGGCTCGGAATGGTATCTGGAGACATCGATGCGAATGGTGTAAGAAAATTTGGAAATCCGGAATTTCTCCCTATCTTTGTGATGTCGGGCGCGCAACCCGATCGGCCGGGGCGGTTTTGTTTTTTCTCAGATTCATTCCCCCTTTCCCAAGATTAAGGTGTGTACCCGGCCGCCTTTCGAAACCTCTGGGCCTGACAGCAGGCCTGTTCGCATAATGTTTGGATTTTGCAATGGCGCCGGAATTTTTCCGGCGCTTTTTGGTCTCTTTTTTGATTTTATCAGAAATTTCGCTAAGTTTGTCCGGACTTAAACCCCGAAGCAATGATTATCGCCAACTCCACAAATGCAGTGCGCATAAACTCCCAGAACGTCATCGGCATCGACCTCGACGAGCTGACGGGGACCGTTACGATCAGATCCTCGGTGGAAGCCGAAGAGCTGGAGATCACCCCGGACCTTCCCGCATCCGGACCCGGTCTCTACATGGCGCTTGTTCGCGCCGTAGCCCAAGACAAGCCTTTGTGCGACATCCGTAAATTCAAGTAGCGATGGGAACGAATCCGTGGGCGAACAGATCGGGAACGCCGGCCCCGGCCGCCGGCGGCGACGCCGAGGAGCGCGCCGCCCTGATGGATGAGGTGCGTGCCGAGGTTCGGGAGGACGTGCGCAAGCGCTTCGGCGATGACAAGAATCCCGTGACGGAGTTCCTGCTGAAAGTCGGGGTGCTGGAGGACATGGAGGTCATGCGCCGCGTTACCATGCGAACCTCCGACAACAAGCTGATATATCAGTGCGGAAAGAAACTGGACCTGCTGAAAACCTACATCGCGTTGGCCAAGGAGACCATCGTCATGCAGGAAAAACAGCAGAAAATAGACTCGGCGGCCGGCAGCGGCGACGATAAGGACGAAGTGATCGTTTCACTGGAAAGAACCTGATGAAAGTACGGCTGGACATACCCCTGAACCCCAAGCAGGTAGAAATGTATAACCTGCTCAACTCCGGAAAATTCACGGAAATTCTGTTTTACGGCGCCTCCCGCTCCGGCAAGACTTTCCTAATACTTTTCTGGATGATCGTTCAGGCCATCGTCTACAATGCCAACTCGCTGGTGGTGCGCGAGACCTTCACGTCGCTCAACATGGGTATGATCCGTCAGACGCTGCCCCGCGTGCTGGACGCCATAGCCCGACTTAACGGCAAGAAAACATACCAGAAACTCATGGTCGGCGGAAAGCCCTTCGCCAAGTACAACGGCAAGGACAACGTGCTGACGCTGTTCAACGGCGCCTATATCCAGTTCGCGTCGATACGCGCCGGGGCGGACGGCGCCGGCGATACCTACGACAAAATCCTCTCGACCGACTGGGGACATATCTTCGCCGACGAGGTGTCGGAGATCGACTTCGCCGCCATCGAAACCCTCTACTCGCGTCTGGCGCAGCTGTTGCCCGTGCCCAACATCATGCTCTACGCCCTGAATCCCACAACCGAGTTGCACTGGACCTACAAACGCTTCTTCAAGCAGGAGAACATGGACGGATCGCCCCTCGCGGAGTCCATCACGCAGCTGATGTACGCAATGCACTTCTCCAAAGACGACAATGTGCAGTTCGTGTCCAAGCAGTATTTTCAGGGGCTGGACCGCCTTTCGACCCTCTCCCGCGCCCGCTTCCGCGACGGCGAGTATTCGAAGATCGGCACCGGGAAGTATTTCCGGCAGTTCACGTGGCTCTACCGGCCGCATATCGACCAGATCGTCGAATGCGTGATATACACCGACCCATCGGCCAAGTCGAAGGAGACCAACGACTTCAAGGCCACGGTAACGCTGGTGCGGACCGCAGACACCCGCATCTGGCTCTGGGACTGCCGAGCCGTGCAGGGCACGAGCCATCAGATGCTCGAAAACATCTACGAGCTGGCCATGAAAGCGCCCCTGACCCCGCGCATCATCATCGAGAAGAAACAGCTTCCCCTCGACTTCGAGAAAACCCTGCAACGCTTCCAGATCGACAACCGCTGGACGGCGCCTATATGCTGGGACACGCTCAACCACGGCGACAAGTTCTCGTGCATCGAATCGACGCTGGAGCCGCTCGTGAATACCGGGAAATTCGTATTTTGCAACGAATTGCAGAAATGCGGCGTCTACGAGCATATCATCGACCAGTTCGTGCGATTCTCCGACACCAAGACCTCGGACCGCAAGGACGACATACCCGACGCCTGCGCGAAGGGCGTCACGTTCCTCAACCACAATATTGTCCAACAGTCGCGCACCGACGGCGCGCAGGTACTCTTCTACCGCCGCGGCACGCTGACCCAAATTCCAAGCTGATGCCAGTAGCAGTCAAAAACCAAAATTGGATTCAGGGCACATACGACGAGACCGGAACGCACGACTCCGGCGTAGCAGCGCAAGTCTGCGCTTCATTTCCAGCGTCTGCATTCCCCGACGGATATATGCGCTTCGCCGCGGCGCCCACCGATCTGTTCGAAGCGCAGGCCGATCAAGCGTTTGTATTCGGCCTCACCGCCGCGGGAGAGATGGCGGGCCCTGTCATGGCCACCGGATCGCCCTTGTCGGTAACGCTCGGCGCCGAGTGGCTCGCCGACGTCGAAACCGTCTTTATCGACATCGCATGCACCGAAGATGTCACGGACCATGCCGCGTGGGCCGCGGCGGTCATTCAGCTCGACATGTCGCCGAACTACTTCCCCGAATCGGCGCTTGGCATCTACATCACGCCCCAACAGCTCAGGCAGTTCAAAAACATGTACCCGGACTGCGTCTCCGACGCCTACCGCGCCGCCGTGGGGGAGCTTACCGCCAACATCGGCAACATCTTCGACATGGCCGCCATGCTCGGCGAGCGGGACGAGAACAAGAAGGACGACACGATCCGCTGGATTTTGCAGGTCCTGACCGCATACAACATCGCATCGCCGAGCCTGAACTACTCGGAACCCCTAGCCGCGGCCTATGAGAAGGTCGCGCAGACCATCATCAAACTCAAGGGCGGCGTGGTGTCGCTCGAAGAGCCGGCGCCCTACCGCACCGATTCCCATAACGCCAACGCGGAGGTCATCACCTCCCGTTACAATTACCTCGGATAATCATGGCAAAATTTAAGTTTCCAAAAGTATCGCCTTTTCAGGTGCCCCAGCAGATCGGCACCGGCAATATCGAATCCCGGTATCTGTTCAACAACTACCGCCGGGAGTGGACGCCGGCGCTGTGGCGGCGCGCCGTGGACATGGCCATCCAGTACTCGGACATGTCCCTGCTGGACACGCTCTATTCGTGGTGCATGCAGTCGTCGCCGTTCTTGGTCTCGCAGATCAACAAGCGGCTTATCCCCATCTATAAGCGTAACTTCGTATTCGGCCGTAACGGCCGCGAGAACTCCCGGCTGACGGAGAAATACATCCGCAACTCGTGGTGGTTCAAACGGTTTATCCGATACATCCTCCTGTCGCAGTTCTACGGATGCAAGATGGTGGCCATCAACCCCGAAAAGCGCAAGGTGGTGGACTTCCCCCTGCGCAACATCGACATCTTCAATGAAGCCCTGCGCTTCCAGACCTTCGAGTATTATCAGGTCATCAACGCCGCGGATTACGACAACCTCTTCTTCTTCCAGCCGGAAAGCGATCAGGATTTCAAACTCGGCCTTCTGCAATCCATATCCCGCGCCATGATCGGCATCGTGGAGATGTTCAACGACTGGCAGGTGCTTGGCAAACGATACTCGTTCCCCCTGACAACCATCGGCTACGACGCCAACAACGCCAAAGCCCAATCGCAGGCCCAGACCGTGGCCCAGAACCTCGACATGCTCACCATTCCCCTGATCCCCTACGTTCAGGACATGGTGAACAACGGCAAGAGTCTTTACTCCATCGAGGTTAACCCCATCAACACGCAGACGGGTTCCGACGCCTTCCGCGTGATGAAGGAGTACATCGTGGAATACCGCTCCGAAATCATGCAGGCGGTAACCGGCGGCACCCTGCTCGGCTCCACGGAGAAAAACACCAACTCCGAGCAGCTGGCGCAGATACATTGGGAAATCTATCAGGATATCCTGAACGCCGACGCCGAAATGGCCCTGATGATTATGAACCGCGAGGACACCAAGCACAAACTTGCCGTGCTGTTCGATGACGCCTCCATCGAATCGGCCCCCATCATCGAACTCCCCGACGACCGTCTGCCGATCAGCACCTTTGTGGACGTGGGCAACATGATGGCCAAGCAGGGGTCGAAATTCAAGCCCGAAGCGTTCCGGCGCGTAGGTATCGACCCCTCGGACGTAGAAGCCGAAAAGAAGGAGGAAGAGAAGCAGAGCCTGATCGGCCGCGTGTTCAACCCCCGGAAGAAGGAGGATCAGACCGAAAAGGTAACCGAGAAAACCGAGACGGAATGAAAACCGCGCGCGACTTCGAACTCGACTGCCGCCGGCTCCGGCAACATCTGATCGAGGTGTTGCCGGCAAAGCTGGGGGCGTCCATGCTGGAAGAGACGCGCACCAACTTCCGCAACGAATCCTACGGCAACGACGATGTGAGGGAGCGGTGGCCGGAACGGCGTTACGAGGACAAATTGACCTACCCCAAGCTCCGATACACGGGACGCCTGTTCCGATCCATCCAGCCGAAGGTGCACCGCATCTCTTCCCGCGCCGCGGTCGTAGCGCTCGGATCGCCTCTCTCCTATGCGCAGGTGCACAACGAGGGATGGCGCCCCGGCATGCCTGTTACGGGTTCCACCCTGCGCCAGCCGCCCAGCGCCACCAAACGGGTATGGCTTCCCCGGCGGCCCAAACAGCGCCAGTATATGGGCATCGGCAGGCGCTCGGTCCGCAAGTTCATGCAGGTGATCCGAAAAGAGGTGAATACGGCCATGCGAAAATAATTTTTCGCCGGAATTTGGAATTTATCTGAAAATAACTTACGTTTGCGTGAAATATGTTCGGTGACATCATAGATAGGATCATTCAGGTACTTCGCAATTCTCAGGTCGTGATTGCGAATAAAATGTCCGTCTGCGTCATATCATCCGACGAAACCCAGACCGTCAATACCCCCCTCCCGGCCATCGCCGTGGGGGTAGAGGACAGCAACAACGCCGACGTGTTCATAGGCGGAGCCATCAAGGACCGGCTCAGAATCAAGCTCTGCGTGCTTGTCGATCTCACCAATTATTCGTGGTCCGCTGACAAGCAGTTTCAGGCGAGCCTTATTTCGCTGGGGCACGGCGTCCGCAATGCGGTGGAAAAGGCCAAGACGGCAGGTGATTTTCTGGGACTCCAACAGAAATACAACCTGTGGCCTCTCTATCAGGGCTTCAAGACCTACCAGCGCATTTCCACCAAAGATACCTTCAACACCGAAGTGATGGTGTGCGAAGTAATGTACGAAAGCACGGTGTTCGATCTGGAGCTGGCCCGCGAGAGCCGGCCGACGGAAGAGGTCGAAAAGGTAAAAATCAAAGGGTTCACCGGAACGGATCAGGACCTGACCACGGAGTTGCCCATCGTAACAACTTGATTATGGAATTGAAGATCAAACGGCAGAAGCTCAGTGATGAATCGCTCAACGACAAGGATTATGTCGTTCTGAACGACGGTATCAACTGGGACCGCTACAAGAAAAATCCCATCCTGCTCTGGGACCACAACCCCCGTGAGCCTATCGGCAACGTGGTGAACATACGCCGGGGAGAGGACGGGGATTGGTATGGAGAATTGCGATTTGACGGAGTGACGGAGCAATCCCGGCAGCGGCGCGATCAGTACCTTGCCGGTACGCTCCGGGCCGTCTCTCTCTCCGGCAAAATATACTACACACTGCGCGACGGCATCAAGTACGCCACGCGCTTCGATGTGTACGAAATATCCCTCCTGTCGCTTCCCTCGAATGCCAACGCCGTGGACGAGGTGGATGGCGCCGAACCGGCACTGCGCGTAGGATTCTGCGCCGTGGAGGCCGAAGAGCTGGAATCCCTGACCTCCGGCTACACCGAATCATTAACCAAATATCTCAACAAGATGAAAGAAGAGAACCAGACTGCCGAGGCGCCGAAGAACGCCGAAGCAAAGGGTTCGGAAGCCCCGCAGGAGCAGGCTAAGGAGCAGTTCGCGGCCGCGGCCCAGCCTGCGGAAGCGACTGACGCCGATACGGTTTCCGAAACCGAGAAATTCGAAGGATCGCGCGAAGGCGCCCTCAGGGCATTCAACGAGTTCCTGCGCCTGATCGGCATTCGCGGAGCCGAAGCCGCAAAGGCGGACAGCGACATGGCCGAAGAGGACCGCAAGGCCGCCGAAGAGGTGCGCGACGCCGAAAAGAAAAAAGATGATGATGATGATGACGATGACGACGGGCGCAAAGAGCGCGGCGAGAATTTCGCATCATCGACCACCGAGCAACCCAAACCTGCCGCCCGCATCCTGAATGTGGAGGAGACGGTTGAAAAATCAAGTAAAACCAACGTTCAATTCAGTTCCGCTATGGAAAGAAAAACCATCCACGAGTATCTTCGTGACAACGCCGGCAAAGACCGATTCTCCGAAGCCGTGCGATTCTCGGCGGCAGTAGGGAAAATGAACCCTAACGAAGCCAATCAGGATTCGCGCATGAACCTCCTGCGCGAGTTCGCCTATTTAGCCGCCAAAGACCGCGGCTTCCGCGCCGCTGTCGGGGGCATGAACTTCGACATTGACGGCCGTCCCACCGGTACGGCTGACGAGGCCCTGAACCGCCTCGAACAGTTCGCATCGGGTATCAACTCGATGAACTTCATCGAAACTGCGTCCGACTTGGCCAAGATCGAGTGGTCCACGATGATCTTCCGCATACTCTTCGCGGACGATTCGTGGGCGGACCGCATTTCGCGTATCAGCGCCGAGGATGTGGCCGGCATCATCTGGATCACCTCGGCCATCAAGCCGAAGGTATACTTCGGCAAGCGCGCCCCGATCAATGTGTATCCGTCGCTCTACGACGACGATCCCGTGGGCATCATCATGCACCTCTTCGCCCTCGAAAACATCGTTTGGCAGCAGGCCAACACCGATCTGCTGGCGTACGACGATGTGGCACTCGGAACTTCGGAGGCCCTGCGCTGGCTGTCGTCGAAGGCCCACAACTACATCATCCAGAAGCTGTCGGAAGACGCCAGCGTTAAGCACCTGACCACGGGCGAGAAAACGTACTCGGCAACGAACGCCTTCCCGGCTAACCCGACGGCAACCGGAACGCTGAAAGAGATCGCCCCGGATGACTTCCTCGCCATGCAGACGGCGTTCATCAACCAGAACTACGTCATGGAGACCTTCGCCGCCGAAATGGTGATGCCGGGCATCATGCACCAACAGCTCCAGTCGAACGCCACGCTCACGAACCTGCTGACCAAGAACGCCGGAAGCATGCGCCCGATGTCCGGGGAGTACGCAGGCTTCGTATTCCGTCCTCGTTCGATCACGACGCTGTATGACAGCGCCTCCAGCAAGATCATCGACCCGGAACTGTATCTGGACGGCAAGATCACCGACGAAACGGGCGCCATTCCCGCCTACACGCCGCCTGTCATCCCGGCTACGGCGTACGGATCGGCACTGGCGTTCATCCCCTCGGAGGCCATCATCGCCATCGGACGGACCAACGTACATATGGTCACCGACCCGTCGAACTACGGCTGGCGCATGTCGATGGATATGCGTCTGGGTGCCGGCGCCGCACGTAAGGGCGGACTTGGCATCGGCGTGATCGCCCCCGGAACGCATGCCTAAGGCTAAACTCAATTCTCCCCACTGCCCCCCCGGCAGTGGGGATAACCAACAACTTTAAAATCACAAAATTATGTCCACGAAACCCGTTTATTCCGAGCAGTATTTCATCAACCTTATGGCCGCGGCTATGGCGTACGGCACGATTTACGTGACCAGCGACGCCAACACCTACCGCGACGAACAGTCGGCCATAACCCGATGCCGGGACTTCATGAAGCTCCGTCGGATCGTGCGCTACGCAACCATCACCAAAGCGACGTGCCCCACCAATGAAGATGAGCTGAACGCCCTGATGGTTACGGTAGAGAGCAAGGTGCCCGAACCGGTTCAGACGAAGGAAACGCCCGAAGTTCTCGATCTCGCCGCCGCCGCCGCCGCTCTTGCGGCCAAGAAGGCGCCGAAGGAAGAAGCCAAGAAGGCGCCGGATCGAAAGAAAGGGAAGGCATCTGCCGCACCCGATCCCCAGCCTGCGCCGGCGCCCGATCCGGAACCGGAACCGGAACCGGAAAGCGCTGCCGACGACGATCCGCAGAAGGAAGAGGAATCTGCTGAATAAGCATAAATTACCATTAACATGGCTCAAACTGGAATTAATATCGAGCTCAAAGATACCACACTCAGTCGCCGCCAGCCCTCCGTGGGCAATGCGGCGCTGGTGTACGGTATCAAAGTCTCGTCCGGATCGGTGAGCGCGAAACCCACACTTATCACAAGTTTGGATTCCTACACCGCTTGGGCCGCATCCGATGCTCCTGACGCCAAACTGCTCAACAACGATCCCCACCTGTTGGGGATGGTAACGCAGTTCTACGCCAAAGCCGGAAGCGGAACCTATCTGTGGCTGATCTTGACGAGCGGCGAAAAGGGTGATTTCGTTACGACCAATGCGGCGAACATCAAGCGCCAAATCCGCTTGACGCTGGAGGCCAACTACGACAACCGCCCCCGCATTATCGGCTGGTGCTCGCAGGCCAACGACGCTGCCTCAGGGTGGGTCCCCACGACCACTAAGACCGTTGTGAAGGCCATCGAGACCATCCAGAATGCGATGTTCGCCGAGGGCATCCGCTTCGTGAACGTTTATGCGTCTAACGTCGATGGGGCGCAGGCAAGTTCGGCCGCCAACATCACCGACCTCTCCACCTATGCGGCGCCGTCGGTAGCGTACATGCCTACCACCACGCTCTACAAGACTACGGTGGACGGGACAGGCAACATCACGGCTTACACCCCCATCAAGGATGTAGGAGAAGCCATCGGCATCCTGTCGGCTATCTCGGTTGCTGAATCCATCGGCTCGCACGAACGCGCAGCCGTGGCGCAGAAGGCGTTCTTCAACGACCCCGAAAGCGTCGTAAGCGTGACGGAGGTAGACCCCTCAATCATCGACGCGATGGGCAAAGGTCAGTATCTCTTTCACCGGCCCTATCCCACCGGCATCTTCTACAACGACGGCGCCACCTGCAACGACCCGACGAAGGCGTTGTCGCGGCTGGAGTTCGTTCGGCTGGGTAACGCCGTATGCGACGATGCGCAGGAGTTCTTCTCGCAGATTCTGAACACGCAGGCCCCTGTTGACGCCAAAGGCGATCTGAGCAGGACCTACGCCACGCAGATCGAGAACAATTTCTACAATCTCTACTGCCAGCCCCGCATCAGTCAGCGCCAGTGCTCCGGCATTCGCGTGACGGTGGCCGCTCAGGACAACAATTTCGTGTCCACGCGAACGATTCTGGTGTCCATCGAAATTCTGCCGTCGCCCAACGTAGACTGGGTGAAGGTAGGTGTTCTGTACGTATCAGCACTTTCGTAAAAATCAACGACTATGTACGAACCCTATATCATCTCCAGCGCGGAAGCTAAAATGAACATCACCCATCGCGGCCAGATGTTCGACATCGTAACCGGTGTTCAGCTCTCCATCTCCCGGACGCAGGACGTTCAGGAAATCTTCGCCATCGGCCGGTTGGAACCTATTGCCAAGAAAGTAATCAACAAACGCTTTACGGGCAATATGTCCCTCCAGACCGGTGAATATGAAACCATCCTCGACGCCATCAATGCGTCGATAACAACCGGATTTATTTCGTCTCTCACCGACTTGGGGAACTTCTCCATCGGCTGGACCCTCGAAATGACCGGTCTGATCGTCCCCCGCACGATCATCTACTCTCTGGATTCCTGCGCTATTTCGTCCGACGACTTTTCGGTGGACCGAAACAGCCCGGAAATCAACACTTCCCTCGCCCTTCAGGGAATTGGTATTACCCGTTCAGTTTTACCGCTTTAACCCGGCAGGGGCGGTGAAAATCGCCCCTGCTATTTTTACTCAAAATTATGTCCGGAAAAACAATCATTCAGAATTACACCGTCCGCTTGCGGTATTTCAAGCGAAGCGTAGCTCCTAAGGCTCAGGTGATCGAGCAGGAGGTTGAGGAAGATGTAGAAGTAGGTATGCTCTCCCGAACCTCCGCGGCGCACACCAATTTTGCCACTCAGCTGCTGATGCACGGCGCATCCGGCGATCTTGAGCAGCTGGCGCCTATCGCCACCAAGTTCTGCGAAATGATGATCGTAGACGACAAACAGCGCAAGGCCATCGTGAACGACGTTATGGCCTGCATCGACCTTTACGGCTCCGATCCGGTGCAAAAGGACATCGAGCGTTTTTTATCGCGCTGGGGTGTGGTGATGGGGCTTCTCGGAACCGCCGAGAACCCAGCCTCCACGAACGAATAAAGGAGTACGGCAGGAACGACCCCTTCCTGCTGAAAAAAGCCTTTATTTCGTATGTGTTTCACGAACCGATAACCACTCTCGAAACCCGGTTGTCGGCCGCGGACATCGACAAATATTCCGACATGGCCATGTGGGTGATCGACAACATCATCTACGCGCCATTCAAAGCCAAGAAATGATATGGACGGGCAGACCTATCAAATAAAGCTCAACATCAACGTAGACGATTCTCAGCTCTCGAAAGCCGAGCGGCGCATCCGGGACCTCGAAAGAGGACCCGGTCGCGGTCGACAACGGGGAGATGGGCGTGGTTCGGGGGGTGGAAACGATTCTAACATCCCTCCCAGCCGACGCCCATATTACCGGGCGCTGAAGAGACTTTTCGATCGAAAACCGGGATTATCGGGCGAAGGATTTTTAAGTAACGTAAATAGGCTGTACCACAAGGCGGACGTATTCAAGCGCGCATTTTTGGGCAACCTAACGAGCTTATCCGGAGCCCTGCGCAACCTGTCTAACTTTGGGGCGGTTCTCGGTTCCATAGGTCGCATCGCCGCCGGAGTCATAAAACCTCTGGGTACCGTAGCCCCCGCTCTTACATTGGTAGGAGGTGCAATCGTAGCCGCAAAGGGATTAAACATCCTTCTGCGCGGTTCGGCGCTCGCCTTCGGTAATCGACTTCTAAACAACCAGAATCTTGTCGAAGCCGGATCGAGTGCCATGCAATTCGAAATGGCGCGTAAAGGGTTGGGGGCGGCCTATGAAAAATCCTTTCAGGAAGCGGGGCGCTTAGCGGCAGAATATGGATTTAGCCGCACTGGCCTGCTCAACTCCATGAACATGTTTACCGGTTTGAACGTAGGAAATCGAACGTTAAGTCGGGAAGAGGCCACCCGCATAGCCATGCAGGCAGGCAAAATAGCCCATGTGGGTGGAGTTCCATTCGAGCGAGTCAACATCAACCTCCAGCAGTTGTTGGGTCAGCCTACGCCCTCTGCGCGCGACCTTCGGGAGCTTATTCAGGCGGCGCCTATCATCGGCAAGATCGCCCAGCAGTCGATGGCGCGAAAGAACGTATCAGGGGATGTTTTCTCCTATCTGAAAGACAAATCCGAGTTGCTGAACGTCCTGAACGAGTTCGACCGCATGATCGAATCGAATCCGTTCATGAAGGCGCGAGGTATGGCTCAACTGTATAAGGAGAACGCATTCATCAAGATAGTGCAGGATAATGCGGAGTTTTGGCCCAAAATATCCCAGTCGTTGGGAATTTTCTACGACAAGTTGGCCATAGTTGCCAACCAGTATATCCCCAAGTTGGCTGATTTTATCTCCCCGGAGAAGATAGGAACAATGATGGCCGATGTAGAAAGCGCTATTTCGGGTCTCACCAAAATATTCGGCGGCATCATGTCCTTCTTGGGTTGGGTTGGGCGATCGGTTCCATTTGGGCATGCCGACAAGTCTAATGTAGAAGAAAAGTGGGTTCCGGCAGCTGGAGGCGCTGTCAGAAAGGCATTTTCATTCGGGGATCGGTTTTACTATGATGCTCAGGGCAACAAGTACCCCGTGATAAATTCTGACAGTCTGTATGCGGCCCGCCAGCGCTCGGCGTTCCGGGATTTGGTAACACGAGACAGTTCCTACATTATCTCTTCACTGGCGGCTCAGCGCGCTGGTTCCGCAGAGATGATAGGGGGCGTTCCTTACCCAAAAGCCGGATTCACTCCGACTGCATCCCAAAGAGCGGCTGCCATCCGAGAATTTCGAGCCAACTCCAAAAATTTCCTACAGAATCCCGGAATGGTTCTCAAACCCGTGCAGACGGTGGACGGCAGCACCTATTGGGACATAGACTACGGTAAACTCTTCAATCAACTCAATCCCGCCGCCGGATTGAATGGTAACGGCGGCAACATCACGACATACGACGGGCTTTCCGACATCACCAAAGGCGCCCGCTCCCTGATTATCAACTTCAATAAGGAGATCGTGAGCATGCCTATCAGCATCGACAACGTGAATGACGGCGCCGACTTGGGCGCTCAGCTTCAGGGAGCATTATACGACAACATCATGCGCGGCTTGCAAGTCGCACTCAACAACGCAACCGGTGCAATGTAATGAATACCAGAGACCATCAAAATACGCAGGACACCTTCACCCAAGCCGCAACCCATCTCCAGCAGGCGGCCAGCTCCCCGGAGCAGATATACCAGCGGGCGAAGGATCAGGTGCTCGACGCCGCAGATGCGGTGTTGAACGCCCGAAAGATCGTGCTGTCGCAGGCAGGTATTGTCCGCGTGCTGATCGAAAGCCCCGGCGGCAAGATACGCACCGGCGACAACACCCCGGAAATGTCTCCGGCGCCGCTTTCCACCCAAGAGTATTCCACGTCCACGCATGAAGACGATGCCCAGCGAATCAGCGACGCCCTTTCCGGCCTGACGGATGATCCCATCGCTGACGCGATCTTCGTGTGCGGCGATTACTATGCGCCGCTTTCGCTCAACTTCTCGGTATCGGCTCAGAAAATAACCGACGAATCCCAGCTGGTGGACGGAATCAACATCGTTCAGCGGGTGGCCAAAGGCCCGAAAGTGGTATCGGTGTCGTTCAACATCCAGCGCCGGGAAGCGCAGGAGGTAGAGGATATGTCGGCCACCACCATCCGGCGCCGCAATGCCCGCGGCGGGGACCCCACGCCGGTATACAAGCTGACGCGGTTTCTGGATGAACTCTACGAGAACGACGAGGTTTTTGCCATCGAGAACACGGTGCTTAATGATGAAATAGGAATCGGCTGGGCGTTCATCAAGTCCTACCGCTTCTCGCCTATGCAGGGCGACACCTTCGGTTCCATCAACTTGGTATTGCAAGAGGTGAACATCGCCGATCCGCTTCTCTACACCAATTCCGCCAACACGCAGGATTCGCAGTCCGTGCCCACAACCGTGAAATAACATGGCCGTCCGAAACATAACTGGAAACTATCTGATCTGCGGAAACGAGGTTTTCGTTGAGGGGAAGAGCATCGGCCAGTTCCAATCCTTCGAATCCGACGAAACGCGCGAGAACATCGTAGGAACCGCATCCATCGAGATGCCTTTCTACACCATAGCCGCGAAGGCCGCGAAGGAGGTGGGGCGCGGAAGCACCATCGCCGTTCAGCGGGTGGGTAAAAACACGACCACTTACATTCGCATCAACCCGGACAACTGGAATATCAAGACCGGCGCCCGCATTCAGGTGTACGCATGGTATCACGACAACGCCGTCATCGGCCAGAAGTTCGAAAAGCGCCTTGAATTTGACGGATTCATCCGGGATGTTATCGGAGGGTTCCCGACGGTAATAAAGTGCGAGGATGCGGCATTTATGCTTCGATTCGGCACGGTTACGCAGTCGTGGCCCAAAGCCACTCCCCTATCCTCGCTTCTGCAACAGATGTGCGACACGGCCAACGCGGCGTTTGCGAAGTACCGCAAGGACAACAAGCTGACATACGCCTATCCCTCTCTGTTGCCGGACCCCAAATCCATGCAGAGCGATTTTGTGCTCAAACCCGCCACCGGAGTGTCGCCATACGATGTACTGGAGCGGGTGATCGTCGGCATGTATAAACTCTACGGCAATGTCCGCATCGAGAGCGACAAGGCGCGGGTCTACTGCGGACTCGGAATCTCGGAATCCGAATCCCCCACCGTGGAGCTGGACACGTCGGTAAACGTGATAGCCCGCGACATCGTGCCCTCGGACATGATGTTCCAGAATTTCCGCGTCATCGTCCGGTATCTGGAGGACGGAACCATGAAAACCATCGAGAAAGGGGCGGAAAACGGCCTTGTGTACGACCTTCCCTTCACGCCGGGCCGCAATGCTCAGCAGATGAACACCACGGCGCTGTCGGTGCTGGCCGGCCTGCGCGCCCAGCGCAACAAGGGCACCATCACCACGTTGCTGTACCCCCTTGTTCGGCTCTACGACTACGTGAATTTCAATGACACCATCTTCAAGTCCCTGAGCGGCGGCTATTATGTCATCGGCCGCAAGGTTACCTGCGGAAAAGGCAAAGGCTACCGGCAGATACTGACGGTTACAAACAAGACATTTCTTTATCTGGCTAACTGATGAATCAAGGACAATTCATACGCAGTATGGAGGACTTCGGCAAGGACCTGCGCCGTCTGCTTGACGGCGTGAACCAGCCATCCATCCTCTACGGCAACGTTGATTCAGTGGATGAAGAGACCAAAACAATTAACGTTCGCATTGGTGATGCTGGACTGGTAATCCCGGACATAAGCCTATCCAATGTCATCGGCGGGGATGCGAGCGTTATTTTTTATCCCGCCGTAAACTCCGCGGTGATCCTCGGCATGCCCTACCAACAGCCGGAGAACGCTTTCGTGGTAAGCTTCACGCGCGTAGACAAGATCGAAGCGTCGGTAGGCGGATATTTTTGCAAAATCGACAAAGAATCCATATATTTGTCGAAAGACGGGGGCGGCTCCCTCACCATTTCCGGCGATACGGTCACCATGAACGGCGGCGCAATCGGCGGCATGGTGATCCCGGACGCCATAACCAATGCCATGAACACCTTCGTGTCGGCGTTCAACAGCCATACACACGCCTATACATGGTCTGCGGAGGCCGGAGCAGATACTACGGCGCCCCCTTTGGGAAGCGTATCGCCTTTCAAGGCGGAGGATTATACGAACGACAAAGTGCAACAGTAATGGGCGACATTATTTTCGATCTGAAAAACAACGACATCGGCATCTCCAACGGGGATTTTGCCGTTGTGGTCGATCCGTCGATTCAGAACGCCACGCTCATGTCGCTGAAAAACCCCGTCAACATCCTGCAACCTCAGTTCGGCGTGGGGTTCGAGACCTTCGCCCTGAACGCGCGGCCCGATTACGTCTCCATGCTGGCCGCCACGGCCAAGCGGCAGGTTATAAAGGACGGCGCCGACTATTGCGACATCCGCATCACCGAGGGCGAGAACTTCGGCGAATACAGCGTCTCGGTAGACGCCCAATACCCCGTCGCCGAACCCGATCCCGATCTTATCATTCCCACGCCCCCGCCGCCGGATAAAACACAACGCAACATCGAGGTGCGCATAGCCGTGCAAGTAGGCGTCGGGTATTTGTCGGATGTTGACATCAAGATCAACTACACGTTGCCCGACGGCACGAAGTCGGATTGGTTGTCACCCACCTCTGTGGGGGAAATTCCGGATGATTCCGCGGCAGGCCATCATGATATATACATCTGGAACGGCGATAATGCGTCGCTCAAGCAGGTGACCATCAACGTTCAGGCCACCAAAACCGGGTATCATCTCACCTACTCGCCGTTTTGGAATATCCAAGCCGGTAGCGACGACGTATACTTCGCAACATCCATCGTAATGCAAGCTGATTAGAGTATGGCAACTTACAAAGTAAAATCCGGTGATACGCTGATGGACGTGTGCTACAACACGACCGGATCACTGCGCGCCATCAACGACATAATGAACGCCAACGGCTTCGACACCTACACCCCGCAGCTGGAGGCAGGTCGCATCATCGAGGTGCCGGACGTGGTATACAACAGCGAAGCCGTATCGGTGGCCGACGCCCGGCCGTTCAACAGTGCATCCCTGCCTTTCGACAACCTGAGCATGCAGATGGAGCAACTGGAATTTATGTTAGGCGACATCGGCTCCATCATCTACACTTTCGATGGCTCGAAACTCGCCGGCAAGAGCTTGAAACTGAACGCCAAGAGCGACATCTACGCCTATATCAGCTGGGGCGACGGAACGCCGCAGGAACGAGTCAAACAAACCGACCCGCCGACCCACAACTACGCCGCCGGCACCAAGGGCGAAATCGTCGTGACCTTCACCGGAACATCCGGGGGCGGCTTCGGAATAGCGCTTAATGCCACAGAAACCGTTTTCCAAGAGGCTCTGCTGAAAGTCGACCTGACTAACGCTGATGCGGCGTGCCCGAATGGGAATTGGGGCGGAGGCTTCTATTCGTGTGTATATCTTACCAATGTCGTCGGGTCTTTTGCGGGCAAACCGAACATTAAAAATATTAATTTCGCATTTAGTAGTACATGGCGCCTTGTTGATATCCCTCCCCAAATGTTCCGTGGGTGCCCTAATTTGGAAGATGTAACGGCAACCTTTACATATTCTCGCAGAATACGCAATGTAGACTATATATTTGCAGACTGCCCGAAATTAATTGAAGTTACGCAGGCATTTGCTTTCATGAATATCCTCTCGGCTGTATCAGCTTTTGAAAACTGCACCTCTATAAAGTCAGTTCCTGATTTATTTACAAAGTGTGAAAAATTAACAGACGTCACCAATGTTTTTAAGGGGTGTACGAATATTGAACTTGCGCCACGTGTTTTTCAAAACTGCGCTGTTCTTAACCCGCCTGTTAACGTTTTTGACGATTGCAAAAAGGCTTACAATTTTAATAAATGTTATAATAACCTCCCCGCCGCTACCAATGAATCTCCCTATACTGTGGTCAACGGCCAGAAGATTCATTTGTGGGAAAGGACCCCCGAATTAGGATTTGCGTTGCCTACCCAATACGACCTCTGCTTTGCCGATTCTCCCAACTTTGCGGATTACGCCAACATTCCGGAAGCGTGGGGAGGGCCTCCGAAAACGGAAAACAACGTGAAGCTTCGCTGTTGGCCGATGATGGCCCAGATAGTGGCCGATCCCACTACGATGGTTGGTGTAGTGTACCTGAACGGGGAGATTCTCGGTTACAACGTCGTGGAAAAAGACACGTCGGGTCGGCTTGTCGTTAACCTGCAGATTCCTACCTCCATCACCAGCGTGGCCGGACTGTACGTAGTGTTCTATTCCGAGAGAGATGCTATAATAGGCGGTTCGATGGCGCTGGGAGATAACGTTGCGGCGCCGACGGAAGGGGCCATATACGAAACCTACTACAATGCCGGCTACGGCGACGATCAGCCGTCAATCTATCCCGTATTCGCGCCGAATAACGACCTTACGCCGGGCATTATCAACTCCCATTTTCAGCCCACCTACAATGTCCATATCCCGTCGATGGGGGACTTTGAGGTCGTAGGCTCCGATAACGTTGCGGATGTGGTTGAAATAACCCTCCAAATCACCGAGCTGGGTTGGTCGTATTACCTGTCCTCCGGAAGTAGTCTGTGGATTGACATGCAACAAAAGCTGGAGCTCGATCACGGCATAGATCTCTCGGCCCTCGCCGAAGAAGGATGCACCCTCGCGCTGTCCGTAGCAATCGAAAACTACGTCATGACGGCGCCGGCGATCGAGTTCAACACCATGCGCGGATCCATCATGCCTATTCTGGATTTCACGTACGTACCTTAATTTAATGAAATCTTTATGACCACTTATGAACAAATAGTAGCCAACATCGGCAAAACCATCTCGTCGCTCACGAGCACCAGCAATTCAGCCATCTGGCGCCGGCTGGCCGCGGTATTCGCCGAGACCATCAATACTGTTCTCCTGAATCAGTCCAATTCGGAGGTTGTGATCGAGACGGCCGCCCGAACGTTGCGAGTCATGGGGAAGCAGTACTACATCGACACGGCGCTGGCGTTCCAAACCGGCGACAACTTGGTGGTTGTCGATCCGTCCAAGTACGCCTACGGCTACGAAACGGTCGATCCGGCCAAGCAGATCATCAAGCAGGTGGCCATTCGCGTGGATGCGCAGAAAAACGTCATCAACATGCATGTATGCACGCAGGATGCGAACGGTAACAACGTGGTTCTCACGGCCGAGCAGCTGGCGGAGTTCTCAAACTATATGACGGCCAAATCTGCATTCGGCATCAGCATGATGATCTCGTCGCCGACGCCCAGCATCATAACCACCACCCAGCTCTTCATCCGCTATCTGGACACCTACTCGCTGTCCCAGATCAAGAACAGCGTGAAGGAAATCCTTATCACCACGCAAGGAACCCTGCTCGGCTACTCCCCGGTGTTTGTGAACGACATCGAAACCGCCCTCGCCGGCGTTCCGGGCGTGCGCGACGCATACTTCGTGGGCATCACCTGCGACGGCGCCGAGCCTACCAACGGCATTCTGACGCCGCTATCCGGCTACTTCAATTTCAGCGCGGCACTGCAAAACCTGACTGACATCGTAGTATTTAATCCCATCCGGTAATGCTTCGACATCTATCCATACCGTGGCTTTTGTTCAACATCCTGCGTCCGCAGTATGCGCTCAACCACGACTCCAGTCCGACGCTGAACGTGTTCTACAAGTTCCTGTTTTGCTGTCTGGCGCCGCTGTTCCCGAAGATCGAATCATACGAGGCGTGGTGCAAGAAATACTATGCGCTGGCGGCCAACGACGGCAGCTGTATTTCCATCCAAGCCTACCTGAATGCCTACTACGGGGACTTCGGGGAGATAACTGTCACCACGGCGCCGGTTTTCGACACCTTCATGTTCCCGTACAGCTCCGATATGTCGCTGGGCACCCTGATGTTCCCCTATTCGGCCGACATGTCGAAGGGCGTGGAGTTCTACCAATACGGTAGCACGGCGAATGCCCCGGTCGTGACCATCCCCGCCGGGCTTAAAAACGCGGACGTCTATCCGGACTTTATCGCAGACCTGAACGCTCTTGCGGCCTATGGAATCCAATATTCAATAGTTGTAAATTAAACTCCCATGTCTCTCGCCTCTATCCTCAAAGACACGATTCTGCCTTACGTGAAAACCATCGGTAACAACTGGTGGTTGGGATTCGTCGGCTACTTCGCTCCCATCGGGCCGCTGGTCCTTGTGATGGTATGTTTCATCATGACGGACTTCGTCATCGGCTGTCTGGCATCCTACAAACGGGTGACCGCCGCTGGGAAGCGCTGGTACTTCTACTCCGACGCGGCGTGGCGCACGATCTACAAATTTGGCTTCTGCACAACGGCGGTCGCCGGATTGTATGTCATCGGAAATGACGTGCTGGGCGGGGACTTCGGCGCCGACCGGCTTCCCAATATTCTCTGCGCGATGGTATGTTTTACGGAGCTGTGGTCCTTTTGCGAAAACGCGGCCTATCTCTCCGGCTCGAAGCTGTTCTTGTGGCTGCGGCAGTTCACCATCAACAAGGCGAAGCGCTGGGACGAGGACGTGGCCAAAGACATGGAGGACTTAATCAAAAAATAACGATATGAAAAGATCAGAATTGCTTGCCGAAGTTCAGAAAAACTTCAAGATAACAGAGCTGGTATGTCCTCATGTCTACCAGCGCGACGGCGAGAAGGCATGGAGGTATTTCTCCAATGAATTTCTCGAAACGCTCGTGGCCATCCGCAACATCCTCGGCCTTCCCATGACCATCAACAACTGGGTGGGCGGCGGTCAGTACAGCCAGCGGGGCCTGCGATGCAACATCTGCGATCTGGTGGCGTCGAAAACCCGCTCCGGCTTGCTGTATGTCTCGGCTCATATGCTCGCGCAGGGGTTCGACTTCTCCACTACCATCCCCTCTCACAACGTGCGGGAAATCCTCAAAAAAAACGCATCCAAACTTCCCTATCCTATCCGGCTGGAGAAAGACACCTCTTGGGTGCATGTCGATCTCTACCGCGTAGACGACAAGAAAAAAATCACCGAATTTAACGGTTAACCAACATGGCAACAATCAAGAAATTCATAGCCACTTCGAACGGCAACCGGGTGTTCGTCTCGGACCTTGCCGCGATGGCCGACACCATCTTCGGCATGATGGGCGCGTGGCCGTGCCCGATTCCCTACTGCATTTTGAAGGGAGTAATAGGCCCTCAAAACACCTCCCTGCGAATCAACAAGGGCGGCGGCGTGCTGATGTACGGCAAGTTTTTCCCAACCCCGAACGGAGACACCCTTTCTATCCCGAAGGGCAGCTATCTGTATGCCAAAGCCCAGAACGACACGGCAGAACCCCGAACCTCGTCCACGGGGCAATCCTACTACCAGAACGTCGTCTATTCTCTCATGGTCACTACGGCCAAGCAAACGGGAACATCGACCGACTACGAAGCCGAAACTGGGCTGTGGGAGATCGTGGACGGCGCGGTTACGGGAGCGATGGGAACCACGGCATGGATCGCCTACGTAAAATCCATCAGCACCTTGTGGCGCTGGGACTACATCGACAACAACCTGCCTGCAAACATCGTGCAGACGCAGGCAGTAGCCGATTCCGCCATCACTACCCCCAAGATGGCGCCCGGCGCCGTGACCGCCCCCATTTTGGCGCCCGGCGCCGTGACCTTAAATAAATTGGCCTTTTCTGTCGGCATGCCCTATATGCCCTCTTATAGGCCTACGATTGTAGATACCACCGTTCACGCTACTCCGTGGGCATGGCTGGCGATTGAAGCGTCGGATCGGGCCAGAAACATAACCATTACCACTGAAACACCTCCGTCCTCCGAGGGGGCGCCTATCAAAATTGTGGTGAGCAACAAGACCAATTTTGGCCTTTCGCTGACCATTACTCAGCCCAACAACACCACAACTTATCTTATAAATATTCCATCTCAAACCATCCTGATCGTAGACGGAGTGTATATGATAGGCTCGTATTATTTCGTGACGTACGACGGTAAAAACACGTACCCTTGATCGGTTATTCGAGCATATATGTAAAAATAGGGCCAAATGGCCCTATTTTCCTTTGTTATTTCGACGATCTTGGCCAGTACTTGGTGTAGGCCCACAAGAGACCATACGCCACAAATACTGCGGCCATTGCGGCTACGATAACGTAACCCATCGTCTTACTGATAAGCGACAATGCGATCAGCACTATCGCGGCCCCGATCAGGGCAATCAAAGTCCACTTTTTCATTTCTTGAGTTTTTTATGGTTACCACCTGATTATATTGTAAGATACGCCTACTCCAATATAGGGGTACAGCCTCACATCCTGCTTGAGTACCGCGCCGTACCCTGCCTGCACTCCTATCCCCCACCGGGTTTTTCGAATCGGGCCTTGCACGACCTGCGTCTGTTGATTTACCTTCATCCAATCCAACTGCGGGTGGAGGTCTCCGATGGCCGGGCCGCTCACCTGCGCCGACCAATCCGGGCCGGAGTAGGGTCGCGTCTCTACAGCTACCTGTAATTCAGTGCTATCCGGACCCATTTTTACGATCTTGGTTTCCGTCACTGTCACTGTGTCTACCGGAGCAAACACCAGATTGGGGATCCGCACCGTTACCGAGCGGTAGGTGCTCGGCCCAGCTTGCGGCTTTTCGTAGTACACTGTCACCACCTGCCGGTCGATGATAGGTTCCGCCGGCCATAACCACCGGCCCCCCACTACACCTACTGCCAGCCCGATCAGAAGGGACAGGGCAATTTTAAGAGCATTCATAGCTTTTTGGCTGGAAAATTCTCGGCGGTCGAATCTTTGACTACCTCCATTAATGCCTTCTCCACGGCTTTCTGAATCTCTTGGTCGAGGTCCACGGGCAGGCGTATTCTTCCTACCAATACGCAGAGCAGCGCAAATGTCTCCAGCGTCAACATGATGGCCAAGATGGCCACTGCAAATTCCAATTCATTTCCCATGGTATAGTTGTTTTCGATTTGTTATGGCTTCTGCCAGTATTCTCGTGAATGCGTCGCCGCCGAATCGCATGACCTCAAGTCCCCTTGACATGGGGGTGCATATCAGAACAGCCCATCCGTCGGCCGCGGCCTGCGACATCTTTTCGTACTCCTTCCCCAACGCTACAGGGTTCGAGTGGCGCCCCCCTACGAAGTTACCCCCATTTAATTCTACTGCTATCTTCAACTCCAGACATGCGTAGTCGAACCGCCAGCGACGGGGTGGGTGGAATCGATACTCCGAAATCCACTCCAACCCGGTCGTCTGACGCAGTATTTGCAGGTATGCGTCCATCTACTCCTTCAAGGTTTGGGCGGCAAACATGTAGTAATGCCGCAGGGTGCTGGCAATCTGGGTCAGGTCGTTCGATGCGGCGCCATCCCAAACCCCCTCCTTGTCGTTCTTGTTGATGATCTCGATGATCTCGGCCAGCTCGTCGCGGGTCTCGCGTACATAACGCCGCCAGTCGCCCAGCGTTACCATGTCGGCCACCACGGAGGTTTCGATGAATCCCGACATGCTGTGCACCGGAACTCCGCCCAGCTGAACGATCAACTCGGCGACATTGTCGGCTGCTTCGTTGAGCTTTTTATACACTTCGTCGAAAAAAGGGTGCCAGCTCTTGTAATGCTCTCCGTACAGCGTCCAATGACGCCCGCGGACATTCTGGGTAGTGACGGCAATCGTCGCCAGCAATCGGTCCAAAATCTCAAATTCCATAATCTATGTTTTTAAAATGGTTCTTCGTCTACATCGTCATGGCGCGCCCAACGATTCTTGGATGTTTGTTGCTGAGCCGCCTGATTGTCTTTCAGCCACGGCGCCCTACGCCCCTTGCCGATGAAAGCCGCCTCTCGGTGATTTCCTTTCCCCCAGTCTATTGCAATGAAGTACTCGTTTCCCCATTTGTCGGGTTCTTTCAGTTTCTGAATCTTGATGTTGATGGAGCTGCCTATGCCACCCCGACATCTAAACTCTTTGATGGCTTCGTCAGGGATCATGTCCAGTCGCACCTCGGCGATAATAACTTCATCTGCCATACGCAAATATAATCAAAATGCTTGAAATTGTTCTGATCGCGTCGTGTCGGCGTCTGCCGTGTACTCTACCGTCCCATCCGTACTATATAACCGATCCCTGCCGGAATTGTCGGTCCTGACGATCCCTTCGAGCCGGCCGGAAGCATCCCGAACCTCACGCGATCCGTCGTTCCGGGTGCGGATGGTGTGGGTTACCTTTCCCTTTGAATCCTTGATGGTGCGCACGTCCTGCGCATAGGCGCGCTTCACCCCGGTGAAGGCGATACACACCACTGAAATAAGTATGGCTAACAGCCACCATAGCACCCACGTAGGGCGCATTTCCCCTTGATTTTTCACTTTTCCGTCTTTTTATTTCTCTAATTCCGCAAGAAGGGCATCGGCCATCTCGACCGCTCCTTTTACAGTCTCATTCATGCACCATGACCCACTCAATGCAAGCCGAGCCGCCATCGCCTCACCAGCATATACTCGCCGCCAGTACTCCCGGTCAACTGGTAAGGATTCCTTACAAGTTGGGGTATCAACTGTCAACTTTTCTTTGACAGTTGGTCCGTACTCTCCCCGCGCCAGCTTCTCGGCGTAGTCGTCGTCGCGCATCATCAGGTCTTCTTTCCTATCTTTATCCTTTTCCCACCTCCCGTCTGCATAATAAAATTCAATACCCTCCCCATGGCCCCCATCCAACAATGCTATTATTACGCTGGCGGGGTAGCCGCGGCGGTCATAGCCTATAATTCTTGCCTCCAGCCCACTCCTCGTGCACACCGGCGCGCCTGCTTTGGCGGTCGCTAAATCGAAATTCTTCATAGCTACTCTGTTTTTAGTAAATCCGGGTTGTCGTAGATGTTACCCAATACGTTGTAGTAATGGGTCGAATCCATATACCCCCAGTTCGGAGTATTAAATCCGCATTCCTCGTCATTCCACTTGATCTCTGAGCTGAAAGGCCACTCCCAGCCGTTGATGCTCCCATTACTTCCTCCGATAATGTCCCCCTCGTAAATCTCTCGACCGTTCTTGTCTTTCAGCCCCGTGTACTGGCCGACGGTGGCGGGATCTACTTCATTTTCTTTTTTGTCAAACCAAAAAGCAGTAATATCTGTGTCTGGGCTCCAACTAAAATCGCATTCCTCTACAATAATAGCGGTATCATGAATGCTTACAAGACTACCATATACCCACTCTCCGTTTTCGAGGCGTTTGCCTCGGAATTTAATCTCTCGCATAACTATTTTTTTAAGTTGTTCAATCTGTCTATCTCGGCGGCTATATCAGCCCCTGCTCTGGCGAGATCACTTATGGCAGCGTCTATATCGCTATTGCATTTTGATAATGAAGATATCAACGATGCAGTTAGTATGCGCGCCATTATCGCCCCTCCTTTTAGCGGCTCTGTTCTCGGATTTACTTTTACCGCGGCAATTTCCTCTATTCCCGTTTTCATATTTTTCCCTTTAAAAAATTACCCCACTGCTCAGCCATAGCCTGTGCGATTCCCTCAAAGGTCTTACTCCTATTTTTGGCGTCGTTACCCCGTTCTGCTGCTCCATATTTCTCTTTATTCTTTCGACTTGTCCCCGCCGGAAGATAAGGGCAGCTGGCAGCTACAATATTTGTAGGCACAAGGAGTGGGAGATTTCGCAACCATAATCGCGTTTTTTTTGGTGTATGGGTGGCCAAACTGATATGGCTGTATCTCTTGGTCGTACTCAGGCATTTCGAATACTCTGGATGATACTGGGTTTTCCACTGCTACATGTTTGATCGGCCATTCAAGCAGCTGCATGAAAAACCTCTTGGCGTCTAACCCTTTCTTATAACGAACCGGGTCTAATTTGCCAGCTTGCGGATATAGTCGGCATGCCCCTGCGTTACTCAAGAAAGTACATGGTGGGTGAGCGATCATCAAATCAAATGTTGGTTCCCTCCGCAGCACTGTGAAAATATCCTCCTGAAAGTGCCATTCTGGATGACCGCCGGAGCAAGGCTCTATGTCGCAACTGAATGCTTCAAATCCGCGTTCACGAAACGCATTACACACCGCCTGCGATTCCTCGCAGGCCACTATTACTCGTATCTTTTTCATGGTTATCTCCGTTAATGAATCTCCCGCCAGCCGAGGATGTTTTCGTGGTCAATGTGGACACTTGTCCTATCAATACACCACTTATTTTTGCCACTCCATAAATCACCCAATCGAAATGCTATTGCCATCATGATTTTATTAAAAGCCTTGTATTTCACCTCTACAACCTTAATATATTCCGGCAATTCCTCTTTCGGGTCGTGCCAGCGCGTCAGCTCCTCATACTGGGCTTTTGCCCCGGCGATATAGGCGTCTATCATCGCCTGTCTGTTGTATGGATGCACGAGACCTGCTCCCAGCGAATCAATCCATTCTTTCGCTCTTTCCTCAATCGTTTTCATTCTCGTTCAGTTTTTGGATGAAATTTCTTCGGTGGTACTCGTAATCCGGTTCGAACTCTCCGTTCTCAAACCACATATCGTCGAATGCACTGATCGCTTTCTTCCGCATCCGCTCCTCGGCCTCCTGCTCGGCGAGGTCGGCCATGTGGGTCATTGCAGTCCGAATCTGCCATTTCGCGTGGTCCGCCAACTCTGCCGTGAGATTATTGATGTACCCGTCGATAAATTCTTTTGCTTTTTCGCTTTTCATGGCTAAATATTGTATTTAGTGTAACGCCCACGTCTTGTGCATGGTGGCGATCAGGTCGATATATCCTTTGTATTCCTCCATCTGCTCGGTGCTATAGCCTTTGTCCTCGCCAATTTTTCGGAAATGCTTCTGCCACTCGGAAATGGTGTAGCGTTTGCATCCTATTTGAATAACATCCTCACCCCAATAGGATACTGCATGGCGAGATGCGCTGATAAATAGCGATTTCGGAACATCGCACCCGTTGCCCAGCTCACACCCGGCGCCCAGCTTGCACTCGTTGCCCAGCTCACACCCGGCGCCCAGCTTGCACTCGTTGCCCAGCTCACACCCGGCGCCCAGCTTGCACTCGTTGCCCAGCTCACACCC
>OGQO01000659.1_pt1 | contig 35642 bp, 37 predicted proteins | sample 1553241 | NCBI WGS metagenome assembly OGQO01 (sample SAMEA2579933, study PRJEB22360) | human gut metagenome | biome: human gut; feature: human-associated habitat; material: faeces | place: Denmark | collected 2008/2010
TCATCGTTACGATTATCGTATTTTTCACAATGTTTAGAATACTCTTCTACGATATTAGCTTTGTTCATGATAATTCATCTCCTTTCAGATTGTTATAAAAATGTTTTAAATTATTCATCCTAGATTCAAATAAAAGAATTAACGGTTTTCAATATTAGTACAATTTTATAAGTATAAAATTGTAGAAAGGATGTGTATCTAATGGCTAATATAACTGAATCAAACACTTTGATAGAAGAAACTAAGTCGAATGGTGATGTTGTTAGACATTTTCCGATTACAAAAGTAGAAAATATTATCGGGATTGAAAACATTAAGGGAGCATCAGCTCAACAACTCGCTGCCCTTAAATTATTAGCTGCAAATGCATTTATTATTGATGATACTACAGGAAAAACTTATAAAATCGGATCTAATGATGGGAAGTTTTATTTTGAAGAATCTGATGTTAGTGTTTTAGACTTATTGAACGAGATCGTGAGTGCAGCAGCTACTTTATCAGAGAAATCTGAAAATTAAAGACATTTAGAAAGCAATTACTATGATGAAGTAATTGCTTTCTATTTTTCTTGCAACTTTTCCATAAATTATAAGAATGGAGGTTATTTTCAATGGACGAAAACGCTGAATTGATTGAAAAAATTGATACAAGTAAACCAATAAGACATAATACGAGAGATATCGTGGCAGCAATAATAGAAATACAAGTTAAATTAAATGAAATTATTGATGTTGTAAATTTGTCTCTCGCACCAGAAGAACCATTTGATGACGATGAAGATGAAGAGCCAACAATTGTATCGCCATCAAATCTTACACTAGGATCAAAAAATAAAAAATAATATAGTTGCATTTATCGACATATTATTTATCTGGAAAGGAGGACATAATATCTATGAATTTTCAAAAAGTTAGAAAGGATATTATCGAAGGAAAACTGGACATTGATTCCTTACAAGAAAAGAAACTAGAAATCATCGATGCTTATTCGCATTACATGCAAATGAAGGTTCTTACAAATGAGGAATTTGATAGCTTGTTAGAAATGTTAATGATTCTTCTAGATTACTACACCTATTCCAGTGATGGTGATGTGTTGATATCAGATCATGAATATGATATGTTAATGAACCACTTTATTGAAAACGGTGGTTCATTAATTACACGAGCTGACATCATCAAATCTCAGTCGCAATGGAATTTTGTGAAGCATGAATCCCCAGGAATGGTTGGGTCAATTCGAAAAACATACACAATAGAAGAAATCTATTTATTTTGGGAGAAATTAAATGGGAATTCCAATAGAGTTAGAAGTTTCCGGATTGCTCCAAAATTTGACGGAATCTCAGCAGCAATCAAAATTAACTCAGAAGGAAAAGTTTTATTAGCGGTTACTCGAAATGATGGTATATATGGTCAAGATATTACAAAGGTGGTGCGATATTCAAAAAATGGCCATGATCTTGCAAAGGTATATGGAGAAAGACTTCATTCTGGTGAGGTTATGTGGATAAAAACAGAACTTGTTATGAAGACAGAAGATTTCAATAATCTTATTCAAGAGAAGAAATATGCAAATAGAAGAAGTGCTACAAGTGGAATTGTAAATTCACCAAAGAATTTGAAGTACGCTAAATACGTTACAGTTATACCATTGGCAGCACATTTTACATCTCTAGACGAAATTGAATACTCTCCGATGGATTCTAGAGTGATAAATGTTGATAGTCCATTTAAGTTGATGGAAGCTGTTCAAAAGATGCTATCAATTATTAGAGATTCAAGTTATCCAATCAGAACAGATGGAGTTGTTATTTATCCATTAGGTGATGATATTTATCCAAATTTCGATGATATCATGGACAATGCAATTGCCTTTAAAGTAAATACAGAAGAGGCATTAACAACAATTGACTATGGGTATGTATCGGTAGGAAGATTGGGGTATGCTATACCAATGTTACATGTTCATCCTGTAGAAGTTAATGAAACTGTCGTTACGGATGTTTCATTGGGGTCATTTGATAAGTTTGCAAACATGGATCTACATGAAGGAGAACAAGTTTTAATATATTCTGCTGGAAATGTAATTCCTCAGGCAATGCTTCCAGAACACAGAAATTATCGTGCAAATGCAGATCTTTTAAAAATCAAAAAGAGATGCCCTTTCTGTGGTAAGAAATTGACAAGATATAAAGCAATTTACAGATGTGAGAATCCAGAATGCCCTAGGGTATCTTCTGGAAAGATTGCTAACTTTGTTATTAAATTAGGAGCAGAAAATGTTTCTGATAAAACAATCGAGGATTTGGTTGAATGTGAATTGATTAAGACGATTCCCGATATATTCTATATTTTGCCAGATGATATTGAAAAAATTCCTGGGTATGGTGCAGACAAAGCGAATATGATCGTTGGAGAATTCCAAAAAATAAAAAATAAGGAAACCCCAATATCATCATTATTAGGAGCGCTTGGAATCCAAGGAATTTCTGAGAAGAAATGTAAGAATATCATTGCTCAATTGGATTATTTTGATTCGTTCTTGACAATGGATTCGAAGAAACTTCAATGGCTTTTGACAGATGGTGACAATATTGGGTTAAAGACAGCATCAATCTTTGTTGATTTTGTAAATGAAAATCGTGATTTAATTGAGGAACTCCTTCATACAATGAATGTTGTGAATGATGTTAAGTATAAAGGAAATGTTGTATTCACTGGAGGAAGGTATCCAGACTTAGAAAATAAATTTAAAGATCTAGGATATGAAAGCTCAAATAATGTGAATAGCGACACGATTGTTGTGATTGATTCCTCATATGATCATGACTCTACAAAATGTAAGAGTGCAAAAAAGAAAGGGATTGATATTATTCACGTTAGTGAAGTAGATGAAGTATTTAAAGAGTTAACAAAAAATTCTTAAAGTAAAGAGAGACATATTATTTTATTATTAAAATTAAAGGAGGAAATTTCATGAATGTAGAAATTGGAAATAATGTTGGATCGATGCAGATGGATTATTCTGATACGAGGTTATATGTGATTCCACCTGATCAGGAAACAAGGGATGATCTCTTAAGCATCGATAGAAGAACAAAAGAGATGCTCAGAATGAGACACCATATTTATGCAAACTCTGATTGGGAGTGCAATACGGTTGCAAACGTTGTAATTGAAACTCTTTTGAAAGTTCTATATTCTCATATTCGACAGAGTGGTGTGAACATTCTTTCGGATGATGCCGACAATACAGTGAACTTTTATGATTTGATTGAGATCGCAGCTTCTAATAAAAAGAGTGAGTCTGCAGAGAAATCTGGAAATATCAATGTTAAGTTTACACCTGGAAAGAAAGTAGAAGGAATTATTTCAGATAATGTTCCAGATGATCAGAAGACCATTGATTACGTAAATGCTGCAGATGCATATTCATATCCGGATGATCTTGCTCTCACAAATGCGATGCGCAAAATTGATCATTTCGCAAGAAAAAGTTTGAAGGATAAGTATTCTATCTTGTTTGGAAAGGACTTCCATGCGATTGCAATTGCGTATGTTTTCATTGAAAATCTTTATCGTCACATGGTAACGAAAATTGTGCAGTTGGATAAGTCTTCTGTAATGATCAATTTTAATGATTTGATTGAGTTCCATGCAATCCGAAAGAAGGAGAATAGTGTCGAGATTCGACTTCGTCCTGGTATGGGAGCAAAATTAATTATTAAGTCAGATGAATCTACAGAGTCAGACGACGATGACGGATTAGACGAATAAGGAGGGATTTGGCAATGAAAATTACTGATGTAAAAGGAATTCCTGCAGATGCTTTGAAAAAGAAATCTCTTCCATTATATAAAGCATTTATTTTCCCTAAAGATGATATGGAAATGCAGGTTAATGTAAATATCGATCTTTTAGGATTGACTCCGGAGGCAGCCGTGCAGAGGCTGCTTCAGGATATTCCTGTAGAAGTATTTACAGAAGAAATGGATGAAAAGATTGAAAATCTATTTGAGCTGGATCCAAGTCCTGATAAAGATGATGGGATTAAAGGATTCGATGTTATCCGAAGTTTTGGAGAAAGCATGCAAATTACTCATTCTAATGATGGAGTTCATAAGGTGAATATGAAAAATACAGTTGTGGCATTTGCAGTATTCAAAATGGATGTCGAAGATCTTAAATCAAAATCTTTAGTAGATGGAGATGAAGATTATTTTAAGGATGATATCATTGCAATCACCTTATCTGATAAGAAATATAAGCTTGATGTCGATGAAAAGAAATTGCTAAGTTTCAAGTTAGTAATCAATCCGGTAAATGAGGAAAGGGTTATTTCTGGAATTGAACTGAAAGATATTAAATAAAATAGGAGGAATGCTAGATGAGTGTAACAATCATTGTCGGTGGGCAATATGGTTCTGAAGGAAAAGGAAAAGTTGCTCATTGGGTTGGAATGAACTACGGTTGTGATTATGCCGTAAAAACCGGGACCAACAATCATGAGAATGCTGCTTTGAATAATCCTGATTTCAAATTCAAAATGTTTTCATCTGCAGTTAATGAAAATAATACGACCACTTATGTTTTCCCAGCCGGATGTTTAATTGAGAAAAACTCTTTCTTTGAAGAAGTTAAAAAGAAAGAGTTGACAAAAGAAAGGCTCATTGTCGATCCATATGCAAAGATTATAGATAAGGAAACGTTTATGAATGACCCAGGATCTCGTATTGCGATGACTTTTCCTGAATTTAAAGAATTCCTTGGTGATACAAAGTTAATCTTAGGGAAAGCTGTTGATGAAGATAAGGATATTATTATAGAGGGATCGCAAGGATATGGGCTATCGCCGGTTCATTCAGAAGAAACCCCGTGGGGTGTATTAAGAGATACTACAGCTGCAGGCGTCCTTTCTGAAGTTGGACTTAGTCCACTGGATGTCGATAATATCGTTTTGGTAATCCGATCATATCCGGTTAAAACCTGGGAACATTTCTCACAGATGAAAAATGAAATTGACTGGAATATTATTGCAGAAAGGTGTGAGTCTGTTGAGCCTGTACAAGAGGAAGGCGTTGTTGGAGATGCATCTTTACAGGATTCTCGAGTTGCAGAATTTGATCCGGAGATGGTGAGAAAGGCGATTTTGGTAAACAATCCAACTCATATTGTGTTAAATCATGTCGATTATTATGATTCATCTACAAAAGATACTGATGATCTTTCCGAGCATCAAGTTGAGAAGATTTCGGAAATTGAGGATTCTCTTGATGTTAAGGTTGACTTAATAGGAAACGGTCCTAATAACATTATTGATTATGAAGACTGGTTAGCGGTAACAACCATGGAAATGCTGATCGGCATTGACTCTCAAGAGAATTAATGAAAATGCATAAACATATATCAGAGGTAGGTTTATATAAACCTACCTCTGATTCAACTTTAACATAAAGATTTTCTCAGGTATCATAGAAAATCTAAGAGGGTAAATAATGATACAAACTAAGAAACCGAAAGGAGTGATTAAATGCTAGACTATATTGCAATGTATCCAAACACTCATGAAAGTGAATTAAATATGGATTTCTTAACATCTGCATATGATAAGGATTTGGATTATTATGCAATTGCTTGCATGAAAGATTTGGAATCAATTGAAAACATTGAGATCCTGGATATTAAGATTATTGAGGATCAAGACGACGTTGATATTAACCAACATATGGTGAATATCAATTACAAGAAAAAGGATTTGGATTCTATCCCGATTCCTAAGAATTTATACATGATGGACAGTCGATACCATGAAATTCAGTTTAAGATTAGAGTTCATACGAATTTGAACGAAAAGATTTTCATTAAGAGAATACTCGTTCCGACAGAACATGATGGGTATTATCTCATCAATAATAAAAAGATGAAGGCAATCTGGCAATTGGTTGATGCGTCTACATATTCAAGACGTGGGCAAATTACCATGAAATCTAGAATGCCTATCATGATATACTGTAATAAACACAAAATAATTGCAGATATTTCTGGACAAGAATATGCTGTTCCATCGTATTCTTATGCTCAGGATTCCAGTAGAAAAAAAGGAGGAAGAGCCGGAGCTGGAAAGAGTAAAAATATTAAGTTTATCAATCCTCTGATGATTTTTATGACAAAATTGGGACTGAAGAAAACTTTATTATTCTGGGGAATGGATGGAATTATTAAGATAAAGAAGACATATTCAAAGACTGAAGAGAAGAATAACTATATCTTCGAAGTTAACGAATGCTATTTACATGTGCAAAAGGATTTGTTCGATGAATTGGAAATGGTAAGGGCATTTGTGTGTATGTTTTATAATCTTCAAAACAGAGACTTTCCTGTGACGATGGATTGCTTAGAAGATAAGGAATACTGGATGTGTCGAGTTGGTTATATTGGCTCTGTAAAGAACAAAAACATCTATTCCTTCTTAGAGAAAGGTAGAACATCGATTCATATGATTGAACGACTTTTGGATGTATTTTCGATCGAGAGCTTGAGATTACCATATGCATACAAGAAAGATATTTATAGAATTTTGTATTGGATGATTGCAGATTTTGATTCTATGAAGCAAAGAGTAAACATCGATATGGCAAATAAAAGAATTCGTAAGAATGAGGTTATCGTGTCCTCTACCTTAGGGAGAAAGATATCGGAAAATATCCATAAGCTGATTGAGAGAAAGACAAAATCCAAAATGAATAATATGGACACTCTTTTAGAAATCTTCAATTTCAATTCAGATATCATTTTAACTGGAATGCGCAATATGAACGATATTGTGAAAGCAGATGATTCTAGTAACGATATGGCATTTATGTATGATTTTGCATTCACATGTAAAGGACCACAGTCACTCGGAGAAGGAAATAGTAAAAACATTGCTGATAAATACCGTTTCCTGCATCCATCAATGGTTGGAACTGTAGACTTATTCACAACATCGAATAGTGATTGCGGAATGTCTGGATCAATTGTACCGTTTGTTAAACTTTACGACGGCTTCTTCTTTACTCCAGAGCATGAGCCTTGTAAAGCAAGGTATAATTTCGAATGTGAACTGAAAGAGAAGTTTGGAATTGATAGAAAGCTTCCTTTAGATACGTTTGATGATTATATTGAATATATTAGTAAGCAGAAGATCTTCGATAAAGATCTAGCTTATGAGCCAATTTGCATTGTCGAACGTGAGAAGGAATAAAAGGAGGAAATTAAATGAAAATCAATTATTATGATAAACCGGAGGATGATCTTGAAACATTATTGGAAAAGTATAATCCAAATAAGATGTTTCTCATTATGGATGACGTGCTATCAGATCCTCGTGGGTATGAATTAGTATTACAGCAGTTGATCGACATTATGAAATTAGGATTTGAAGTAGAGGAAATCCGCCATCGTCCGATCAATTTCAAGTTTCACAGAACTGATAAGAAAATGCTTCAGTTGCCAGCAAATAACTTTATTTCAAATCTTGTTATCTGGTATGCTTTCATGGAGATGGAACGGACAGATGTCTTGAACGAGGAATATATTTTAGATTTTTCAAGACCAAATACTATTAAGTTAATTACAGATTACATGGAAGATATGATATTTCCATTATTTGAAGGAGATTTTCACTCTAAGAATAAATTGTGTGATGAAATCTTTCATAATATTCGTGCAATTTCAAATGCATTCTGTTTATTAATGGGAATGAGTATTTCAATGTACGACATTTATCAGACAGAGAAAGTAAATCCAGAAATAAGCGAATTAATCTTTGGAACTATCGATCCAAATCTTCAGCCTGTAGAAATTGAACAGGAGTTAAGTAGAAGGGCGGATCGATTAATTGAACTTTTCTCAAAAGCAGATTGTGATTTAAAGCCGTTATTGGTATCAGGAAAGAATATTTCAAAAGGTCAGTTCAAAGAAATGTTTGTTAAGATCGGTATGAAATCAGATATTAATGGAAATACGATACCGTTCCTTTTGGATACAAATCTGGTTGTAGGTGGACTGTCAAAGCCAAGCTATCAGTATATTGAAGCTGGATCTGCAAGAAAGTCGTTAATTATGCAGAAGCAAGCTATGGGTGAGCCTGGAGCCTTCTCCAAACGTATCAACATGTTGGCAACATCACCTGGTCACTTGAGAGAAGATTACGAGGTTTGTAATTCAGTAAACTTTATCACATATCATGTAAAAGATGATACTTATTTAAGATTATTGGACCAAAGATATTATTATGATTCACAAGGTCGCCTTCGATTATTGAATTATAAGAAAGACAAAGATCTGATTGGAAAAATGGTGAACTTTGCATCTCCTTGCACATGTAATTCTAAAGAAGGAATTTGTAAGAAATGCTATGGCGAACTATTTGATATCAATAAAGATTTATTTTCTGTCGGCTCTTATGCTGCAACAAAAGCAAGTAATCCGTTAGGCCAGCTCGTATTATCATCAAAGCATTATCAGGGAACAGATTCTTCTATTATTACTTTCCCTAAAGAATTTGATGACATTTTTGAATTGAATTCAACAGAAATATCTTTATCTGATAATCCAACAAATGACGATGAATTATTTATTGTCTTGGATGAAGTTCTCACTGAACAGAATGATGACAAGGATTATTATTATACAAAGAGCTTCCGTATGGTGGACGTAAAGGGAAAGACAGTTTATACTATTGCCGAAGATAACGGATCTAATATTTATCTCTCAGATAAATTAGCAAAATACTATCGTAGACTTAAAAATCCACTTGCACCAATTCCATTGGATGCCGTAACGGACGATAACGATTCCGTAGTATTTCAGGTTGAGATTAAGAATAAGGAGTTAACTGAGCCAATTAAGATGATTGAGAGGATTTTGAATAAAGAGAGTACAAGTTCTCATTCATTATCTGAGATTTGTCAGATATTAGCAGAGGGATTCATTGATATTGGCATTCAGATTAATCTAGTTCATATCGAGACAATTATCAAAGGATTGATTCGTAAGAGATCTAATATATTGGAGTATCCAGATTGGAGTAGAAATGGAGATCCGGAGGATGTGTGCGTTGTACCGGTTAATAATGGATTGAAGAATAATCCATCGGCGCTCGTATCTCTGTCATATGGATATCTTAGACAGCAGTTAATTTCTCCAGAACTTTATGAGAAAAATGCTCCAAGTCATTTAGATGCTTTATTTGTAAGAGATCTTAGCAACTATATTGACTAATAAGTTGTGAATAACCACTGGGAAAGAATCCCAGTGGTTATATTTTTTATTGTGAAAGTAGCATATTATTTTTGTGATTACACAATTATAATATTAAAAATATATAGGAGGTTTTATACCAATGGCAAGAGATGTTGCAAGATTTGAAAAAGTACCATATGAAGAATTTGCATCTTCATTAACAAGTTATTACAAAGAGAAAACATTTTCCGAGGCAGAATTACATATGATGTATGACAATGTAGAATTGCCAAAGAGAGCGACTCCTGGATCGGTTGGATATGATTTCTTTATGCCGTTTGATGCGACGCTAACACCAGGATCTCAGATTATGATCCCGACTGGAATCCGTTGTGTGTTTCTAAAAGAGGAGTTTGGGTTATTCTTGATGCCGAAAAGTCGTAATGTGAACACATCGATTCGATTGTCAAATACAATTGCAGCGATCGATAATGATTATCATAAATCAAAAAATTATGGACATATCATGATTTTCTTAGAATTTCCTGCAAATCATACATTCCCAACTGAGAGATCTTCGTTATTTGGTAAGATCATAGATAAATTTAGACGACCTTATCATTATAATGTTGGTGACGGATTTGTTCAGGGCATTTTCCACGAAATTGGATTAGTAGAAGGAGAAGTTCCGCCAGAAGATGAACGGGATGGAGGATTTGGATCTACTGATGGGCTAGATAATCCAGTTTATGGAAATAATGAGACTGAAAAAACAGAAGGCTAATAATTTAAAATAAAGTGAGGTGAGGCATATGCCTAAGATGATTCAGGGAGAAATCCGAATCACAACAACTGGAACCCGGATTTATCCTTATAGAAAAGGTCAATGCCGTCCTCTGGAAAATTTGACATCTTTACCCGATCAAGCGTATCGGGGAAGGAAAAGGAACCCTGTTACAGGGTTCCTTATTCCTGATTCTGGTGACGAATTCCAGGGGACCTTTGTAACGCATTTACATGATCCAAGGTATCTTCAGGAATTGTTACCAAACTACCAAATAGTGTATGAAAAACCAATGAAGAAGAAAACTTTAAATGAGTTAATGTCATTGAATTCCGACATCACTCCAAGAGAAGTGCAATATCAGATTATACAAGGAATTATCGATAACGAAAGTAAATCTCAATGGTTCGTGTATTTATCTCAGGGATTAGGAAAGACGTTGCTTTCTGTGTATATGATCCCATATTTCAATACAAAAACTCTTATCATGTGCTATAATACAATGGTGCTGTCTCAATGGGTTAATACGATAAGAGATAAAACAGATATAAATTCAAAATCAATTCTATACATTGAATCTGGAAAGCTTTTTGATAAAATATTATCAGGAGACTTCCCTGTATGGGAATATGATATCTTTATGTGCACACCAAAATTATTGACAATGTATGGTAAAAAACATGGTTATTATACATTAGAGCTTTTGATGGAAAAGATGGGAATTGGATTAAAGATATTTGATGAAGCACATCGAAATATTGCAAACATTATAAAGATAAATGCTTTTACGAGTGTTGAAAAGACGTTATATCTATCGGGAGATTTTGCTCAGTCTGATAGAAGAAAGCAAGAGATGTATTATCGAATCTTTCACGGAGTTCCCATTTTAAGACCAACGGAAGAATTAATGAATACATTAAAATTCACAGTAGCTGTTGTGGTATTCTTCAATTCACATCCGTCTGAATTATCAAAGGCATCTGTTTATAGTAAAAGGGGATTTAGTTTCTATGAATACATGAAGTATGAGTTTGAACATGAAATATTTTTTAATGCCCTTTGGTTTATTATTGATAGTATTTCAAAAACGAATAAAGAGGGATATAAAATTCTTCTCTTAGTAAATTTAATTGATCATGTTGATATTCTGAAAGAGAAAGTGTGTGAGAGGTATGGAGAAAACTTCATTATTGGAAAATATCATTCTGAAATCTCTGAATCAGAAAAGCTTTTTACAAAAGAATATGCAAATTTGATTATATCAACATATCAATCGTTTAGTACAGGATTAGATGTATCGTTAATCAAATATGTTGTATCATGTAGCATATGTACTAAAATTGATGACAATCAAGCTTCTGGAAGAGCTAGACCATTACCAGATGGATCAGATGCCTTCTACTTCATGTTGTCAGATACAGGATTTCCGTATACAAAGAAAAAACTTGGTGGACGTTTAGCATATTTGAAAGAGACTAAAATCAAGAAAATCGAACAAATCAAATATGAAGATTAAATTATGTGGAATACGAATGTATTCCACATATTATTTTTTATGTAAATTCTGACAACCGTTTAAAATTTTAAACAGAGAGGAAAATGGTTCATGAACGATAGCAATATCAAAAAAATCACAGATAAGATATTTCAAAATTCCAGAATGGATTTAGATTTCTTCATGTATCTTCCAAGTGGAATTTGGGGATCTCGTGATCGATCGACTATTAATTTGAATTTGAATCCTGTGCTGTATCTGAGATATCGACAAAACAAAAAAGTATCAGAGGAGTATGATTATAGTAAAGCTTGTTATAAGATAACACCTAGGAATCTATATCAAGTTGTAAAGTTTTTCAATACAATTGTGAAATGGTTCTTTGATGACAAGTATCATGACTTATTTTTAACAAATGAAGAAGGAAATTTGATATTTAATGCAGATTATAATAAGTTACATGTGTCAACTCCAAGAGGCGATTATTCATCCCAGGTAATGCAGGCAATTCCAACAGTAGTTCAGATTGGGGATAAAACGTATGAGGGAATACATCTATACATAAATAAGATGACGTATTGTATTCCTTTAACATATGAAGAGATCGATATTATATTTGGAATTTTGAAAGACTTTTCATTTACAACAGAAACGACAAAGGTTCTTGTTGCATATGATTCAATTATAAGGCGTGGAGAAATATCGACCCAAGAACAGATGCAGACGAATAAGAAAACGCCTTTCGACTAAGAAACCCATATTATTTAATAAATATGAAATGGAGGTAAACTGAAAACATGAGTAAGAAAAAAGAAAATGAAAACCAAGCAGTAGAGGAAAATATTGATGGAATTTCATACAGTGCAGATTCCATCATTGCAACGGATGATGCAATATTACAAATTGATCTTCTTCCGGATGATTTAGAGGAAGTCGACGAATTCAAAGAAGATGTTGCATATATCTCTGGACCATACTTTTATGTATATAGAGGGGTTGGCAACCCTGCAACAAAAGAATATAAAAAGCCTGGAATTTACAAGAACAAAGACGGTGACGAGCCAAAATGGTTCATTGTGGAGCCGTCAACAGATGAGGAAAAGAAGGAATATGAACATATTACAAAAGTTTGTACTTTGCATCCAGTATCCATTGTAGATACCGCAAATACAACAGAAGAGTTATTAGTTGCTATTCCGGAAAGCACTAAAATATTCCAGCCTCAGATTACAGAGAAAGATGATATCTTAAAGATTGCTGCAAAGAAAGCTTTGTTAGCAAAAAATGTAGATCTAGATCGTTATAAAGATCGTTTTTCTAACAAAAATGAGCTGTTTAACTTTAAACAAGTTCTTAGAGGTGACAATAAATTAAGTATGAAGATATTTACAAGAGGAATGGATGCGCTGAATTTGGAGTTTGTTATTATCATTCGTGAGAAATCGACAAACGACATTGTCGGTGATAAATTAGATGAGGAAATTGAAATATCTTCAGAAGAAACATACCCACTATAAAAAAGGAGGACTTAAGAAACATGAAAACATTTATTGGAGAATGGATGGACTACATGAAGCTTACTCCAGAACAAGTTGGAGAAGCTGCTGATATTAGTCCAAAGATTATTGCGAGATGGCTAAAAGAGGAAACAACTCCAAGTGTTGCTCAACTTGATGCTGTTTCAAAAGCAATCGGTGTTACAATGGATGATCTAACAAGATTGGACCCAGCAAATTCTGTTGTAAAGTCAGTTGATTTAAACGAAGAAGAAAATCAGAAATCTAGTGGTCCGGTTGTAACTACAATGCTAAAAGAATGGGCAGATAAGTTCGAAGTTACCGCAGAGGAAATTGCAGAGCATACAAAACTTCCGGTAGAATCTATTCAGAAATGGATAGATAAAACAGGATCCCCTTCTTTAATGGAAGCGTCTATTGTCGCAGCATCTTTCGGAATTTCCGTAGATGACCTGCTGACAAAAAATCCAAATTCATTCTATAAGGATTATCTGGATAACCACTATTTCCAGACAAAGAACATCAAGGTTGCGGTTCGTGTTCAGAATTGGCTTAAAAGGCATCGAATCAAAAATGAGATTGTCGTGTTCAGGACAAAGGAAAACGAAATTTTCATGGTTCGATACACAAACAATTCTGCTTTAGAACCCATTGACATTGTAAGAATTTCATTCTGTAGAAGATATAGAGATTCTCGTGAAAAGAATCTTGATGTATCTTCCAGATATAAAGGAATGGAAGTTGTAGATATCGATTAATTGACAAGGACAAGTGTACTGCTGTTATAGCAGTACACTCTGTTTCTTTAAAGGAGGATGGATATGAGACGATTAAAAATCGTAGAATTGGTATTAGAAAATTTCATCCCAGTACTAGCAGGAATGGGTAAAGAACGAATATGTTTAGATCTTAGAGATCGTTCAACTAGAATTAATGTTTTGATTGGAAAGATCGGAAGTGGAAAAACATATATATTATCACATCTTCAGCCATTTGCTACTGTTGGAACTTTAGATATTCGTAATGCCGATGATCCTATTATAGAAGGAAAGGATGGATATAAACGAATTGTATACGAAGCAGATGATTCTGAGTATGTGATTACTCATCATTACACATGGACTGGTTCAAGCCATGCAAAAAAATCTTATGTCGAAAAAGATGGTGTCGAATTAAACCCAAATGGAAATATTTCAACATTCAACGATATTATTCAAATGGAATTTGGGATTGATCAGTCTTTTTTAAGACTGATAAGGATTGGTCCAAATGTCACAAATTTTATTAATATGAAAGCAACTGAAAGAAAGGCCTTCATTGCATCATTATTGAAAGATACTGAATTTTATTTGTCTCTCTATAAGTACTGGTCAGCCGAATTAAGGACAATTAATACAAAAGTGTCTATTCTTATGAATAAATTGAATACTTTTGGAAATAAATCCATAGACGAAATGACTTCAGATATGGAAGAGTTAGAAGACACTAGAAAAAAGAGGCAGACGAAGATCGACGATCTAAAACAAAAACGATCCGATATTAAAGCAGAATCAAATTCTTTTTTGAATGGATTATCAATACAAGATTTCCATCGCAAAAGAAAAGATATTGGGAATGAAATCGAAACCTTAGTATTTGAAATGGATAATATTAAGGCTTCTTTAGAGTCTTTTAAGGATTATCCTAATTTAGAAGTTGTGATCAAAGAGATTGGACGTTATGATTCTAAATTATCTACAGACAACGAAATGTTGCAGAATCTTTCTAAAACATATGAAGAAGTGACGGAAAATCTAAATACGGCATTGGATCGAAAAGCAATTTCTGAAGATAAGAATCATATGCAGACACTAAATGAATCTTATCAGGAACTTTTAGAGAAAGCAACCCTTTATGAGAAAAAATTGAAAGGATTCAAATGTGAATATTCATCTGCTCAACTGACAAGTTTGTTAGAGGAGATTAACACAATGAACGTTCTAATCAATGAAATTTCTCAATATGATTCTGAAATAATCGGATTCCTATACGATTCAGATTCTTCGGTTCTTAATTATGCTAAAGAAAAGATAGAAATTCTAAACTTAAGAAAACTAAAGGTTCAGAAATTAATGAATAATTTGAGGTTTTCTGATAAGTATGAAGCACCAAGCACGTTATTTTTTCCACCATTCTGTCCAACAAAATCGTGTCCGTATTATGTAACCCATCCAGAAACCTTACAGAAATCCATAAAAGGAAAAGATGCATTGGATGATCAGCTTCTTGCGTATCAAAGTGAAATTCAGGAATTGGATGTTCAAATTTATAAGTACAACGACTATCCGATCATTTACTCTAAGATATCTTCATTAAAAAGTTATTGGAAGAAGGTTTCTCCTATATTATCATCAATTAAAGCTCTCAATTGTGACAGTTTGAGAAAAGCTCTAACTTTGATTCAGTATCAAGTATGGTATAACTATGATAAAATAATTGATACGATTGATTTGATCGAGATCCGAGATCAATACTACGAGTTAACGGAAAAGATTAAACAAATCAAAAATGAATTGAATCAGCTAGAACTTTCAAGAGACGAATCTTTGGATAACATGATTTCTAGATTAAAGAAGGAAAAAGCTGAGCTCGAAGAAAAAATTGATAGAACTGAAAAAGAGAGACTTGAGGATGAAAAGAAAGTGAAGTCTTATAATACTCAGTATGTTGAGCTTTCTAAAAAGTCAGAATATGATGCTAGATTATCTACTCTAACAGTAGAACTGGATAAGGCTATTTCTGAGAGGGACGATTTAGAAGAGAAGGCTAGAAGATTGGATGATAATATTGGCCTAATCACAACATTAGATCAACATATTTTAGAACATGAGGGAAAGCTAAAAGAAACACTCGGAGAAATCGATACTTTAAGAACAAAGATGATCGATATCTCTTATACTACTAAGGAGCTAGATGGATTGCTCGAAGAACAAAAGTGGATGACATATATGGTCGATGCAGTTGGTTCAAAGAAGGGAATTCCTATGAAGATGGTAAAAATGTTCTTTGACTCTTGTAGAGGAACTATAAATGATATGCTTTATATGGTAAGCGAAGATGAATTCGAAATATTAGATTTTCGAATTGGAGAAAAAGAATTTACGATTCCATATGTGGTAAATGGAAGTGTTGCTGATGATATCAGCAAAGCATCTCAGGGCCAAACCAGTATTGTATCAACTGCTTTATCATTTGCATTGGTAAAAGAATTAGGACTAAAATCAGATGACGGTTATTATTCCATTCCATTATTAGATGAACCGGATGCAGCATTACACAAAAATGATAAACCAAAATTGATTTCCATTATAATGAAATATTTGGATGACATTGGAAGTGAGCAGTGTTTTGTTATTACTCATGATGAGAATACTTTCGACGGATACCCAGTTCAGATTATTATGACTACGGATGAGTCTGTGAATAAAGACCGTTATGCAAATGCAATTCATTTATAAAACCAAGAATCACTCCGATATATTATTTTGATAGGTCCAAAAAAGATAATTTATATAGGAAGGAGGATAACCATGGATATCCATATTAGCAACTTTGATGTTGAAGATGCACTGACACAGCTCCGGGACCTCAATAAGAGTAGAGATGTAATGTCAGATGAAGAAAGAATTAAACGTGGAGGAGAAGCTGTCTGTGATCTTTTAAACGCGATGGGGTTGGATGAGGTGACTCGGGCATGGAGACAGCTGTATTAAGCTGTGCGTGTAGTCGAAAATAAGAGAACCGTAAACGGTTCTCTTATTTTTTTTTGCTAGAATTAATATCCATTCATTTTAATGTGATCTCATATTATTCTTTCGTGCTAAAAATATATAACAAAGAAAGGGTGACATATTATGACAAAGAAAGAGCTTGGAAAATACTTTGACAAAAAGACAAAAGAAACTCACAATGAGGGTAATATATTTGCTCCTCCAATATCTGGTCAAGAATGCTTCGATGTATTAACAGAGCATTTTCTAGGTCCAGATTGGTATTCATGTAATCCAATACATAGGGATCAGATTAATGCAGAGATATTAAATGAAATTATTTTGAGGTATCCTGGATATAATGGAAAACCTCACAGAAGAATAAAAAGATTTTTCAAGAAAGTAATAAAAATCATTTTAAACTTCGAAAATATAGAGGTTTAGGGCATTTATATAGTACAAAATCATGTACCGAGTACAATGTATTAAATCAAAATTTTAGAAAGGAAGTATGAAATTATGGTTAACATGGTTGTAAAACGTGATAATACTACACAGGTTCCTTATGAGAGGAATAAAATTTATAATGCCATCACGAAAGCAAACCATGAGGTCGATCAAAATCAGAGGGTTGCTGATGAAGAAATCGACCTCATTATTTCGTGTATTGAATCATCTTTCGATGGAATAGCGAGAGTTGAAGACATTCAAAATGTTATCGAAAACACCCTCATGGATATGCATAAGCATGAACTTGTGCGTAAATATATGACTTACCGGTATCAGAGGGAATTAATTCGAAAGTCAAATAGTACAGATGAATCCATTATGGGATTATTAATGGATAGCAACAAAGATGTTGCAGAGGAAAATTCAAATAAAAAAGCAGTAGTTAACTCTACAAAGAGAGATTTGATTGCTGGAGAAGTGTCTAAAGATATTTCTAGAAGATTATTATTGCCAAAAAGAATAATCGAAAATCATGACAGAGGAAACATTCATTTCCATGATCTGGATTATTTCATGATGAAAGAATTTAATTGCTGTCTTCCGAATTTTAAGGATATGCTTACAAATGGGACTGCTATTAATGGAGTTAAAATTGAAACTCCAAAGTCCTTCCGTGTAGCTTGTAATCAGGTAACTCAAATTATGGCTGCAATTTCTAGTAATCAGTACGGCGGCCAAACATTTTATTCTGATACTCTTGGAAGATATCTTGCATATACAAGAGATAAATTCAGAAAGAGAATTGAGAAAAATGTTGATGCTCATGTTAAACGTATTAAAGATGCGCTTGGGAGCATTCTTACACCGGATATTTCTTCTGCCATTGATAAAAAGGCAGCTGAGTTAATCGATGAAATGGTTGCAGAAGAACTCAAGATTGAATTACAAGCAGGAATTCAGTGCATTCAATACCAAATTAATACATTGATGACGTGTAATGGACAGAGTCCATTTGTTACCATATTTATGTATCTTAGAGATGATGATCCATATCTGGAAGAGAATGCGATGGTGATTGAAGAAATTCTTCGCCAAAGAATCAAAGGCATTCAGAATAAAGATGGGGCATGGATTACCCCTGCATTTCCTAAACTCATCTATGTATTAGGAAAGAATAATGTGACAAAAGATAGTAGATTTTATTACCTTACAAAATTGGCAGCTGAATGTACTGCTAAGAGGATGTATCCTGATTATATCTCAGAAAAAGTTATGATTGAGAACTATGATGGAGAAGTATTTGGATGTATGGGCTGTGTGGACGGAAGTTCATCTATCTGGTATTTAGATAAAACAGGAACTCGTCCAGTAGAACAGGATAACTCATTCGAAGACTTCTGGAATCTCATGAGTCGTAAGTTTGAGGTTAAATCTCAGAATACACAAGATAAACGTGAGGAATATATTGATCTGAAAAATATCCAGATTTGGGATACTAAACTTGGATACGTTGATTGCTTAAGAGTAAACAGAAATTTCTCTTACGAATGGAATAAAGTAGAATTCGAAAATAATGTGGTTGTAGATTGTACTCAAGATCATCCATTTGATACAGAGAACAGAGGGATTGTTGCAGCAGTTGATTTGAAGCCTGGGGACATCATTTTAGCATCAACAAATGGTGAGACTACGGTAGTCAAAAAAGTTGTGAAATACAATTGTCCAGAAGGAAAATATAGTTATGATGTAACAACTGCTTCTGAGCATTTTGACGTAAATGGTGTTTATTCTCATAATTGTCGTTCATTCTTATCAGCATGGGTTGATCCTAGAACAGGAGAAAAGAAATGGGAAGGACGTTTCAATCAAGGCGTTGTTACGTTAAACCTTCCAATGGTTGCTCTGGATTCTGGGAAGGATGAAGATAAATTCTGGCAAATCTTAGAAGAAAGATTGGCAATATGCCATGAAGCACTTATGTGTAGACATAAAGCTTTGGAGGGAACTATTTCAGATGTTAGTCCAATTCATTGGCAAGATGGTGCAATTGCAAGATTAAAACCAGGAGAAACAATTGATTCATTGCTACATGGTGGATTTAGTACGATCTCATTGGGATACATTGGATTATCCGAATGTGTAAAATATATGACTGGTCAGTCACATACAGAAGATGGCGGTAGAGAATTCTCATTACGAGTAATGAACCGTTTAAAAGCAGCATGCGAGAGTTGGAAAGCCGCTTCTGGAATCGGATTCGGTTTATATGGAACCCCTGCAGAATCTACTTGCTACAGTTTATGTACCAAGATAAGAAAAGTATACGGTGTCGTTGAAGATATCACCGATAAAGATTGGCTAACAAATTCATATCATTGCGATGTTCGTGAGCCAATAACCGCTCTTGATAAATTCGAGAAAGAAGCTATTTATCAGAAAATTTCTTCCGGTGGAGCTATCTCATATGTAGAAATTCCTAATATGACTAATAATATTGAGGCAGTATTATCATTAATGGAATTTATTTATGAGAAGATGCAGTATGCTGAATTCAATACAAGATCAGATCGTTGTAACGAGTGCGGATTCGAAGGCGAAATTAAAACAAATGAGGATGGTCTATGGGAATGTCCTAAGTGTGGATGCAAAGATAAGAAAAAACTTACAATTGTTCGTAGAACATGCGGATATGTTGGATCTGATTTTTGGAATGTTGGTAAGACCAAAGAGATAAATGAGAGAGTTCTTCATTTATAGAATACTATACATTACTGATTGATTTAGTGAGGTTTGCATTTTGCGGCCTCACTAAATCAAATTTTATATCAACGACATTAAAAATCACATATTTTTTATTTGTGACGATGGAGGTGAAAAAATATGATTTATACAAGTTATTTTGGAGCTATACGGAATTTGCCGAAAAATATAATTCCAATTTCAATTTGTGGGAAAGCTCCAGATAATTGGAAAGGATTACAATATAAAAATTAGCTCCAAAATATAAATTTTTTATGGAGTGGAAAAAGACTCATGATAATGATTTCTATGTTCGTCATTTTAATGACGAAGTTTTATCATCTTTAGCTCCTAGTAAAGTAGTTGAGGAATTATATGAAATGTCTGGAGGTAAAGATATCGTGCTCGTATGTTATGAGATTCCATCAGATTTTTGTCATAGACATTTGGTAGCAAAATGGTTATCCGATCATGGATACCCTTGTACTGAAATATCTATTATTCAGGAAGAATGTAATTGATCGATTATAATTCGACAAATTACATATAAATAACTATAAGAAAGGAGGAATATAACAATGGAAAATTTCCATGGTTTAAGAAAATTCCAGAAACGAAACTATTGGTTTGATGAAGTACACAAAACAGAAGATATTGAAGGCTGTTATTGTATTGCAGTAGAAGTTCCTGGAGTAAATCACGACCCTCAGATATTTACAGTATCTATAAGAGGGTATGATAATGAATGCAACAACGATGAAAAGAACATTAAAAGACCGGCAATCTTTAAGACTGAGAGAGATTGTACAATTTTTATGAGTCAAATGCGCTTTCTACAAAAAACATTGCGTATCGTAGAAATTGATCATGAAATTGCTTGCCACAAATTGTTTCAAGATGTTGGGGCATACCAGATTCGTAAGCCACTAATTCAAACAGAGGTTTAGCTTAATTAAGGAGGTTAATGCTATGAGCATGGAATCAAATTTTAATTACAAGAAAATGACATTATGGAATTTTCTGTCTATGTCAGCTAATACAAAAATGCTTGTCACTCTTCAGGTTTCTACTTTTATTTGTGGGAAGCATGTCGAGACAGAAATTGGAAGATATGTATTTAAGAAATCTGATGGGTACTTTCTTACACCAGATCCACAATCAGGTAAATCTATAATGAATGGATTTGAAGACAAAATAGATTCAAGAAACCTCATTGTAGAATCATACCGTGTAAACGGAACGGTTGGGTCAACGGATACTTGTGCATTATCAATCAATGTGAAAGATAACCCAGAAACTGTTCAGAGAGATGTATCGAGTGGAATGAAAGAAATTGGTGACGGAATAAAAACTGTAACTAAACGTGGAGTTGAAGTGCTGAAATCAGCAGTATCCCCGGATAATAACTAGTAAAAAGCAGAGTCGTAGATATTCTTTATCTACGACTCTGTGTTATGTGATAATGAAAAAGGAGACTTGAAAAATGTGTGATATTATGAATATTTTATCAAAATTTAAAGGGATTATTGCATTCTGTATAATAATCTTTTTGATTGGGATTGTAAGTATTTTAATGGTGAAAAATATCAAGTTGAACAAAATGCTATTATCTGAGATGAATAAAGACCCAGAAAAAGTTTATGTTCATGATGTTGAAATTCGTAATATTGAAAAAGAGGTTGAAGTAGAAAGAGATGTTCCTGATTCAAGTTTCTTTAAAAATGTTTTGTTAAATGCAGATTGTATACTGCAACTGCCGGAATTACCAACTGGTTGTGAAGTAACTTCTTTAGCAATCATTTTAAACTACTATGGATATTCGATAGATAAATTAACTTTAGCAGACGAGTATCTTCCAAAAGGAGAAATTGGAGAAACGTACCCATACGAAGCGTTTGTTGGAGATCCACGAAATGATAAATCATACGGAGCATATGCTCCAGTTCTTGTAGAAACTGCAAATTTATATTTAGAAACTCAGGATAGTATCCTAAGTGCAAAAGATATTACAGGATCAACTATGGCTGATATTCGTGAGTATTTGAGAGATGGATTTCCTGTAATGGTATGGGTAACGGTTGATATGAAAAAACCGAAAAATAGTGCAGAGTGGCATATAGATGGAAATGAATATACCTGGATAGAAGGTGAGCACTGCATTGTATTAATCGGATTCACTGATAGTACATACATTGCAGCAGATCCATTGAAAGGAATTGTAGAATATAATAAAGAAATTCTTACTTCGAGATTTAAAGAAATGGGGAAGCAAGCCATCGTTATCAAATAAAATGAATTAACCGATAAATCCACATATTGATTATGTGTAAATACTAAATTATCTAATATAAAATAGGAGGTATTTCAAATGAGTGAAATGGTAGTTAATCAGGTAAGATCACTAATGGAAAATCATTTTAAGGAAATGGTTGAAAACTTCAAGGATCTCTTTGTTGTCCAGGTAGACAAAGATGAGGTATGGGAATTATTTCAGAACTCGTTTCCGGAGGGAGAAAATCCAATTTTCCAGGAAAGAAGAAGATGGGATTGTGCATGTTGCAAGCACTTTTTCCATGTAATGGCAAACGTTGTCGCTATTGATAACGATTACAACTTAGTATCTATTTGGGATATGAACACAAACGATTCCAGATGGCAACCAATTTTTGACGCATTGTCTGAGTACATTCATTCTCGTGGAGATGTTGTAGAAATTTTTCTTCACTGGGAATCTAGGGTTGGAACACCTATGTCAAGATTTGAGTACAGAGATCCGGATGCTCCAGAAAGAATAAAAGTTGGAGAGTTTGATCATTTTTATTTAGACCTTCCGGATAAATTCATCAGTAAGAAAAAGACAACATACAATGGATCTAGTGCAGCGGAAATTCGTGGCGAAGCAAGATCGAAAAAAGACGTTATGAAGAGAGGCTTGTTAGAATTTACTAATGAAGCTTTGTCGGATACATTAGACATGATATGTGCAAATTCTCTTTATAAAGGGGAAGAATGGAAATCTCAGATTACAGAATTCAAAAATTGTAAGGCAGAATTCGACAATCTTCCGGATGAATGCAAAGATAATTTTGCATGGAAGAAATCTCGTATGGTTGGAGATACTATTGCAAAGATCCGGAATACGAGTATTGGTACATTATTGATTGATCTGAGCGAAGGCGTTGATATTGAGGAAGCCGTAAAGAAGTATGAGAAAATCGTTGCTCCGGAAAATTACAGAAGATCTACACCGGTATTCACAAAGAAGATGCTGGAGCAGGCAAAGGAGAAACTAATTGAACTTGGACTGGAAAACTCCCTTGGAAGAAGATTTGCAGTGATTAGTGATATTAATGTTAGAGATATTCTCTATGTTAACATTGATTCTGCAAAGAAGATGAAAGGAAATTCTGTTATTGAAGATATCTTTGATGAAATGGCACATGAAGTTTCATCTTCAAAGCCGAAAGATTTCAGACAGATCCCAGAAATTCCAGTAGATCAGTTTGTGAAAGAATACCTTCCGAATACAGTTAATTTGGAAGCGTATTTAGAAAATCGACACAGTGTTAATATGGTGTCTCTAATTGCGCCTGTCGATGAAGCTGCTCCGCCTATTACAAAATGGGGAAACAATTTCGGATGGGCATATTCAGGAAACGTTACTGATAGCCTAATGAAAGAAAGAGTAAAAGCAGCAGGAGGTGCTGTTGAAGGTGACTTGAGATTTTCAATTCAGTGGAATGAAAATCCTGAGGTATATAATGCAAATGATTTTGATGCTCATTGTACTGAAATAAGCAATGTTCCAATGCCGTCAAACAGACGAGACGGTGGTTATGAAATCTTCTTCCAGAATAAGAGAATTCCATCTCCAAATGGAGGCGTTCTTGATGTAGATATCATTGAGCCGGATAGACAGCAAGTTGCAGTTGAGAATATCATTTATTCTACAAGGGATGTGATGCGTGATGGAAAATACATTTTCGGTGTACACACGTATTCAAACCGTGGAGGTGTTGATGGATTTTCTGCAGAAATTGAGTTCGATGGACAGATCTTTTCATATGAGTGCCGTAGACCATTTAGAAAAGATGAAATGGTTATTGTTGCCATTGTGACTTTAAAGAATGGTGAGTTTTCTATTGAGCACAAATTGCCAAATAACGTATCTTCAAAGGAGATCTGGGGAGTTACAACAAATAATTTTGTTCCGGTATCCACTGTGATGTACTCTCCTAATTATTGGAATCAGCAGGATGGAATTGGTCATCGTCATTATTTCTTCATGCTTCAGGGGTGCAAAAACCCAACAACTCCAAACGGATTCTATAATGAATTTTTGAAGGAAGATCTTCGTGAGCATCGAAAAGTGTTTGAAGCACTTGGCGCTAAAATGATGGTAGATCCATCAGATGATCAGTTATCTGGATTGGGATTTTCTGCTACAAAAAGAAATGATCTGGTTGTAAAAGTGCAGTTAAGAGATGATTCAGATGCAAAGGTTATTCGGATTAAATTCTAAATAATCCATAACATACAATTATTAAATCACAAGGAGGATGTGAAAATGAATTCTACAATGAACATTTTTGAACGCGGAACAAGAAAAAAGTTGAGATTCCCTTACAAGGGTTCTTGCTCGATTGAGCAGCTTTGGGATCTTTCTCAGGAGGAACTGGATTCGGTTTTCAAAACCCTCAGATCTTCTAAGACAGAAAATGGCTTGATGGATTCCGGAATTAGTGCTGAAAATGAAGAAATCGATTTGAAGATGGAAATCGTTAAGGAAATTTTCCGGGTTAAGAAGGAAGAATCCGATAATCGTAAGGCTGAGATGATGAAAGAGCAGAAGCGTCAGGAAATTCTTGCAGCCATTCAGGCAAAGGATTCCGAGGAGCTTCGTGGCATGTCAAGAGAAGAATTGGAAAAGAAGCTCATGGAGTTATAATTGAACCGGTTTATTCAAAACCATATTTAGTAGGAGCCTGTAAAGGCTCCTACTTTTTCATTTGGAGGTGGTTAAAATAAGCAAGCCGAAAGATTTAGAAGAGGTACATTCAGAAATTTATAAATTTCTAAAAGAGAAGTATGGAGATGCTGTTGTATCAAAAGAAAATGATGACGCAATTATTATATTAACAGAAAAAGTTGTGAATGGCGTTAATGATATTTGGATCAGGCCGCATTACTTTTATTAATAAAGGAGGCTTTGTGATGTCAATAAAGAAAATAGTCACGACAATTGCAACCTTTGTCATAGTCGTGTTAATTTGGCTCTTTGCATCTAAAAATGCAAATCCATTGTTTATACCTAGTCCTGTTAAAGTTTGGAGCAATTTTATACAATTATTATCAGATGGCTCACTTTTAATCAATGTATGGTACACCTTTCGGAGAATAATGATTGCAAGTGCATTATCTGGAGGAATTGCTCTGGTTATTGGATTAATCATCCATAATATTCCAGTTGCAAAATCCAGTATTGGGATGCTAATTAATCTTCTTCGGTATGTGCCAGTTACCGCATTTTACCCATTATTAATTATGTGGGCTGGTATTGGAGAGGAAATGAAGATTGCATTTCTTTTTATTGCATCGTTTGTGTACATGATGCCAACAGTTGTATTAGCATTAGAGGAAACCCCATTGGAAGTTATTGAGACTGGAAAAACGATGGGAATGAATCGATTTCAAATAATTACTATGATACAACTTCCCTCGTCATTGCCAAGTATTTTAAATTCTTTTGTGATGATGATTGGAATTGGATGGACCTATTGTGCGGTGGTGGAAACCATTAATGCTAAATATGGTATAGGATATGTTATCCAGCAGTCATCGTCAAGAGGAAAAACAGATCTTGTATTCATGGGAATTATTGTTATCATGGCATGTTCATTTATCATTGATGTGACGCTGAAATTTCTTATTCGAAAAATATTTTTATGGCGGTATATTAATGAATAGAGGAGGAAGATGATATGATCACAACAAAAAATCTATCCATTGGTTATCATCGCAAAAGTGTCGCGTTAGCTCCAGATTGTCATTTTGAAAAAGATAAAATATATGGAATTATTGGGACATCTGGAATTGGAAAGACTACTTTCTTAAAGACTTTATCCGGTCTTATAAAACCAATCAGTGGTGAACTTTATTGTAACTGCCGGCAGAATGATATATTCATGATGCATCAGCAATATACGTCATTTGACTGGTTAAGGTGTTTGGATAACATCTTAATCATTGATGATGTTAGAAAGCATAAATTGACTGATGAAATCATTACAAATGCAAGATCTTATCTATCTGCCGTTGGGTTAGGGGAATATGAAGATAGATTCCCAAAGCAACTTTCTGGTGGTCAAAGACAAAGGCTAGCACTGGCAAGAGCTCTATATGCTCATCCAAAGGTATTATTGATGGATGAACCGTTATCTGCATTGGATGAGGAAACGAGAACGAGTATGCAGAAATTGATTTTAGATAACCAGAAGAAGGATCATAGCACGATTATCATGGTCACACACAGTACAAAAGAAGCTGAAATTATGTGTGACGAGATAATAAATTTTAATTAATTAAGGAGGAACTTTGAAATGGGTAAAAGTTTACTTGAAAAAATGCATTTGGTCGAAAGGGTATCAGACGGGAGAGATGAAAATTTACCTCCAGTTGATGATTATGCTTATGCGGCAGATGCAGAGCCGTTACCGGAGCCATCTGTGTATGGAGATGCTGAGGTATCCGGTGAGAATTACAAGGAAGCGGGAGGTAACTTCATTGCCTCTACATATGAAAGCAAAGGATTAACTGATAAAGAAAAGGCAGTATTCCGAATTGAGCAGCTTCGTTCAACCCTTCCAGATACTCTTCCTAAGGAAGTGCAGAGAGAATCGGTTAAGAAGATGCTGGATGCTTTTGGAATTAGTGAGTATGAATTGATCGATAATGGTCGTGAGAGAATTGCTGTACTTACAGAGGGATTAAAGGATTACATGACATCGAGAGCAGGGGAGGTTTCAGAAATGGAATCTCAGATTGATGAAGCAAAGATCCTCATCCAGAATCTGGAGAGAAGTATTAAAGAAACCAGAGAAGAAACAAAGGCAGTTGACTTAGCCGTAGAGGAAGAGGTTGCTCGTATTGATGAATTATGCAAGTTCATCGAAGCTCCGACTCCTAGAGAGGAGGTTTAATTAGAAATGATTTCATTAACACAAACATTGATCGGCCTGGCAGTGGTTGCGTTTATTGCAATTCTTATATTTTCAGGAAAGGCCAGAGCTCTTTGCAAAGGTTTTATTAACATATTTATTGAAGATCGTGCAGCAACTCCGGAGGGAGCAGACGCATTATATTCCGCAAAAGAGGATGATGTAATGGAATCTTTAAGAACTGCAGATGAGGTATTCCGAAAAATTGCTGGTCAGTTAGCTCGGTACCAAGCAGAATTGAAAGATCTAGAAGCAAAACTGCCTAGAATCGAACAGGATTCCGTTAAATTGGCTCAAAGAGGAGATCGTGAAGGACTGTATATAAAGTCACAGGAAAGAACTGATGTTATGGAAGAAATTGAAAACCATAAGAATATCATAGCTAAACTCCAAGGTGCAAAAGATAATGCGGAACGTGCAAGAAATGATTGTGAAGCAAATCTTGATCGTATTAAAAAGGAGCATAAAAAGGTTGTAACCTCTCTGAAACAGAATGCAGAGATGGAAAAGATATATTCCGATTTGAATGGAATCGGAGCAGATGACGCAACGACAGCTTTACTTGAGAAAGTTAAGGAAAGAAGTCAAGACCTTGATGATCTCGTAGAAGGCTCTCGCCAGCAGTATGAATCTAAAATATCTACCAGGAAGCAGAGATTGGATGAGAGATTGCGACATTCTGACACAGATGATTATGCAGAATCATTACTTCGCCAGTATCAAGGTGGTAGAACTTCAACAAACCCACCTTTACTTGAGAATCATGGCAGAGGTCAATCGGTTTCTAGCTATACATCAACCAGTCAGAGAGTAAAAGAACCCAGTAGAAAATAAAAAATAAGGAGGATACTATTATGCGGTTCAGATTAACAAAAACAGCAAAAGTTTTATTGGCGGTTATCGTCGTGGCACTTGTAGGTGGAGGAATTTTCTTCGGATTGAAATCCGGATTCATCACGAATGACACAAAAGATGTTGCACATAACATCAAGGAGTCTGTTACAGGAAACGATGATGGACATAAGGTAGATTCACAGGCAGCTGAAGAGTATGCGGCAGGAGATTCTGATGCCGTTATCACAATGGATAAAGAGACAAGTGATACAATTAATTTGTCTCTTGATGAATGGATAGGTTAAAACCAGCCCCTTCATATTGGTAACAATGTGATTGAACCCGCGTGAATTGCTGGAACGTAAAACCAATATCTAGTCCAGGATATTGGAACCCTAAAGTCGTATAAGCTACAACGTAAGTATGAAATAAAACTAGGCGTGAATGCAGTGAAAACAGAAAGAATTATACGAATGGCACATGGTGAAATAAAAGCTATGATATGTCATAGTCCTAAATGCTATAAACAATGGGAAATCAGCAGCCATCATCCGAATAGGATAAGGTTCAACGAGTAAGAACTCCTAAAGCTGGAGGCAGTGTGCGGGCATCTTAATAGAAGAATATATTAAGATGGTGATATACTCTCATCATCTTTCGAAAGGAAGAGACGGTGTGTTATAGGATGAAAAAGAAATACGTATATGTTATAAAAAATCTCATTAACGGCAAAAGATATATTGGTCAGACTAATAATCTTCAAAGAAGATGGCAAGAACATAAACATGATAAACGGAAAGGACATTTGCTTTATTTAGCTATAAAGAAATATGGAGAAGAGAATTTCAGAATGGACCCACTTTATTATGGGGAGGATTATAACAGAGTAGAGAAGAATTGGATTATTCTATATGAAACTAGGGACCCTGATAAAGGATATAACATCGCTCCCGGTGGTCAGGACAGTTGTGGAGAGGATAATCCTTCATGTACAATTACTAATGAAATTGCAGATAATGTAAAAAATGATCTTATATATACAGATTTATCAATTAAGAAGATCGCGAAAAAATATTCTATAAATCCTCATACTATTACAAATATAAATTATGGGTTATCATTCTCAGATCCATTATGTAAATATCCGTTACGTGTTTATAAAAATAAAGAAACCGCAAAAAAGTCTACTTCAATAATAAAAGACCTAAAAAATAATGATTTGGGAATTGAAGACATATGCGAAAAATATTCTCTGAAACGTTATCAGGTGTTAAATATAAACAAAGGTAAGACATATAGAGACGATAATGAAAGTTATCCAATTAGGGAGGTTTTTCTCCCAAAAGAAACTAGACTTAAAATTATTGATTTATTAAAGAATACCGATTTATATTACAAAGAAATTGCCGAAATAACGGGAACTAATATTAGTGAAGTTAGCAATATTAATTCAGGGAAAGTGTGGTTTGACAAAAATATCAATTATCCTATAAGAAATAGCACCTGCGATAAGTAGCGATTATCGTGAAGACAATGTGGAAACCGATCATGGACGCAAATGGTGGAACTACAACAAAAGAAGGGTCAATTTATGACAAACTTGGAATCAAGGTAAACATCTCGGTTATCAATGATGCAACTCAGTCTAGTAATGCACTTATCAAAGGCGATTTGGATGCCGCAGGATATACAATAAACAGAACAGCATTCCTGAGTACAAAGTTTAAAGATGCTGGTATCGATGTGATTATGCCATATATCACAAACTACAGTAATGGTGGAGATGGTATCATTGCAACCAGTTCAATTAAATCAGTAAATGATATGGTAGGAGCAAAGATCGGTGTTCCTCAGTTCTCTGAAGCTCATACTTTGGTAGTATGGTTTGTAAATAACAGTGATCTTAGCGACGCTGATAAGAAATCAATTATTGACAACCTGATTTTCTTCGAAACACCGGATGAAGCAGCAAAAGCATTCTTTGCTGGAGAAGTTGACGTAGCAGCAACATGGGAGCCTTATATTACACAGGCAGAAAGTATGTCTGATGCACATGCATTATTCACTACAAAGGCATCTACAGGATTGGTTATGGACGGAATCCTGTTTAATAAGACATTCGCAGAATCCAATCCGGAAATTGTAAATAAATTTATCCAGGGATCTCTTCAGGCAGCAGGTGTATATGAAACAGAGATGGAAACAATCAAATCTGTAATGCCGATGTTTAGTACGGCAACAGATGAGGAAATTGTTGATAACTGTGGCGGTGCAAAACTTGCAACTTGGAAAGACAATTCCGATTTGTTAAATGGAAACGCTAAGACAATTTACACAGATATGTGTGATGTTTGGGCTTCTATTGGAGAGTCATCAGAGAAAGACATTGTAGATGAGATTTTCGATGATACATACATCAAGAATCTCGAAGGTCAGTTCTCAAGTGATGAAACCAGTATGACAGAAACGGTTAAAGTAACCGAAGATAATGAAGATGAAATCATTGATGCAGAAGCAATGCTTTCAAAATCTGTAACTGTTAACTTTATTAAGTCTACAGCAAAATTCAGTGATACAAAGGAAGCAAAGGCTGCACTTGATGAGTTTATCAAGATTGCAAATATTCTCGATGGAGCTATTATTCAGGTTGAGGGAAATACTGATCCTAATCCGAACAGCGATCCTGAGGATAAGTATAATAAGAAGCTCTCAAAATCTAGAGCTGATGCTGTTAAGAAATATCTTGTGATGAATGGTATTGATGCAGATCGTATTGTTACAGTAGGTAATGGAAGTAGCAAACCTGTTGTAAAGAATGATACTGAAGAGCATCGTGCAATGAACAGAAGAACGGATATCAGTTTCAAGATGATCGAGCAGTAATATCACATTTGTGACAAAACTTACAACCAACAAGAATGATGACGGACAGTATTGTCCGTCATCATTTATATTTTTATTTTAAGGAGGAAATTACAATGTTTGATAACTTGCTGAAAGGAATGTTTGGAAAGTTACAGAGTGGAATGTGTCGTCTGTCTATGACAGGAGATATTGCAGTTAAAACAACAGATGGCTACAAAACCTACAATATTAAAACAGATCGTTTGGTGAATTGCAGCCAATTCACATTTGATGGCATGGATGAAATGTTTTTTGTTATTCCAACAAACAGCGTGAAGATTGGTGATGTTATCTTAGTAAAGGGTACCCCTAGATGTGTAACCTCTGTAGGAAAAAATCGTCTTACCGTGCTCACTTATGAAACGAATGCAATCGAAACGATTTTGCCGGAGAGACATGTGTTTATGGGAAACACATATTTTTATGGAAAGATCGTCAGCATGTTCGGAAATTTTGCCAGAAGCGGAAAAACAGGTACAAATAAGATGATGAAAATGTACATGATGTCTAAAATGATGGAGGGCTTTTCAGGAAAATCTTCAGGCGGTTCGGGCAACGACATGTTTGGAGGAAACGGCATGATGACAATGATGCTTATGAATAACATGATGGGCGGAGACGGCGTAGGGCTCAATGAAATGTTTGATGGCATTTTTGATGATGACGATGAGAATCCTTTAGAAGCTGTAGCGAATGCAATGGATGCGGCTTCAAATGATGATGGAGCAGACAATAAGGAGGAATAAAAATGGGCGGTGGAAATTGGACAAGAGATAGTTTCTCTGATTATACAACTAAAACAAAAAGAATGTCATTGATGGCGGATGGATCGCTTGACAGCAGATATTCTCATCAGGATATATTTAAGTCTAGAAGATTAGATTCTGCATTGGATCCAAAGAATGTTCTTCGGGAATGTTGTGATTCAGAAGAACACCCGAACACATTTCCAGTAATTTTAGCATTGGATGTAACTGGATCTATGGGTGATGCCGCAGCAGAAGTTGCAAAGAAACTCGGAATCGTTATGACAGAATTGTATGAAAAAGTCCCTGATATTGAATTCATGATCATGGCTATTGGAGATACGGCATATGATAACGCGCCAATTCAGGCAAGTCAATTCGAATCCGATATAAGAATTGCTCAACAGCTTGACAAAGTTTACTTTGAAAGCGGTGGCGGAGGAAACAGTTTTGAATCATATACCGCAGCATGGTATTTTGGAATTTATCACTGCGTCTTGGATTGCTGGAAAAGAGGGAAGAAGGGATTAATTATCACAATGGGAGATGAGATGTTGAATCCATTCTTAGATCGAAGAGAAATAAATCATTATCTTGGAGATCCGAAAACTTGTGGTGTTAATGGTCAATCTATTCCGCCTGTATATAATCAGCAGAAAAACTCTATTGAAACATCTGATTTATATGAAGTAGCTTCAGCATACTATGATATCTGTCATATTCAGGTAGAGCATGGCTGGCATGGAACAAACCCATCAATTCCAACATCATTTAAAAAGGTGATTGGAGACGGGTATTATTATGAATCAAACGTCAATGGAATTAGTGATACTATCATTGAAATTATTATGAAAAAATATAATAATTCTCAAGGTAATCAGATTCCTGTTGTCGGAGATACGATTGAGGGCGGAGACCCGAATCCAAATCGAGATGAAAACCAGGAAATTGGATGGTAAAGTAAAATGATAAAGGAGAGGTAATATGACCAAAGTTACCGTCATAATAGGAGCGAACTATGGCGATGAAGGAAAAGGCTTAACAACAGATTTCATTGCTCATAATGAAATAGAGCAAGGTAGGCAGACAATTGTAGTTTGTTCAAATGGTGGTGCTCAACGAGGTCATACTGTAGAACTTAGTGATGGAAGGCGTCATGTCTTCCATCATTTTGGTTCTGGTACCTTGGCAGGAGCAGAAACCTATTTACCGAAGCAGTTTATAATGAATCCTTTAATTTTTGTAAAAGAATTCGACGATCTTCAGAAAACTTTTGGAATTTCACCAATTTGTACAGCTCATCCTGAATGCTTAGTGTCCACTCCATTCGATATGATTTTAAACCAAATTGTAGAAGAAAACCGAGGTAATAATAAACATGGTAGTTGTGGAGTTGGAATATGGGAGACCATTGTAAGGAATGGTGCCAGATTTGATGAATTGTGTAATATGAGCAATAATGATATAGTTATATATTTAAGAACTGTCCGTGATCAGTTTTTCAATAAAAGATTGAATTATTATGGAATTGATTCCTCTTCTTCAGTGTATATCAAATGGAAAGATATTATTTATGATGAGAATCTAATAAATAATTTCATTGTAGATTTTAGATATATGGCAAGTAATATAAAGGCAACATCTACAGAAAGTTACTTACGGTCATATAATTCTATCATTTTTGAGAACGGACAGGGATTGTTGTTGGATCAAAAATTCGGAGAGCATTCTACTCCTAGCAATACTGGGCTAAAAAATTCAATGGAAATCATAAATGATTCAGGTATAAAAAAAGCAGATATATTGCTTAATGTTCTATATATAACAAGGCCTTATTTAACAAGACATGGAGCAGATCCAAATTTTAAGGAAGATCGCGATCTTTCAGTACGTAATTTGCATGAAGATAAAACTAATGTTTACAATGTTCATCAGGGAAATATAAAATATGGCTTACTTGATAAAAAATCTCTGCAAGACAGAATACATGAAAAATTTTATGCATGGATTTGTTTTAAATGGAAGATATGACTTAGTTGTAACGCACGTTGATCAAGCCATAGATTCTTTCGATCCAGTAAAATTTTTAGAAAATGGATCATTGGGAAAATACCGTTTGGGAATACGATATTTATCATACGGTCCAACAAGAGAAGACGTTATTTCATATTTTTAGTAATCGTGGGCACAATATAAGAGTGCCCACGATTACAATTTCACATTTATTTTAGCTTAGACAATATTTATAATTTTTTTGAATAGACTGAGAGGTGAAGCAAATTGGAAAAGAAGATGTTCTTGATTGATGGAAATAATTTAATTAACAGAACTTTTTACGGAGTTCCATCATTATCTTCATCGAGTGGTTTTCCAACCAATGCGATATATGGATTTATTACATCTTTACTTAGAATACTAGAGGTTGATAGCCCATCACATATAATTGTAGCATTTGATTATCCAGATAAAACATTTAGACATGAGATATATCCAGAATACAAAGGAAATAGAGGGCAAAAACCAGAAGAATTCAAAATCCAGATTCCTGTATTAAAAGAGTTACTTATAGCTATGAATATCGGAATAATTGAAATGGAAGGATTTGAAGCTGATGATATTATCGGAAGTTTGTCTAATAAAGCTGAAAATGAAGGGTTTAAAGTAATAATATTATCAGGAGATAGAGATTTATTTCAACTAGTAACAAATAATGTCATTGTTCGATTTCCAAGATATTCTCGTGGGAGTACAGAAATAACAGAATATGATTTTACTAGAATTAATTTCGAATATGGAATTACTCCTAGCCAAATAACTGATCTTAAAGGACTAATGGGTGATTCTTCTGATAATATTCCAGGTATTCCTAAAATTGGAGAGAAAACAGCATTGAAATTACTGCAAACATATAATTCATTGGAGAATGTTATTGAGCATTCTTCAGAATTAACTCCTAAATCAATAAAAGAAACTGTTATTGCCAATAAGGATTTGGGAATACTAAGCAAAATGCTAGCAACAATTCGAAGAGATCTTTTAACAGATATTGATTTTGATGACTATATTGTTTATAATGTATACACTAATGATGCTATCTCGAAATTGGAAGAATTAGAAATATATTCATTGTATACAAAATTTATAGATATGAAAGGAAGCGATTTCTTTATGAATGTTATTATTTATACAGATGGAGCTGCACGAGGAAACCCTGGCGGACCTGGTGGGTATGGAGTAATTTTAAAATTTATTGATAGTAGAGGTATAGAACATCGGAGTGAATTATCGCAAGGATACAAAGAAACAACAAATAATCGTATGGAATTAATGGCTGCTATAAGAGGCTTAATGGCTCTAAAAACAAAAGCTGTAGTAGATTTATATTCCGATTCCACTTATCTTGTAAATGGATTTGAAAAAGGTTGGGTTAAATCATGGCAATCGAATCAATGGAAAACGTCCACAAATAAACCAGTAAAAAATCAAGATTTGTGGAAGGCTTTAGTAACATTAACAAAAATTCATATTGTGAAATTTCATTGGGTGAAAGGACATTCGTCTAATCAAGACAATAATCGTTGTGATGAATTGGCTACAATGGCAGCCGATTCTAAAAACTTGATAGATGATGTTCAATTTCATTTACCAGATGGATTTGCTAATTCATTAAGATAATCAAAAAAGAACGTGTAAGATTTACTTTACACGTTCTTTTTTTTGTCAAAGGAAATAGACAATTTTATAAAAATATTATATGAAGGAGATTTAATGATATGAAGAAACGATTTTTATGGTTTATTCCTCTAATTATCGTTATGATTATCAATATAATCATCTTAATATTACATTTTGCATAAAAGGAGGAATATAATGAATACAGAACAGAAAAAGACAAAACGCACAAAACAAAAGGACAACATATAGCGCAACTAAGCGCAACTGGAAAGGAGAAGCCGTGAACAGAACGAAGAAATTTTTT
>OGQO01000673.1_pt1 | contig 35323 bp, 27 predicted proteins | sample 1553241 | NCBI WGS metagenome assembly OGQO01 (sample SAMEA2579933, study PRJEB22360) | human gut metagenome | biome: human gut; feature: human-associated habitat; material: faeces | place: Denmark | collected 2008/2010
GATACGGATGATGCCTACTCATGGAGGCGGGAGCACACCCTGCCGGGCCATTACGGGGCTTACGACAAGGACCTTGAGGAACTGTTCGTACGCGCCGGACAGATCGACAACATCGTGCTCGACTATCTCCGGGAAGCAGACAGACACATACAGTATCCGCCGAAGTCCTTCAGCTCATGCCGTGGGATAATCGCCCTTGAAAAGAAGTATGGGGCCGACCGTCTCATCGCGGCCTGCGCCTGTGCCGGAATGAAGGCGGAATACGGTTACCAGGCATTGCGCCGGGTGCTCGAACTGGGTGAGGACGCAGACTTCCTGCCGGATGAAAACGGCAACATCTCCCGGCCACAGGAACCCGCTCCCTCTCTGATACACAAAAATATACGTGGCCGTGAATACTTCTTGGCCCAGAACTCAAACAACAATAAAAAAGACAACAATGGAAACAGACAATAAAACCGCCCCTGTATCCGCAGTACAGGATCAGAACCAGATCTCGCTCGATCTGATGAACCGGATGAAAATGCACGGCATGGCCGAAGCCTTCCGCGAAAGCCTCGCCGGCACCACAGCACAGTCGATGACTCCGGACTCCTTCCTCTCGATGCTGCTCGCACGAGAATGGGACTGGCGCGCTCAGGCCGCCATTGCACGTCTGACCCGAAATGCGTCATTCCGCTACAAAGCCTATATGGAAGAAATCGACTACACCGTCAGCCGGGGCCTCGACCGTAACCAGATGGAACGGCTCGCCACTCTCGACTTCGTGCGCCAGGGTACTAATCTCTTCATCACAGGTTCGGCAGGAACCGGCAAGAGCTTCCTGGCATGCGCTCTGGGACATGAGGCCTGCAAGCGCGGCATACGCACCCTGTACGGCAATGCCGCAAAACTTCTCGGCGCACTGAAGGTGGCAAAAGTCAGAAACTGCCTTGAAGCCGAACTCAAGAAAATCGAACGCTGTCAGCTTCTGATCCTTGATGACCTCTTCCTTGTCCCTCTTGACGCAAAGGAACGTCCCATACTGCTGGACATCATCGAAGACCGGCACGAGCGCAAATCAATAATCATCACATCCCAGTATCCGCCCTCGGCATGGTACGACATGGTGGGGGATCCGACTGTGGCTGACGCTATCCTTGACCGCATAGTCCACTCCGCCCATACCATCGAACTCTCCGGAGAAAGCATGCGAAAACTCAAGGCTAAAAAGTAAGCCGGAAATAAAATCGACAAAATTAAATTGACCCCCGCCGCCAGGACTTTTAAGGGGTCAATCTTATTTTGACGAGGGGGTCAATTTTTTTCCGCCGAGAGGGGTCAATCTGCACCGACTTTTCCAGCTACAGGCAGCAGCAACTCGTCCAGGGTTGCATTGCCATAAAGTTCGCCCAAATGGCTGTTGACTACCGACTCGATGTGAGTGACAATCTCTTCAATTCCGTCCGGGCGGGGTTCGTCGTTGTGGTCGTCGCTACAGGCTGCGAAGCCTGCACATACTGCGCCAACCAGCAGCAAGCAGCGGGCTTTCGCCCATAAATTATTGATTCTCATATTTATTATGTATTTATTAATTCGTCCTATTCTTCACTCTCAACTTATTTCACGAATACTTTGCGTCGGGAGCCGTCGCTGTAATGGATGATAACAATCCCTTTGATATCCGCCCCCAATTTGATACCCTGAAGATTATATCGCGCAGTTTCTCTAACCGGATGGTCAGTCGACACATCGTCAATACCAGAAGACGGGTCCACGAATTTCACCTTTAAGCGGGCCAGATTTTCAGGCTGCGGTGTGATAAATTTACTGCGGTCGAAGTAATCGCTGTGGGAAAAAAGAATATAATCCTCCCCGGGTTCCGGCAGATAATACTTTAGGAGAAGTTCTGTATAAAATTTAGAATCTTCGTACAAACTGATATTATTACCTGTGGTAGAAAACGGATCACTTTCAATCAGGATTTTAGCGTAGACAGATTTAGGAGATATACCCTTGCATACTGTCTTTAATGAGTAAATCATCCGATATTCCCGGTTCACATCAAGCTCCGGAGCGCCTGAGTCGTCCTTAGTTACTTCGTTGCCCGAAGTGTCAGTAATCTTGACGGAGGTAATGGTTATATGGGGTAGATATTCGGGATCATACACCACCTTAAAGCGAGGCGCCTCAAACTTATTATCCAGCGCAACTGGTTTCTTATCAGCTCCAGTTAATGTGAACACAAGAGAATACTCGGTATCTTCATGAAGCGTGCCAAAATTCATTTCCGGCAATATTTCTATATGCACAGACACCGATTTACTACGATTTGCATAAAGAGCAATGTTTTCTCTGAATACAAGAACCGGATCGGAGCCATCCTGAGGGTCGGCATAAACCTCCAGATCTCCTCCCTCGATAAAACTGCCCGAATTTTGCAACTCAATCTCACCATTGATGGCTGTAAACCACGGAATCTCGGGCTCGACGGACATCATGCGTGTCACCGATAACTTAGTATCCGGTTTAGGAACATTGGAGAGCCGGACTTTGCCATCGGAGATATTGACGTTCACATAATTCTTGTAGCCATAGCACTGCACAGCTTGCGGAGCCATTCCTCCGGTCTGAGACATGGGCACCAGCCTGTAATTGCCGTCGGCAACACCGGCGAACGCTGCGGCATCTACGGAAATGGAACTCAGACCGACAAGCTGGCCGTCTTCATCGGAATTCAGACCCTTATAATCAAAGTCGCATGACGCAACTGTCTTTAATTCCGCTCCTGCTACATCCGTAAGGACAAGATCAAATGTTCCTTTCAACGGATATGAAGAAACATACACAAGACCGTCAATCCTAATCTGTCCGGGAGTATTGCTGTCAAGAACCTCATTTTCGTTCTCTACGGTGAGCCCGGAGTGCTCGAAATCAGGATTCGATATATCGTAGAGCATTGAAAGCCAAGGACTATAAACAGCGTCGCTATAAGGACGTCGTGGATGGGCAGCAATCATGTTCTGCATATAGGAATAATTATGAGTGCTGCCATCATGGACAGGTGTAAACATTCCTAAGCAATAGTATCCGTCGCCTTCGCCATTCCATCCCCAGTTGATATGTATATAATCATTGGAGTCATATCCGTCGGCTATGAAACAATGGCCTCCACCCCCGTACATTTTTGTCTGTCCAAACATAATTACCGGATAACCGTTGTCAAACTCATTCTTCATCAGTGCTAACCACGAATCAGAGTCATACTCTCCATAGTGCGGATACGCCTTCACATCATATCCGAAATTTTGAACAAGTGCTGTGGCGGCATCATGGTCAAAAGATGAGCTTTCAGTGGTACGATACTGCATGTGTGCGGCATAACCGCAGTCTCTCATCAGAGTGCTCACGGCCTCGACCTGTGTATCATTCCAGTTACCGTTCTGATATGTTGGAAGCATATTGTCCCAATCATAAACTGATAGAGAAAGGTCATATGAGAGTTCTCCGACCGGATCGGCTTTATCTCCATCTGATGGAGAATAACTTGTGTAGCTTATCGCTCCGTGTCCGCGTTCCGGCCATTTATGGTAATTCATAACCTGAGCCATTGCCGTCGCAACACAACCTGTGAGAAATGTCGATCCGGGAGTTTTGGCATTATAAGGTCCCAGCTGATACCACTGAGTCTTGACCAATGGCTCAACACTCGGTTGAGCAGGTGCTGATGGCCGAATCCCCTTGCCAACACCTTGACATGTCGTCGGCATATGGCTGAGGAAATATTGAAGAGGAGCGGGAAGATTGCTCTCATTTACAAAGCCTTTGTCGGAATATCCCAACACAGGGTTGAGGTCATCCTTGCCGGAGATAATAACAAATCCGTTACCCTTGACGCGATCGTTGAAGATATAGTAATCTTCGACTTCCATATTTACGCTATTGCTTCGTGTTCTGACCTTGGCATTGTCGGGCAAGTCCACATAATTGGAGGCTATGTGTACGGCAGTGGCGTAATCCACCGCAAAAGCCATCAGGCATTGACACGCCAGTATGATTGATATTGCTGTTCTTTTCATATTTATGCAGCTCATATTATTATCAATTCTTGATTGTCTCTCTTGTCAGTCATTCATAGGTGAAGCTTTCTTCCTTGTCTCGACATGCTGCCACCGTCAGATGAGGCGAATGAAGAACCCGACGTTAGCCAATCTATTATGGGTCTAAACCACTTGCTTTATTCTTGTTTTTTTCAAAAAATTGAGAACATAAGAGTGGCTATGCGACGAAGAGTAATCTTTTCATCACATTGGTCATGATTCTGGAGAATTCGGAAGGAGTGATTTCCTCGCTATTGATGAAATTCGGCAATTCATACTCCGGGAGTTTCTCCTTCATCTCGATATTCTCATTGATATACCTTATCAAAGTTGTCTTGCATTTCTCCAGTTTATTCCTGTAGTAAATGGCCAGACCTCCAAGTGCTATTATGACTATTGCAGCCGAAGCGAGGATGACATACCAATATATACTTTCCATAACTCAGCATTTATAAGGTTCAACTTTAATCATAAAGAATTAACTCGTTCCACAGTCCGCATGATAGCGGGATGGAGAGGATTTGCATTGGCCGGAGCCAAAATGTCGGAAGATTCTATTGAGGGAATCTCATTCTTGAGACTCTTACCTTCTTCTACAGATAGGAACTCCCGGTCTGTCAGATACAGTTCCATATAGGTTCTGACATTTACGGGCGATGAACTGTCAAAAGTCTTCTTAAAAAGCTTTCCTTTGGCAAGCATATCTATTGTTACAGAGACCTGTCTGAGATCCGTTGGTCTGATGAAGCCACCGTCGGGCGTATCGAACACATAATTCTCGCTTATCTCAGTTACGTCGGTGGTAAGGCCAAAAAGTTTCAACGCCCAGGGCGTTGTGATGTGATTCTTTTCATTGGCGAGAGCATCGCCATACCAACGGGTGACATCTCCGTTTTTCAACCAGATTATCTTTGGATAGTATTTGCCCATTATTGTATCACAGGCCACATTTGTATCTTTGATTTTATCCGGAATTTTAGCGGAGGACGGTATCAGACCTTTGCGGTAGCCCCAAAGCATGAATTCATATTCGTGACTGGTGCTCACGCTGTCCAGGCCCGCTGCATCTGACATCCGGACGTAAGTTTTGGATGCCAATTCACGCGCTTTCTTCCATCCTTTTGCTTTTGTTTTTTCCACCGGGACCAGAAAATCCACAACACTTTCCTTGAATATGGTTACAGAGTCGGATGAGCTAAGAACTGATGTTATTTCGCGCATATAGCCTGTAAGGTGCAACAATGGCCGGGCACCGGGGCTTATGACTATCTCCGGAAGCTCATAGTCTTGTTGGATCATCTTCACATCATCTTCTGCCGGTTTCAGTATCTGCAATGAGGCATAACCCATATAATTGAAAGTTATAGGATATCTGTCTTTTTGCAATTCCGGTATTACACCTGATTTATCAGTCATTCCCACCACGTTGCCGGAACAGTCGGTAATTGATGCCAACGGCAGCGGAGCATTAGTTGAGGCGTCAATCAAACGATAGGCATCAGCATCGAATGTCGATGAAGACAGAATCAACGCAGTTATTATTGAGATTATCTTGTTCATAGCCAGTCTAATTTAATCTTTCATTATTGTATAAGCACACTGAGCCTCTATATGCTGGACAAAAGTCGCCGCATTAATGCCATTTTGTCTGAATGCCTCAAAAATGGCTTCACGCACTGCCGGTTCGGTTGCCAGATATTTTTCGGAGTCAATCCATACTTTTAATTCTACTCTCATCACTCCGCTACCGAAGTTGCGCATGATAACAACATGTTTCCGGCTCTCATCCACTCCGTCTATGCCTTGGAAAGAGTCAAGAATTATCTTGCGCACTAATTTCGGGTCATTGTTTTCAGAAATGTCAAAAACAATATGACGCAATTCAACGCTATGATTACGAGTCATATTCTTGAAGTTCTTTTCAAAGAGTTGACGGTTTGGCATTGTCATAATGGGTCCGTCCTCGGTTTCCATACGAGTAGAGATAATCCCGATGTCAAGCACCTTGCCTCTCACCCCTTCGTATTCCATAATGTCGCCGGGACGCAATCTGCCCGTCATCAGAGTCAGACCGGAGAAGAAATTCTCAAACGTATCCTTCAAGGCGAAGCCGATGCCCACACTTGCTCCGCCGACGGCGGCGATAAGACCTGTCTTGTTGATGTCAAGAATAAGGATGACAGCAATGGCATAGCAAAGCCAGACGATTATGTTGCCGATAGAAATCCAAACTGCCACTTTTCCCCGGGTATCTTCCAAATTACGACGAATGATGAACTTTGCCAATGTAAGCCCAGAGTTCACGGTCACACCGAGCGCGTAAATATAAATAATCTTTGCGGCGGAAAGCACACCGATTCTGTCAGGCATATCCACAAAGGGAACATTCAGAAGGTCGATAAACCATGTGGTCAGATTAAAAATATGAGTAACCCATAATATTAAACCAATGACAATGACTGGTAAAGCCAACGGAAAAATGAGCAATCTCATTGTGATTCCCGCCACGCTGTCACGATTGAGATTATCAAGACGAATGAATTGACAGAACAGTGTAAAAAACAAGAAACCGATGACAAGGCCAATCCAAAGTACAAATAATATACTTACGGGTATAGTGTAGCCAGAGCAGCTGAACAGGCAGCTTATACCAATCACAACCAGGTTAGCCCACGCCATCCGCTGGTCAGTCAATTCAAGACGCCTGAAATAGAAACACATAATCACAATCTGCCCGATTAAAGCCATAATGAAAAAGAATGGCTCCGTAAACGTCACGGTAGAAAGGGGTACGAGATCTTCCCGGTAACTTATAAGTATATCGGCCAGACAATATATCGGCAGATATGAAAGGAGTGAGATCCAGATCCTTTTTTTCCGTAGCCTGATTGTAGATGACACAAGGATCAGCAGCCCCAAAATGTAAAGCTCGGTCTGCAACAACAATACAATCTGCAGCATTGGCGCGACTCCGATTATCATCATAATCACGATGAAACCCAGGATATTCGATGCCAGAAACAGGCAGAGAGTCCAATATATACGTTTTTTGGCAATCCACGGAGTGCTAAAGCGGGTAAAGCGAGTGATGAGATAGAAAGCAATAGCGAGGATCAACGAAATATAAGATTTAATATCTATATATCGGTACATTCTGGCCTCTTTAGAATTCCAGTCGTCCATATCGCTCTGCCCCGTAAAGAAACGCCATATCAGATCATCTCTAAACTCGACCGTCCGCGTATATAAATGACTGAATATCTCACCCAAGGTCTCGTTACGTTTCAGAAACATTAATTCCTGAGTACGCTTTATGACATCATTGTTGTACGCATCGAGCCTATCGGCTTTCCTAACGAGATCGCCATATCTATCTTTATCAGCGGCGACTGAGCGGATACAGCTGTCGATCGCGTTGCGGAGAGTATCCGCTATAGCGACTGAAATGTGCAGGGCTTCTATGCTTTTGGGAGTTGACGGTTTGTGTTCCAGCGTCTTCAGGAATTCCGACAACTTAGCATACCGATTGGTGATGACCGAAAGATCAGATTGAAGCTGTTCGACCCGGAATTTCTGAGAACGTATGTGCCGAATGACACTTTTCATCTCCTGAGTGGCTTGCAATGTGCCATAAAGGTATCGCTCATCCTGAGAATAGAGCATGACAGCAGTCTCATCACACATTTCGTCGAGATGCGCTATTTCATTGCGGAATTCTTTCTGGCGATTCTCAAAACGACGAATGTCTTTCCTGACATTCTGCTGAAGAGCTTCCATATCCACCGACAAGGAAATCAGCGTCTGGTCAAGGTTATATTCAGACAAAACTCCCCACGACGGCAATGTGAAACACACTGCCGCCATAAGGAGAATCAGTACTCTTAATCTTTCGATTTTTGATGTCATTTGTTATTCACTTTCTGTAAACCATCCGGCGACCCATTCCCATAAACCGTTGAGACCGAAGTCAAACGAGTCTACATCCACACTGACCAATCCGCCGTCGGCGGTTATGCCATGGGCAAATCCTACGCCTCGGCCGACATAATACTGCGCCAGCTTGTCGCCTTTGATTGTCATGTTGGTGTCTCCGCCGTAGCTTTTGTAGTTGACGACTTTATCGTTTCTGAGGCTGGTGACGGCAATGTTGCCATTGATGCCAATGTCATAGACTTTGTTCTCGTCGATGTTCTTCTTCGGAACGAATGTGAGAAGTATACCGGCCTTGTCGGGAAGTTTGTTGCCTTTCAGAGTCCATGACATGTTGTTCTTTGTAACCTTCTCTTCACGGAACGTGCCGTCGGGATTGGCGATGTAGGCTGTGATGTCGGCAGTGTTCATCACATCATCGTTGAGTTCAAACGTCACTACGTAAGAACTTCCCCAAGTGGCGGGAGCCTCCGGTTCGTCGTTGTCGTCACCACAGGACGTGAAACCAGTGCAGGCAATGGCCATCATCATAGCCACTGCCAGTCTTGAAAAAATTTTCTTCTTTGTCATTGTTTTGATTGTTTTGTTTATTTATTGATGTTGATTAAGTTGTTATTTCTGCTGATAGATAAACTCCTGATCATAGTGTCGGGGGGGTTATTTAGCGAGGACTTTGGTTGCGAATCCGTCGACAACAATGATATATATTTTGCCTGTTTCGGCCGGAATTTCCACGGTGCCGTCTTTGCTCACCTGAAATATTTGGCAGATACCGTCAATGGTATAAGCAGACACTTTCTGATTTTCGCCGATGTTCTCTACCATGATTTTACCGGGCGTGGCACTGATTTCAATGCTATCTGCGCTAACGTCGAGAATCCCGGAAGTGCCGACATTTACGGTGCTCGTGGCGAAAACAGTATTGCCGAAACTGGTAATAACCTTAATCTCTGCTGTTCCGGCGTTATGAGCTGTCACTTGGCCGGAGGTGCTTACGGCAGCTACATTTTCGGCGGAAGAAGACCAGATGAACTCTGTGCCAAGGACGGAGGAAATTTCCATTTCGGTTTCAGCTGCGCCGTCAATGGTGTAAGATGCCGTCAGTTCAGCCGTGGCGCCAACTTCCAGTGTCAATTCCGCAGGTGTGACAGTCAAGCCGAACTCCTTGATTGTGTAGGAAGCAAGTTCATCGGCTGAGGCGTAAGAGTCCCTTGATCCTGAAGGTACATAGATACTACATGCTGTCGGAACCCCGTCAAATACATGATGACTGAAAGTTGGTACTGTCTCGGCGAAACAGATTACTTTGTTCAATGCCGTGCAGCCGTCGAACGCAAAGGGTCTGATAGAAGTCACCGAAGCAGAAATGTTGACTGAAGTCAGACCGGTGCAGCTGTAGAAAGCAAAGGAGTCGATTGATGTAACAGAAGTAGGAATGTTGTATATCCCGGCTTTGCCGGCGGGACAAAGAATCAGCTCGGAATATGTCTTGTTGAACAACACCCCGTCAATGCTCGCATAGTTCGGATTGTTTTCGTTGATTATGATTTCCGTCAGGCCGGTGCAGCCATAGAAGGCACCGCCGCCGATTGAAGTAACACCCTCCGGAATGGTGACGGAAGTCAGGCCGGTGCAGCCATAGAAGGCATCGCCGCCGATAGAAGTAACCGAAGTAGGAATGGTGACTGAAGTCAGGCCCGAGCAACCCCTGAAAGCACTCGTGTCTATTGATGTAACACCCTCGGAAATGGAGACTGAAGTCAGACCGGTGCAGTCCCTGAAAGCACTCGTGCCAATTGATGTAGCTTCCCCGGGAATGGTGACGGAAGTCAGACCGGTGCAGGCCCAGAAAGTACCCTCGCTGATTGATGTAACACCCTCGGGAATAGTGATGGAAGTCAGGCCGGTGCAGCCGCAGAAAGCCGCCGTGCCGATAAAAGTAACCGAAGCAGGGATGGAGACTGAAGTCAGGCCGTTGCAACCCCAGAAAGCAAGGTTGCCGATTGATGTAACACCCCCGGGAATGGTGACTGAAGTCAGGCCGGTGCAGCTGTAGAAAGCACCATCGCAAACTGATATAACGCCCTCGGGAATATTGTATATTCCGGCTTTCCCGGCGGGACATGCCATCAGTTCAGTATATGTCTTGTTGAACAACACCCCGTCAATGCTCGCATAATTCGGGTTGTTTTCGTTGATTATGATTTCCGTCAGGGAGGTGCAGCTCATGAAAGCACCGATGCTAATTGATGTAACTCCGTCAGGAATGAAGATTGAAGTCAGACCGGTGCAGCCCAAAAAGGCATTGCCGCCAATTGATGTAACTCCGTCAGGAATGGTGACTGAAGTCAGAGCGGGGCAGTTACTGAAAGCACGGATGCCAATACCACAGACAGAATAAGTTATTCCATTAATTTCTATGATTCCCGGAATTATGACAACTCCGCTATATCCGGCTCCAGTATTATTATAACTCCCGTCATGGGTCACTTCGACAGATGTGTCGCTTATTTTATTGTAATAAATGCCATCGACCTCAAAGTCGTATGCTGACACCGAAAATGTTGTGCATATTGCCACTATGAACAGCACAAGCTTGTGAATAATTGACTTGTCCATTCCTGATTTCTTAATTTTATAATCTTACAATTGTCTCTGATGGTTGAATACATCCAAACGCCATGTTCTTGTCGCAAGTGCTGTAAAACCATCGGGATATGTCATAACGCGCACTTCTGTGCCGTCCGGACGGAAGTCCATTGCCATGCTCACATTATTATCATTGATTTGTTCCTCCCATTTGCCGTCACTGAATATGCTGTAGCCTGTCATCTGCCATTTACCCACGATGTGTTCGGCTATTGGCCGCAACACAGTCTCCCCCGGCTCGTCGTTGTCATCACCACAGGAAGTGAAACCAATGCAGGCTATGGCCATCATCACAGCCAATGTCAGTTTTGATAAGATTTTCTTCTTTATCATTGGTTTGATTATTTGTTTCGCTTATCTGCTGACAACCAGAAGGGTTTGTCCCTCATCGAGAGCGGCTTTTATCTTATCCGAACCTTTTGTCACTTTGCAGAGACTTATTTCATCGCCCTCCACTTCCTCGATTTTAAGGCGACCGATTATGGTACGGGCTTCTTTTCCGGCGATAGTCTTGACAGTGAACACATCAAACTGTTGTCCCTTATATACTCCGTCACCGGCTCCGAGATCTATATATACATCTTTCTGCTTGTTCTTTTTAGACTCGCCCTTTTCAATAATTGAAGCATAGAGAGGAAACATCCGATTATAATAATCAGCTACTTTAGATGTCAGGTGTTCAAGGGCGTTGGTTATAGCCTTCTCTCCGGAAGTCATCCAGTAAAGGTCGCTGTCCGAGATTGTGAACGTACGGCTGTCAACCACCGAGCCGTCAGCCGGATCTTTCAAGTTGACGGTTACGCTGACATTGCTACGGTAGGATGTGTCAGTATGTTTATTACCTTTACCATCTTTGGTTGTTTCGCTTTTGGAAACAATGCTTATGTTGGCAATAGTTCCGTCAATGAAAAATGAAGGCGTACCGTCCGACAGGTCTGTCTGCGACACGAAGCCGTCAGACGGACGGAAGAGCATCACCTTACTCAGTCCGTTCATTAGACTTGCCCTCACAGCCTCGGCGTATTGAGGCTGCTGCTTTGTGGTCTGACCGCTAAGTAACACTTCGGCTACATCTTTAAGCACAGCCGTAGTTTTGCTTCCTTCTGTTGGGGGTGTGTAAATCAGTTCGCCAACGCCAATTCGGTAAACGGTATTCCGCTCTTTTTGTGCGGAGGCGGTCAACCATGACACGAGCACCAATGAAATTACAATTAATCTGAGTATCTTCATAACGGGGTGCTTTTATTTAACCTTACTTACCTCTCCTTGCTTGCTGATGCAAATACCTTTATAGACGGAATCACCTATTGACAGACGTTCTCCATCATTCATCTGCAAATAGAATGTAACATCATCGTCCATACCGGCGAATGGTTCAAGTCGCTTTATTTCATTATAGACATCCTCCCATTCATTAGAAAGTCTAAGGCTGAGGTTGCGACGTGTCACTCCAGCGCGTTCGGAATTATCCTGCAGATATTTGAAACGCGGGCTGTTTTCAGCTATCAGTTTTCGCAGATAGCTTGATGAAGCGTTTACTGACGAAGCAACAACTGCTACCATCTCCTTATATCTCTCCGGCTTGGGAAGAGCAAAAGTTTTGTAAACAGGACATGGCTTCCTGTAATTATAAGAATGGTTGGCTCCCGCTCCGGATGTCGCGGCACCTGATGTTACATAGAAGTTTGCACTCACATCGAGGTTCAAATCCTGTTCCCCTTGTACGGAAGTATTATCAATCACCCAGCTCCAGGTCTGTTCAAAAGTCACATCCTGAGTACTGATTTTAGGATAATTGTTAACTCCTCCGTTTCTGCCACGATTCTTATGATATCTCAGGGGATTATTGACTTCATAAATCCATTCCAAACCCGAACCATCTTCATAAAACCGTTTAAATTCTGCGGGTATTTCGCTGTAAGGCATACTTATGGATGTTGTAGAGGTATAGCCTCCTGTAAAATTGCCAGTGACACCCAAGGGATATGACAAACCAACAGAACCGCCCAGAGTCCATCCTGTTACAGTTTCTTTAGAACCGGTAGCGGGATGATTGTTGGGAGCGATGCCTTCAACAACACTGACTTTAACAGATTTGCTACTACAATTTTTCAACTGTGCGATTACCACCACGGACTCCAGTGCAAACCCTCCATATTTATCGAAGTAAGATGCTCTATATTTGAGGCTCTGTTCACCTTTCCAGAAGATATTTCCGGGATAATTCTCACTCAATGTAATCTGATAATAATCCTTGTCCTGATCAAAGGAATATGCACATCTTATCTTAGCAGTCATATGTAATGTGCCATTTGCAGTGATAGTGACATCCTTTGCCATGTGTTCGAATTTCTTTGTGTAACTCTCGTACAAGTTGAGGCTTTTGTCCCAATAGATCGGAATCAAAGGTGGTTCAGTAATTTTCTCACCGGCTCTGCTTCGTACCACAGTCGGACGAGATCGCAAGCTGACGTCTAATGCTTCATTGACGAACTTAGCGGCATTCTCGGCATATCTGCCATAAATGTATTCGCTTGGTGCTTCTACATTTTCGTCAATATCAATTTTTTCATTTCCATCTTCATCAACCGAGATATATTCCTTACTACCTGAGGTGTGAATGTCGTCAACCGTATATTCTGCTCCCTGTATGTTCAGGATATAGGTATCACATATAGGCGGAATTATCACGTCGGGCACCTCTTCGAATACTCCAAACTCAAGACGGGCCATCAGCCCCGCAGCCTGAATTGCCGGCTTATGGAAATATATGAGACCGCCTCTCTGATATAAATCCTCAAGTTTATCAAACAGTTCTGAATTGTTGATAAACTGCGATGCGCCTGCTTCATCGAATACTATCAGCTCGGTTTCCGATGAAATTTCCGGCTCTATTTTCCCGCTTTCAAGCCGGTTCAGGAACAGTGCGCTCATTTCGTCGGGATTATCCGCATAGATTGCGGTTAATGCATTAACTCGTGTCTCTATTATGTCTTCGGTGGGAAGCGGTTCCGGGGCAGGTACCTCCATTTCGTCGTCATGGTCGAGATTCGGATCTTCGTCCTTGCAGCCAGTCAGGATTGTACATGAGATAAAGGCAATCGAAATGACCAGATAGAGATGCTTGGTCCAAATGCATTTATATTGTCTCATTTTTAAGTATCTTTATTAATTATTTTCCAGTGTGAATAAATTCGGCGGCTCTGTAGAGCTGGGTGTCATTACCTTTGTAGAATTCATCGGCATTGAACAGCGCTTCGATGTCAGGAACAACACCATAGCCTTCATAACACTTCCCGTCGACACGTTTGGTCATGGAAGTGGATGTGTACATAAGGAAGGCTTTGTTTTCAAGTTCTCCGGAATAATAGTCATTTATATTGCCGTTCAATGGTCCGTGACCGCCGGTGGTGCGTTCTCCGATAAAGAAACCGTTGGGCATAGCCATTATTGCCATTGGCGTAATTTCACCCATGCTTATGGAATTGATGTCGGCAAGAGCCACAATGGGCACATTGTCTAAATTCCGTTTAACAGGATTATCTTCAGGGGACGTCGGCATAAGAATCATCGGGGAATAAGGAGTATAATCCAACCGTCCAAGACCATTTTTTGTCCGGGTATATCCAAAAAGTACCGGCTCGGAAAGAAGAGGATTGACTATCAGATACATATCATTCAAGGCACCCCCGGTATTGTTTCGAGTGTCTATTATTATCCCCTTAAGATTTTCAGTTTCATTGATGAGGGCATAATAATTTTCCATTGTCTCCTGCAACAATTCCTCATTAAAATTTTGAGTGATTTTGAATGATGTAAATCCAAGACATACGATATCCCCGTCAAGCAGATACGACCAGATGGCAAAACCATCGTTGAAAACAACTCCAGATTGATGAGAAACACGTCCAAGTTCCTGATTCCGATCGATAGTATTTCTTATATCTTCAAAACTATATTTCTCGTGATAATAGTCTCGAGTTTTAAGCTCCTGTTCTCCCGGACGAAAAACCTTCCAATAGTCGCCATTACTGTCTTTGAGAACAAGCCCGTAATGATGGTCGATAAGGTTTGAGCATATATCTTCAAAGAGATTGGCGGCAGCGATGGAATCTTCCTTTACACCGAACTCCAGACCATCGAATTTCGGTGCATATTCCCGATATACATCATCCCAGTCCGTTTGATCTATGTCCCAGAACGCATAACTGTAGTTCATGCCGTCCCAGTAGGATTCAAACACATGACTCCAGTTCAGGAAGATTTTCTGATCATTCGGGTTGAGAACATCAAGATTGTCCTCCTGACAAGAGGTAATGCAGATTCCGCAGAATGTAGCTATCGCAACAAGTATTGTCTTTATCTTCATATTCGTTTTGCTCAATTTACTTTGTTGTTATTGTGTACATGAATCCGATCTGAAAAGCAAACGTGCTGTTGTGTTTGGTCGGCTGTTTCAACATATACTTCTTCTGCATATCGGTCAGTGAATAGAGATATCGACCTTCCACAAACACACTGAAACGCTTGGCAAACTGATATTCAACACCTATTGCACCTGACACACCCGCATCAAATTTATTGTCACGTCGCGAATCAAAGGGGACCTTCTCGTCAAAATGGTAATTACCATAGTCTATGTATTCATCCTGCTGGAAATATCGATACTGGTTGCCTTCCACATAACTGTCCAGCCACGCTCCGATGAAGCCGCCGCCAAGAACATATCCGCGCAATTTCGTGCTCCCGAAACTGAATCGCGCATAAATAGGAATGTTGAGATAACTGTTGGTATAATTGTAATAATTGCCCTCGAAAATCTCGCTTCGATACATGGAGTAGTCCTTTGCGAGATAAGAGACCTCGGCTTGAATTCCGAACCAATCGCGGAAATCATATCTTACAGGAATGCCGATAATTCCGTTGGTACCACCCGTGTAATGACGGTCGTAATCGTAACACTTACTTGCAAGCAATGTATTGCGGACAACACCGCCCTCAATACCTACTTTCCATTGCGCCATTGCCAACACTGGTGTAAACACCAGTGCTATTACGGCTGCACGTTTGATGATGGTTGCGTTCATATGATGAATGTAGTTTATGACGGTTTATGTTTAGCAAGATGCGATATTGGAATTAACCGATGCTGTCTTGATTGACATTGCAAAGTTAGCTTCAAACCTGATTTTAGTTTGCAGACTTGGAACGGTGGTTCTCCACCAAATTCACCATACTTCTCCACGAAAATCATTTATGTGATTATAATCTATCTGAAATCATATAGTTACACTCTTGTGGTTAAGATTATAAGTGATAAATCTGAAACATGAACGAGTTAAGAGCAAAGAGTTGACTTAAAACAAAGCCAACTCTTCTCTATCATAACGAAGAATTATTCTCCGTAAACGACAGTTGTGTACTTTGAAACAATACCAAGAATTGACTTTTTCTTTGTATCGACATGACTGATTTTAGTGATACCGGCATTCTTGGCGGCAGTCTGTATGGAAGCATCGCCTGTAGAAACAAGTCCGAGTATGCCAGTGGCTGTAGCTTCACCACGCTTGCTGCCAAGACTATTTGAAGTGGCAGTCTGACCTTCGGTGACATTTGTGTAGATCAAACCGGCGCCAGAACCGGGATAGACTGTAGAACAGCTTGTTAGAAACAAGGCAGAAACTGCTCCTACAGAAAGCAGGAATCTTTTCATCTTACTTTTCATTCCGAAAGATTGTTTAGTTAATAATGTGGTTTATTGGAAATTATACATTACCAAAGAATGTAGCGTTTCTCTTTGGTAAATAAATCCATTTCGATATTTAAATTTGGTTTATTAAATTTTTTCTATTTCTCCGGATGTCACTTTCGGGCGTTGTCTGTCACCGTCGCGAAAAATGAATATGCAAAGTTATCTTTAATTAGAACTAGGGGGACATTTTTCACTGCCACTGTTCTCCACAGAATTCACCAGGCTTCTCCATTAGATTCATTTATCTAAATATAATTACCGTGCAATCAATAGCTTGCCCCATACGAGGAGCAAGCTGTTTGTTCAAGCCCTATTCATTACCAAAGATAACAACGTTTTTCTTGGGGGAGATAAAGAGTATTCTCTCGTTTGACATTGAAAAGCTCATACCACTTGTCTATGTTCATGACCACACCATTGACTCGTTCTTTATTCATGGAATGTGTATCCTTTTTCTCAATCAGCGCATAGTTATAAAATTCGACGGAGTATTTTGCACGGTTCACTTCTCCATAGCCTTCAAAGAAGCGACGCTGCTGTTTCTCAAGCTCCTCACCGTAATACCCATCGGCATTCAGCCGTGCATTATATGCATCATACGCAATTAAGAATCCACCTAAATCGGCAATGTTTTCTGTGAGGGTCTGTTCTCCGGGGGAAAATACACCAGGCATCTCATCGGGGAAGACTTCAAGATGGTCATAACAGTTGACCAAAAGTTTCTGACGTGACTCAAATTCCATCTTGTCGGCTACGGTCCACCAGTTCTCCAGATTTCCTATCTCATTGTAATTCGCGCCCTCAGAGTCAAAGCCGTGAGTCATTTCGTGCCCGATTGCATAGAAAACTGCATAATTAAGAGCGTCAGATTTGCTGGGATCATACATCGGAGGCAACATAAAATCGGGTGTCATATTGATACTGTTGGTAATCTGATCGTAACAAGCATTCGTCGTGGCAAGTGACATATCGTTTGCAATCAGCATATCAAAAGACGCTTCCTTGGAATCCTTGCCAACCATTGCTTTGTTGATTTCATATTTTGACTTACGAAGCTGTGCCACGTTTTCAGCAAGGCTGTTTCCATTCAAAGGAGGAAGTCCTTCTTCCATCCACCTCTCGGGGAAACCTATATTGAGTTGCATTAAGTCAAGCTTTCGCAATGCCCGTTCTTTTGTTGTCGAACTCATCCAGTCGAGGTTGTTGATTCTGTTTCTGAATGCCTCTTTCAGTTCCAGACAAATTTGCGTATATTCATCTTTAAGTGACTGTGATATATATTGTGTGGCGTAAGCATACGAAAGGAGATACTTCATATACTTATCCTCAGCATTTTTAGCAAGCTTCTCAATAGTGTAATCCTTGCCGTTTCCTTCATTATAACTGTCTATTGCTTCTTGCGAAACATATCTGTAGTCGCAGTTGATGAAATCCTCGATAGCTTCGTCGTAATATTCACTCCAAAAAGTTAAAAGCATCTTATTAATACCGGAATACAATTTGCTGTCTACATAGACATCATCCATAGAAAATCCTAATTTGCTGACAAGCTGACCCAAAAGATCTTCTCCGGCTCGAGAACGGATTTGCGATAATGGGATCAATCGTTCATTTACTTCAAGATGCGACAACAGATAGTCTCTCGTCAGCTCGTATGATTCGGAATTAAATGACTGGCTAAGTGCCTCGCCAAATATCACGACAAGGCAAACTTTCCCTTTTCTTGAAAATGCCCTAAATGTCATAAAATCATCATATCCCTGTTCAATGAACTTTGCAGTGGCGTCTATCATAGATAAGCCCTCATATTCTTGAAGACGAGACTCAATAAACTGCTCGGCAGAGGCGTAGCCGTCCTCAAAGGTTTTAGCCTGCTCTCTGAATCTCCTGACACGCGGTTCTGATATATTTTCCTTTCGCAAGTCAAATATGGGATCGAACATTAGTCCAACCCGCTTCTTACCGTCAAGGTCAGTACCATCCCACCACTTTCCGTTGCAATACATAAAGAAATTATCACCGGGAGAATAGCTTTTGTCTTTATTGCCATCCAAATCCCATATTTTTTCATCTATGGCAGACGGCTGCATGTCATCGTCGCTACAAGCGGTGAACGACACCAGGGATACACATACCAGTCCCAACATCGTGAGCATGGTTGTTAGGAGTTGGATTACTTTTTGCATCTTGTTCTTTTTGTATTTTTTATTTAAGAAATATCTGCTATCGCTTTTACGAGTTTCCAGCTCAGAGGGCGATAATTGCGATATGCGCTGCGATGTCGGCAGTGTTTATCACATCATCATCGCTGAACTCAAACGTAATTACGTATTGTCTTATCCTTATGTTGTTTAAAGCGTTATTTCTGCTGATAGGTAAACTCATTGTCATAGATGCATACAGGATAAGGCTCGGACGACGCGTCATCGCGATGGCTGTAAATGACATGCATCACGGTCACCAGTCCGTCCGCGTCACACTCGTAGGTGGCCTCGTATATCTGCTGACATCCGTCTTTCCATTCCATAACTGCCTTTGCGGGCAGATATTTCTCAGAACTGATATGCAGAACGCCGGCAATCTCCAAGTCGATACGGTAGCCACTGTAGTTGGCCATCATGTAGCGCAGGTAGGGGGCATTGCTCTTCTTCGGCAAATCGCTATAGGTGACGGTGAGGCCTATTCTGGACATACTATCCTCAAGGTCAGGAAAGCTTATGAACGTCATATCATCTCCGGTCCATTCGAACAATGTTCGGTAATTTCCCCCTTGATTCACTTCTACGCACTGTCCCTTGTCGTTATAAGTCACCTTGTCTACAGTGCCGTCGGCGAATATAGTTTTCGCTACCTGCCCATTGTCATTCAGTTGAAATTCAATGGAACCAAAGTTTGGATTGTTTGTAAGAATGATTTTACCTTTCTCGTATGTGTAGAGGCCCAAGAATTTGCCATTGTCCACCCATTCGATGAGTCTGCCCTGACCGTCATACTTCATTTCCGTGATGTCTTCTTTGGCCCCGGCGAAATAGTCCTCGTAGCCCTCCATGACATATTTTACTTTCCGCTCCATCTTAGTCACCAGCATTTCCTTTTCCGGTGTTGTGGGGTTGTCGTCATCGTCAGAACATGCAGTCATTGATAAGGCTGCCAACGCAGCGAGTGCACAGAATCGTATTGTCTTTATAGTTTCCATATTGTTCTCTTGATATATATAAGTAGATTGAATAGATAAGCAATTAGAAGGCGAGGATAGCACGCACATAGCCGATGGCAAAGTCCTTCTTCATGGGTCCAGCTATGCCGGAGTCGAAGACCACGATCCACGCATTGTCCGGTCCGTACGAATCTTCAGCCTCAGTGGACGACCAATAAAACAGGGCATTATCCGGCACCTTGAACGCGTTTATATATTTTTTATAGCTACTGCCGTCTGGGGTGTTATCTCTTACGACCTCAATATGTGACTCTAAAAATGAACGGTTCTTTTGAAGATGCAACAACTGGCCTAACGAAGGCAGGAACCAACCGCTGGTGTTGTCTGGTGCGGCAAGCGGCTTCTGCCAATCATAGTCACCTGTCGGACGTGCAAATTTGTCAACCGTCCGATTGCCATATGTCTCGCAGGCAAAGGCGGCAGGAAAATGGTTCATTCCCCATTCTCCATTTTCCAATCCTTCATTTTTGTTTACAAATTCGCGGATTTTAATGTAATTGTAATATCCGTTCCAATCCGTCTTTGAAGTTGAGGCACCAACCACAGGGTTATATTTTAGTCTCCATCCCCAACTGTGGCGGTCGTAATAGTTGTTATTCACATTCGTCAGAGTTACGACATAGCCGTGGCATTGCGCTTGTCCGATGCCGGACTTGCTGTAATCGGATTTGTCATCCGGGTGGTGTCCCGCATAGAATACAATGCCAATCACGGTCTTGCCGATCTTCGGCTGCGGTGCGGGCTCAGCCCACACCATCGTGCCGTCGCCTTTAATCTCGCGCAGGCCGCCGTCGCTCCAAGTACCGTCGGAGTAGAAATAGTCGCCGATTTTAAGGTCGGAGGTCGTGTACGTGCCTCCGTTCTCGTTGTCGGCATTGAATGTGTGAATGAATATCACCGTCCCCGTGGTCACGTTGGTGACCACGAACACATATCGACCCTGCCATACTTCGTCTTTCAAACTTTCAAAAGCCTGCCGACAGGCTTCGAGCACTTCCTGGTCGCAAGTTTCCGAAGTGCCTTGTTTGGTCACTGAGGCAGCTGACCCGGATGCGCCGAGAGCGGCCTTGAATGTGGCCTCGATTTTGTTCTTGTCGTCCATAAAGTCAGGAGTGGAAGCTTCCACTTCCTCGAACTCCCATGAGTATGTCACTTCCTCCACCGGATCATCATCATTGCAGGAAGTCAGCGCTCCTCCGACTATAGTTACCGTTACCATAGCAGACAAGATAGAACGGAAATATCTTTTGAAACTCATTTAGATATTAAAATTTGGTTTATTAAAATTTAGTTTTTACCGGATGCCACCGTCAAGCATTGGAACTCCTGATTATAGCGGGTGTCTTATTTAGCGAGAACTTTGGTTGCGAAGCCGTCAACGACAATGATGTAGATTTTGCCGGTTTCGGCCGGGATTTCAACGGTGCCGTCGTTGCTCACCTGGATTATTTGGCAGATGCCGTCAATGGTAAAAGCAGACACCTTCTGATTTTCGCCGATGTTCTCTAATAAGATTTTACCGGGCGTGGCTCTGATTTCAATGCCATCGGCGGTAACGTCGAGAATCCCGGAAGTACCGACATTTACGGCGCTTGTGGCGAAAACAGTATTGCCATAACGGGTTACAACCTTAATCTCTGCTGTCCCCACGTTCCGGGCTGTTACTTGGCCGGAGTTGCTTACTGTTGCAACATTTTCGGCCGAAGAAGACCAGATGAACTCTGAACCAAGGACAGAGGAAAATTCCGTCTCTGTTTCAGCTGCGCCGTCAACGGTGTAAGATGCCGTCAGTTCAGCCGTGGCGCCAACTTCCAGTGTCAATTCCGCAGGTGAGACTGTCAAGCCGAACTCCTTGATTGTGAAAGATGCCAATTCATCGGCTGAGACGTAAGAGTCTTTCGTTCCTGAGAGCACATAGACACTACATGTGGTTGGAACACCGGCAAATACTTCGTAACCGAAGGTTGGCACAGTCTCGGCGAAACAGATTACTTTGTTCAATGCCATACAGCCGTAGAAAGAACGCCTGCCGATAGAAGTAACATAAGCAGGAATGGTGACTGAAGTCAGGCCGGTGCAACCCCTGAAAGCATCCTCGCTGATAGAAATAACCGAAGCAGGAATATAGACTGAAGTCAAGTTGGTGCAGTCCCTGAAAGTACGCTCGCCGATAGTGGAAACAGAAGCAGGAATGGTGACGGAAGTAAGGCCGCTGCAGCCGTAGAAAGCACCAATGTTGATAGAAGTAACCGAAGCAGGAATGGCGACAGAAGTAAGGCCGCTGCAGACTTCGAAGGCAAAGCTACCGATTAAAGTAACTCCCTCAGGAATGTTGTATATCCCGGCTTTGCCGGCTGGACATAGAATCAGCTCGGTATAAGTTTTGTTGAACAGCACTCCGTCATTGCTTGCATAATTTGGGTTGTTTTCGTTGATTTTGATTTCCGTCAGGTTGCTACAATCCCTGAAAGCGTCCTCGCCGATAGAAGCAACAGAAGCAGAAACTGAGACTGAAACCAGGCTGGTGCAGCCCCTAAAAGCACTTTGGCCGATAGAAGTAACACCCTCCGGAATGCCGACGGAAGTCAAGCCGGAGCAGCCCCTGAAAGCACTTCGGCCGATAGAAGCAACACCTACCTGAATGTTGACGTAAGTCAAGCCGATGCAGTTTCTGAAAGCAGACTCGCCGATAGAAGTAACAGAAGCAGGAATGGTGACAGAAGTCAGGCCGGTGCAGCCATAGAAAGCACCGTAGTCGATTGATATAACTCCATCCGGAATGTTGTATATCCCTGTTTTGCCGGCTGGACATAGAATCAGCTCGGTATAAGTCTTGTTGTACAACACCCCGTCATTGCTCGCATAATTCTGATTGTTATCGTTGATTACGATTTCCGTCAGGCCGGGGCAGTCACTGAAAGTACCACTGCCGATAGAAGTAACCGAAGCAGAAATGTTGACGGAGATCAGATCGTTGCAGCCACTGAAAACACCACCACCGATAGAAGTAACTCCCTCAGGAACAAAGACTGAGATCAGACTGGTGCAACCACTGAATGCACCATCGCCGATTGATGTAACAGAAGCAGGAATGGTAACAGAAGTCAGCCCGGTGCAGTCAACGAAAGCAAAGACGCCGATAGATGTAACTCCCTCAGGGATGTTGTATATCCCGGCTTTGCCGGCAGGACATAGAATCAACTCGGTATAAGCCTTGTTGAACAACACCCCGTCATTGCTCGCATATTTCGGGTTGTTTTCGTTGACTTCGATTTCTGTCAGACCGGTGCAGCCGGAGAAAGCAAAGTCGCCGATTGAAGTAACTCCTTCAGGAATGGTGACTGAGGTCAGGCCGACGCAGCTGTGGAATGCATAGCGGCCGATACCTCTGACAAAATAAGTGGCTCCATTAATTCCTATGGTTTCCGGAATTGCGACGTCTCCACTATATCCGGCTCCATTATCATCAAACAAATTCTCATCATGGGTCACTTCGACTGATGTGTCGCTTATTTTATCGTAATAAATGCCATCGACCTCAAAGTCGTAAGCTGACACAGAAAATGTTGTGCTAATCGCGGCTATGAACAGCACGAACTTGTGAATAATTGACGTGTTTATTCCTGATTTCTTCATTTTATATTCTTTCAATTGTTTTCCCTAACGAAAATTGCTCGGGTGATTCTTTCAATGTTTCCGAAATAGATTACCAGTGTATTATCGTCGGGCATTTCTATCTGCAACACCTGATAATCGGACAAGCGGAGCAATCCGGCGGCAGTGTTCGCACTCCACCTGTATTCAGCGCTGAAGGGCTTCTCATTATCAATGGATAAAGACAGCTCACAGTTCCCGTCCTCTTTAAGCTCAATATAGGATTCGGCGTATGAGCCTGCCATGGGCTTCCACTCGTCGCCATTCTTCATGTCAACCTCTCTGCACTGCCATTTGCCTACCAACCTTTCGGCCAGCGTCAGATCCTGCGGCGTAGCGCGTCGGTATGTCCACCGTGCCTGAATTGTGGCAATTTCTCCCGTTTCGGGGTTCATGCTCTGTGAGGCTTCTATCCCCAGTTCATCTGTGGTGAGGCGATATATGCGCTGCGGTGAAGTGCTGCCCGTAAGTAGGTCGTTGGCTTCGTCTACGCTCCATGTTCTTGTCGCAAGTGCTGTAAAACCATCGGGATAGGTCATAACGCGCATTTCAGTGCCGTCAGCACGAAACTCCATAGCCATACTCACGTTATTATCATTGATTTGTTCCTCCCATTTGCCATCGTTGAATATGCTGTAGGCTGTCATTTGCCATTTACCCACGATGTGTTCGGCTATTGGCTGCAACACAGTCTCTACCGACTCGTCATTGTCGCTGCAAGCGGTGAACGACGCCAAGGATACAAATACCAGTCCCAGCATCGTTAGCATGGTTGACAGGCATTGGATTGCTTTTTTCATTTTGTTCTTTTTTTATTTCCGTTATTTCTGCTGATAGGTGAACACCTCGTCAAAGATGTATATTGGATAAGGCTCGGACGATGCGTCGTCTCGCTGGCTCATGGTGACGTGCATTACGGTCACCAGTCCGTCCGCGTCACGCTCGTAGGTGGCCTCGTATATCTGCTGATATCCGTCTTCCCACTCCATAATTGCCTTTTCGGGCAGATATTTCTCAGAACTGATATGCAGAGCACCGACAACCTCCATGTCGGTGCGGTAGCCATTGGCGTTGTACATCATGCAGCGCAGGAAGGGGACATTGCTCTTCTTCGGCAAATCGCTATAGGTGACTGTGAGTCCTAATCTGGCCGGTTCCTCTACAAGGTCGGGAAAGCTTTCGAAAGTCATATCTTCTCCGGTCCATTCGAAAAAGTGTCGGTAATTCCCCCCTTGATTCACTTCTACACACTGTCCCTTGTCGTTATAGGTCACTTTATCTACAGTGCCGTCGGCAAATACAGATTTCACTATCTGCCCCTTGTCATTCAGTTGATATTCAATGGAACCATTGATGGGATCGTCTGTAAGCAGGATTTTACCGTTCTCGTAGGTGTAGAGGCCTGAACATTTGCCATTGTCTACCCATTCAATAAGTCTGCCCTGACCGTCATACTTCATTTCCGTGCAGTCATACTCTGTGATGGGGAAATACTCCTCATAGCCCTCCATCACATACTTCACGTTCTGCTCCATCTTGGTCACCAGCACTTCTTTTTCCGGTGCCGTTGAGTTGTCGTCATCGTCGGAACATGCAGTCATTGTTAAGGCTGCCAGCGCACCGACTGTAAATAGTCGCATCGTCTTTAATGTTTTCATTATGTTTCTTTTGTTATAAAGTGGATTAAGTCGATAAATACATCAAAAAGCGAGGATAGGCCGTACACTATGATTTGAGACTCTAAGGAAATCAGCGTCCCGGCGGTCACGTTGGTCAGGCGAAGGTGTAGTTTCCCTGCCATACTTCTTCCTTCAAAGTTTCAAGGGCCTGCCGGCAGGCTTAGAGCATCTCCTGATCAGGTGTCACTTAATTCCCATCATTGATTAACTACTGTAAAATCAGAATGCCAATATGGGTAATACTGAAACGTTCCGGTTTTTGTAAACTGCGACTGTGTTGCCATGTTCGAGAGCATAAGCTACCTGATTCGGGTCATCACCCCATTCCGTCGATGACCAAAATGTGCCATATAAACCGTATGGATACCTTTTACTATTTAGGTAGATTGTATCCATGCTTCTTGTTATGGTCTTACCTACTTTGTTTACAACATAGTCGAGCTGTGCAATAGACGGGATGAACCAACCGCTGCTGTTATGGGGTGCTGTGCGACCTTCCCCGGTGAAATCACGACATGCCTTCGCTGCGGTAAAATAATCGCGTTCGGTAGTTTGCCATTCTTCGTACTTCATGGATCTGGTGTTATCGAAACCATTCCATGATGAAGTAGAACATGCACCAATTGAATATAGAGGATCCTGCATCCAGTAGCATTTATCGGCAACATGGAGAGAGACTGCATATCCGTGACATATTCTTGCGTCACCGTTATAGTAGTTATAAGGAAAGTATTCAGTATCGTCATCCGGATGTTGGCCGACATAGAACACCACTCCTACACAACGTTTGAAGTCTTTTTCTCCGGCTTCTTCGGGCGTGATTACATATGCAAAGCCGGCATCCGTTGAGCATAAAAGCGAGCCGACCTCAATATCTCCGTCCAGTCCGTCAGACCATCCGCAGTGAGGACATTTTCCTCCCTGACTAAAATTCCGCGAGATATTAATGCAATTTCCACAGAGATAATACTTAGTGAAGCATATGGCAATTATTTCCCCATATGAGTTGTCATTGTTGAGATATTCCCAAGATGTAATGTCGAGATTGAAAGCGGGAACACCTTTAATTCTGAATTCAATGGTATTATAAACGCCTTCTTTTTCTGAGCCGGCTATGCGCACCGAGCCTTCTTCGCCCAGCGAGACCGTCTTTGGTTGTCCATCCCATTCGGTGCGTGTAAGGTCCTCCACAAACCACTTGGCATTCTCAGCAGAGCCGGCAGGTATCGCATACTGGCCATCCGCAGCATCGCTTTTGACAAAGACGATGTCGCCTTTATCATCAAGCACGCAGCTCTTTATCCACTCGGGAAGCTCCTTATCTTTGGCGGGGTCGGATGCCGGTTCGGAATCATTGGAACAGGATGTAAAGGAGAGGAATGTGATAATAACTCCGAACAGATAGATTACTATTTTCATATTCATTTATTGAAATTTACAAATTCAGACATATTGGATGTATAGAGGTTGCCGTAGTTTTGTGCGTTATAAACCATCACATGACTACCGACTGTGTTGATAAACAGCCTGTAATATAGATCGCGCATACCGATAGACTGATTGGCGCCTATCTGTTCGATGAATGTGCTTGTGAAGCGGTTGCTCATCCATATTTTCATATCGCTGTTGAAAACATCGGCTTTTGAGGTTTCATCGCCGTTTGCAGCCGTGATGAAGAGCATACCCGGTACGCCTTCGCATTTTTCAAGTACACCGCCCGAGTAACAGGCTTCGACCATCATAAGCAGCTTGCGGTAGCAATTCTTTTCTTCCATTTGTCTGAAAATGGGTGCCAACACATCACCGGTAACACCATAATAGTTCTCATCCCAGCACATTGCTCCGGGCGTACCATGTCCGCTCCAGAAGATGAATATATTGTCGTTGGCGGTGGATTGAATCACTTCCTGAATCTTATCGGTAGTTTCGCCGTTCAATATCCGGCCGATATCCGCAGGCTCCAGCTCCGACAAATGGTAATCAATCTTTATGTCCTCATAAACATTGTTTCCATTCGGCGTAACTCTGATTACTCCTTGATTGGTATTGGAACTATTGCGGGCAATGTCATCCTCCATGATAAGGACTATATGGTCATCGGTATAACCCGATGCTTTAAGACGCTGATAAATCGCAAGGACATCCGCCTGATGCCGATAGTTGGACCATCCGCTTGAAGACGCCACGAGCAATGCCCAGTTTCCTTTGTGCTCAGGATAAGCTATATCTCCCGAATCATTGAAATCCTGCATCTGGGAAGCTTTCCAGTTCCACCCTGCAAGAGTGGCTTCCGTACGGTTGCCGCCGTCGCTGGTATTGTAATCGAGAATAATATATTTCCCGTTGTAAACCTTAAAGTTGTGATAAGTTGTCGCAAGGACATTGGTAAATACTTTTGCGTCGAATCTCAAATGCCCGGAAGCTCCTTTAACATAAGGGGAACCACCTCTGGAAAGTGCATCCACGACCAGTCCCATATCTTCGCCTGTCCAGCTGCCCATGTTCATGTCTTTGCCGGAAACTATAGCCCGCAGAGCTTTTTGCAACGATACCTCAGGTTGCAGCAATCTCAGCCATGCCGCATATCCGATGAGCATGGCGGCATCGTAAAGCTGGGATTCGCCAAGCGTGGGAGTGGCGTTGAAAAAGGTTTTGTATGACACATCAAAGCCCGATTCCGGGTCGGAGCCGAAAGCCACGCCCTCCATTCCTTCCGCTTTTTCGCCATATATTTTAAGGACATCAGCTCCGTATGCTGTGTCGGAAAACAATAATCGCGGAGCTGTCGCACCTGCCCGGGGCTGTATTTTGTAGGATTCGAGCATGGTCCCCATCTCGTCAACCTCCGAAGGAATACAAATGACATATTCAGCACCCGACTGAATAGCTTGCCTTGTCATATCGACAAGAGTGGAATTGCTGTAAGCAAATACACCTTTGTTTTCCAATCCAAGCTCCTTTGCTTGAAAGGCGAACCAATCTATAAATGTCTGACCGTATGCATCGTTATCCTTTGCAAGAAGAGACACGCTTTTGCCCCCGTAATTGATGACTTTGGACAGAAGCACCTCGCACTGGGTAATGTCGGTTTCTGTCATGGCCCACAGATAGCCGGTAGAGGCGTATGCCCGGACAAGCTGTTCTGCTGTTGCCAAAGTGAAGTAAGTTTTACCGGCAGGTGTGAGACCGGCGGCGAGTTCCTCTGCATTGGATGAGTAAAGACCGCCAATCACGGCATATATATCATCACGGAAGGCAAGATCTTCGGCGAGTTTCGGTATGTCGGTTGTTGATTCGTCATAATATTCGAATTTCAATCTTATACCCTTATCCTGATTCTTGAAAGCACGTTCAAAGTTGGTTGCAAACATGCCGAGCGTCCTTTTCCAATGTGCATCAAGCCCATTTTCCATAGGGAGAACAACGGCAACGGTATGTTCTGTCCACTCTCTGCGATCACTGAGCCGTGGTTCATCCTTGTCAGAACAGCCACAAAAGCACAGCAGACAGATGAATGCTACAATTTTTATCTCAATCGCCCTCATAATATTCATTTTCTTTTGTTATCGCCTGCTGACGAATTTGCTCCATGATATCTTTAAACTCAGCCTCATACAAAGGCGAAAGTTCCCAGTCGGAATAACCGCTTTCCAAACCGTAAAGCTGTGCCTCGGGCATTGTGCCTGTCGTCGACCATTCCATAAGATATTCAAAAATCAGACGGTCGATTTCTTTGATTACAGAGCCCGTGATTTTATTGGAAAGCCCGCTTTGGTCTATGTCCATTCCGGCAAGAAAAGGTGAATCTTCATTTTCGCGTGAATAGCGGTATATACCCGCGTTTGAACCTCCGGCAACAGGAAATATATAACCGTATTCCCTTGACCAGTCGCTCATCTTTTGATATGTGAGAGAAGACTGAATATATCCGGTCCAGTCATCGGCAAGATATTCGACATCACATTCTCCCTGAAATCCGGCAATAAACCCGTCTCTGGCAATCCCTATCGGACTGTCGGAGTCATTGGCAAGCAACGCCAAAGCTTTTTTATCACCGCAACACCGAGATGCGGTTGCCCCGGCGAGATATGAGGCGCCATACATAGAAATCTGGAATGTGTGGATGTTTGGATCGCTGTATCGTTTTCGACTCTCAAACAGCAGGATACTTTTATTGGCGGTAAGGCTGTGTTCTTTGAGATATCTCTCCGCTATAGGTTCATAGTCACTTGTTGCAAGCACGAAAAGAACAGGAATGTTGCTTTCAGGTCGCACAAGCCAATCGGAAAATATTTTCTCCGCCTCATCAAGTGACTCGGGAGAATAGATGTATATGTCGGTTTCAGGTTGATCCAACTTGAAACGCTGCACCCCTTCGAGGATACAATCGTTATAGCTCATATCGCCGAGACCTCCCGGTGAGAATAGGAAAACAATTTGAGGATGGGAAGATTCTAATTCCTGTTCATCCGAAGATTGGCAAGACGTAAATAATAAAACGCTTAGTATAGTCCAAATTGCGAATCCGTAAATGTTATGAATTGTATGTTGAATGGTTCGATGCATAGTTTATCTGAGAGTATATGCCAAAGGAGGGAGCTATCAATCACTTTCTTGCTGATTGGTATGATTTTTTCACTTCGTCTCTTGATGCCTTTACAAGAGTTTCAGGATTGATACGGTCGATGTAAAGTTTCCCAAACAGATGGTCGGTTTCATGCTGCACGATAACAGCCGTAAATCCGCAGATCTTCTCCTCTCGTTTTTCAAAGGTTTCACCATCTATATAGCGGATAAGCACTTCTGTGGACCTGTGGACCTCTCCTCGGTAGCCGGGTATTGAGAGACATCCTTCGGGACCAAGTTTAGTCTCTTGTGATAGACTTATAATCTCCGGATTAACGAGTATCTTGAATGGCTCTCCCTCCAAATCGAACCGCTGAATAATCACAATTTTACAAAGAATGCCTACCTGTGGGGCCGCAATGCCCACACCTGTATTTTCAGGATTGAGCACAGTCTTAAGCATCCGTTTGGCGAGTATCCGAAAATCTTCAGACTGCCACATCTCCCTCGAGACATCCCTCGATTCAGTTCTAAGGAGGAGGGAATCTTCCGGATTATCAATAGTAAACAGACGCATCATTCCATCAGAGTCACCTGCATGGATTATCGTTCTCTCATTAGGGGAGAACTTTTCAGGGTTTTTACTCATTGCGTCAAGACTGGTCAGCATAATGAAAATCGATATTAAAATCGTTATAGTTGATTTCATAAATGTGATGAGATATTAATCAAATCATATCGTGCAAAATTAATCCCGTCCCCTGACTTTGAATATGGTTTTGGATGAGTAGTCCTCCACAGAAATCACTCTTGTTCTCCACGGAAATCATCCACGATGATCTATACGTTTGATTTACTGCGTATTTCAGAAGGAACACTAAATTGTCAGAGGCTGTCTCATTTGTACTGACCCCTAAAAGTTAGACAAAAAACTTTTGGGGGTCACTTCACATTTGTCTGAAACAGCCTCTGAAAGTGATTTCAAAGAGAATGGAATACATCCTTGTTTATCTAAACGACCAACTTTCAATAATGTGCCTAACGCTGTGGGCTAAGTTTTCACTTTCGGGATAGCCCGGTTCGCATACTTGGAAGGTGAAAGGCATGTGATCGTTGATGCTGAACGCCATCGTATAATACGAGCCTTCTTCCGCATCTTTCTTGATACATATACGTCCGTTGTCGCCGGGCACCTGATAGGTGTAGTCTTGGCCGTCCCAATCTTTACCGATAAATGCCTTCACTACTTCCTTGGCTTTGGCATCGCTGTCCACGGGCAGCATTAAGTGGTCCAAGGTTTCATTGCCATACAGTTCGCCCAAATGACTGTTGACTACAGATTCAATGTGAGTTACTACCTCATCGAGTGATGGAGTCTTGGGATCGTCATCGGAAGAGCATGATGTGAACAGGAATGCGCACATCAGAAAAGCCGCAAGACTTTTAATGATTGTTTTCATGATTTCTATTGCTCAATGTTATAATGAATTTGTTATTTGCCAATACCATAACCTGATTTTGGCAAATGCAAAGTTAGAGGGAAGGAATCTTGCTCGCCATAGTTTATATGCGATTGTTCTCCACCATTTTCACCAGACCTCTCCACAAAATTATTTAGTTCTTGGCTAACCTACAATAATTCAAGCTATTATGCGCATTCGCATACTCGGTTCCAAAATTGACTTCTGATAATGACACAAACATTGATTTGAATATATCGTGGAAGTCGTGAATGAATTTGGTGGAGAACAAACGTGTTTCATATGGAGAACTATTCATCCTGAAACACCGCTATTGACTGTTATCTTGATTACCTTTGCGCTGTAATAAACCAATCAACATTAAATCTTATGAAGCATTTGATTCTTTTATTGTCTGTGTTGTTGTCGGTAGCCTTCATCTCCTGCAACAATGATGATGCCCCGAAGCAGCCTGATTCGGAAAGTCAGGAACTTGTCGAATGGATTAAGCAGTGTGTGCTCGATGACAAGGGTGAGATAGCTTTCATCAAAAACGAGATTACAGACGGATTATATGCAATTCCTGCCGGATCTGCCGAAAATGCGGCCTGGTTCGTGGAAGAGCTGACTCACGCCAAGTTGGAAGGCGATGCAAAAACGCTTGATCTGGGAGATGGACTCGGTACGATACGAATTTCGGAGTCTGAAAAAGAAGGAGTTTATAATACTTTGGTATTCAATGTGAAGGATATTCCTCAGTTTACTCTTGAGGTTGCCTCTTGGGAATATATCAACAATGACAACACTTATGGGCAGGAATACACATCAATTAACCTGAGAGGTTTTTATATCTGCGATAACTGCTCGAATCTTTCAAATATTGTTTCGAGTACGGATGGCAAGTGTCCGTATTGCGGGTTCAGCTATGAAGGTATTGAGGCTGGACTCGGCAATGCGAAAGTCGGTGATTTATATTGCATCACAAAAATTAGCAAGACCGGATATGTAGTTCCCTTTGAAAAGGCAACAGATCTGGATATGGCACGGTGCATCGGAGCGGTTATCTATGCCGGACATCACCCGAATGACAAAAGCGACTATTCTGCCACCGGCATAGGCTCCGCAACCTGTCACGGCTATGCCATTGCCAAGTCTTATAACCAGGAGCCACACATCAGCTGGGGACCGGAAGATCATGGTCTTTTCTTGTTTCCTGACTATCCGCGAGATGACGAGAATAATTATTGGCCGGATGGATCAGAACCTGACAACCTCTATGTTACCCGCGACTGGAGCGGCTACCTTTACACTACCCAAATAATAGATAAGGCGGGTGGCAGAGATAAACTTGACAGAAACGACCTTTCCGGCTTCCCTGCCACGTATGTGGCTCTGAATGGAAGCGGAGTAGCGCCTGTCAACAGTTCCGGATGGTTTCTTCCGTCTATGGGACAGTTAGCGCAAGCTGTCCGGGAAAGAAACAGTCTCTCAGCAGCAGACATCTATTGGGAAAACAACCCCCCTGTCTGGTCATCCAACACTGCAGCCGACTTCCAAAAGGTCTATATCTTGTATTTTTACTTCTCCTATAATTTTGATTCCAACCAAGTTCAGGATGAAGTGGAATATAACACATTTTATCCATCTATTAAGAATGGAGGTATAGTACGGAGTGCAATCGCCTTTTAGCCGCTGTTTGCTTTAATCAGGTGATGGAATAGACGCTTCTCCGGCCCTGAAATCGGAAGGACTCATGCCAAATCTACGTTTGAAATGGCTGTAAAATGCGCCGTTTGACATCTGTGCCTCTTTTGCTATGGCATCAAAATTCCATTGCGGATTTTCTCTCATAAGCTTCACAGCGTAATCAAGACGGCAGTTCTGAATATATTGTGAGAAGGTGCAACCGGCAAATTCCTTGAACAACATGGAAAATTTGTTGGCAGAAATTTTGAATTCTGACATCAAGTCTTTACGAGAGAAATTCGGATTTAGGTATAGCCTTCGTGCCTGAACTTCGTGATTCATGCGAATATATAACATCTTATCGCCTTCAGTTAATAGGGATTCACTCTTTTCAGGAGTTTCACTTGAAGCGGAATCTTCATTATTTTCGGTTGTTTCTGTTAACGTGGCTTCTATGTCTGTATTCTTTTTCGCCTCATTAAGCTCTTTTCTCAACTGTAAGACCTCTTCCTGTCGCTCAAACAGTTCATCTTTATAGCCTATCAATTCATCAATGGTTTTCACCATCACCTTGTTTTTGCTATTGATAGTCTTATTGTAGCGCAATATCCTTATTATGAATACAACTGCAAGTATGAGGAAAATCAGTGCGGAACTGATTATTATATTGCGAATTAAGATTGATGTCGATTGCTGTTCAAGCTGTAACGCTTGTTCCTGAGTCTTATAGATCTCGGCCAGCTCAAGAGCTTTGGCGCTTCGTTCGCGCTCACGAAGGGTGTCGCTCATCTGTTGGATGGTATTGGCAACACGCAGGGCTTCCGCTGTTTTGTTCAGACCGGTGTATGCCTCCAGCTCCCGTTTCAAATGAGAGTCGATGTAGTCATGGCTCAACGTGTCGGCATTTGCCTGCCAGTATTCCTTTTCATCCTTAAGGTAGCTCAAGGCCTCGGCATAGCGTTTCCGGGCCAACAGATAAGGTACGAACAGCTGTGTGCCGTCAGGCGTTTTCGAGTAATCTGTCTCCAGTAGCTTGCGGTAAAGTTCATCCGCCTTACGGCTGTCACCTTCAAGAGCCAGCATAGATGCAAACGCGGCATACGCACTCGCACGGCGCATATCCACAAGCCCGTCGGGAATATCGTCTTTTGATTCCAGACAATCCATGGCCTGTTCATAACGCGGCAGCATCGCTATGGCATCGCGATAACGGCAGTCGCTGTATAGCGATTGTATGTATACGCCAAGCGAATAAACATAATCGTCGGCGGCCATGTATGAGCGGTATTTGGCAGCCTCCTTTTCAAGAATATCCGCAGCCGCATCAAGTCTGAGGTAGGCTTCATCTTTTCGGCCAAGCTCCCATAGATTAGTAGCCAGAGAAACATCAAAATTGGCCACCTGATCTTTTAAAAGGCTGTCGGAAGCCAGCTTCAGGCCCTCGGTGCAGATGCGCACGCTCTCCTCATAGTTGCCGTTCTGATAGTAGTCGTCGGCAATTACTCCGAGTAGAAGGAGGAGAATCTCGGCGTCCCGGCGCGCCTCCGGCATATCGTATGCCTCAAGGCCGTATCGCAGTGCGTTTTTATAGTCCGAAAGGCCGTTATGGTAGGCCAGGCAGCGGAGGCGGGCGATGTCAAACTCACTCAAGAGCTTCTTCTGTTCAGCCGTATCAAGTAAAGCAAGTGCCCGTTCAGGATTGTCGATAGAAATGCTGTTGAGATATTCCACACTGTAGATACTGTCCGCAACATAAGGACGCGACTCGCCGGAGCCACATCCCGGTGTCAGGAGCATGGCCGGCAGGATAAAAATCCAGGTGAGATATATAAGAAAGTTCCTCATCACGCTTTATTATGTTGCCATCTTTTTTTGCATAGATATTCTGCAAAGTTACTAAATAATCCTGACACACAGGCCTTCGTTGCCCGACAAAATATCGCCTTCGGCGAAGAGTCAAAGGTGAAGGGTCAAGAGTCAAGGCACTGACGCGCAGGTGGAGGATAAAGGCGCTTCGCGAGTCCGCAGGTATATATTCCGCAGTGCCATAAAGCACCCGCGGATACGGTTCTGAGGTTCGAACCCAGGACCCACAGCCCAGGAAATAGACACGGCTGTTGCTCCGGAACAAAGAAAGGGCCATCTTGCGATGACCCCTCGGTGATCCGCGAGTGCTTTGTTTTACTCGCGTATATCTTTGATTATTAAGAGGTTACAACTCTTGTTTATGTGTCAATGTACCACAGTGTGTACCACATTTGGTACGTTGACGAGGACAAAATTACGCCCGATTTTGGACCTGTCAAAGCCACATCTCTAATTTTAACAATTATTTCGAGAATATCGCCTAATTAAACAATATTTAACAACAAGTCTCTCTGTCTCTTCCATTATAACGCCGCTCGCTCCACCAGTGTTCGCCATCTTTGGCATGGTATATCATAGCGTTGAAATGTGGCTGTAAAGGTGGCGGCAAAGGTGTCCGAAATTTCGGACACTTCGGGGAAATGGCTGGAGATAAGGAGCCGCATAGCTGACTTATGGGTGTCTGTAAAGGTGTCCCCAAAAGTGTCCCCAAAGGTGTCGGAAAAAGTGTCTGTAATAGTGTCCCCATGTGTGACGGCAAAAGCGTCCGAACAGGTGTCGGGAAT
>OGQO01000698.1_pt1 | contig 34638 bp, 30 predicted proteins | sample 1553241 | NCBI WGS metagenome assembly OGQO01 (sample SAMEA2579933, study PRJEB22360) | human gut metagenome | biome: human gut; feature: human-associated habitat; material: faeces | place: Denmark | collected 2008/2010
AACATGAAAATAGGAGATAAACACCTGTGATTAGTGTTTACCTCCTACTCGATTTTACAGTCCCTCACACCACCGTTCGTGCGGTTCCGCATACGGCGGTTCCCATTTCGGGCGTCATTCGAGATACTATCACATAAGATAGAGAATAGAGATACCGTTTGCCTGAATTTTTGCATTCTATGCCCGTTTGGGGTCAAAGACATACTGTCCCTTCTTGTCGGTAACGCTGCCGAAACGGATGGCATGGCGTGGACAGTTATGATAGCAGGCGAAGCAAGTGAGGCAGCTGCCGTCATGGTTCCATTGCGGCATACCGTCGTCGTCAAGCGACATGTTGCCGACGGGACACGATGCCATGCACTTCCCACACGACACGCAGAGCGACTCTTCAACATGGAAATAACGGTCGGTGACGAGTTTGCGCACAAATGCCTCGCCGAGCAGACGACTGTTGATTCTCTTCCATCTGCCCAGATAGCGCATGAAAGCCCCATTCGCCCTCTCTCTTATCTTTTCTGCTATAAACTCCATGCGCGGCTGCGCTTCATGGAGCTTGTCGCTGACCACCTTCTCCTTGTCTACATCCATGAAGGGCAGTCCGACGTATGTATTCGGCATCCGCACATCAAACACGACATCGAGAGAAACGCCTTGTTTCTTGAGATCGCTGCGCAATATATCCATACTCTCGCCAACGGTGTCGCCAACGGTACAGACTGAATACACGTAGGGGTTGACATTGCGCTCCGAACCGACGCTCAACGTCATTTCTGACAACACGCGACGAAGCAGCATCGGCGGGCGCCAACCGTGAACGGGAAAGAAGATGCCGAGAGGCTCTCCGGGGTTCAGCTGCACATGAAGGGGCTGGCTGCATAAAGAGGCGACGTCCACTACCCTCTCGTCTCCTGTCATTCGGGCGATGCTCTCGGCAACCCACCTGGTGTTTCCTGTGCCGGACAAATACAGTATCATAATCGTGAATTTAGGGTATTTTCTTGTTTTATTGGGAAATATTCAATATCTTAGCAAAGAGTTTGAATGTATAACACTAAATCTATAACTAATAAAGGAATATTATATGAACGATAAAGAATTAATGCTCAGAGCCATAAGGCTGTCTGAAGAGAGCGTGAAAAACGGCGGCGGACCGTTCGGTGCGGTAATAGCACGCAACGGCGAAGTCGTGGCAGAGGCTTCCAACTGTGTCACTATAGACTGCGACCCTACGGCACATGCTGAGGTGTCGGCAATCCGCAAGGCGGCAAAGGCTATCGGTTCATTCGACCTGGGAGGCTGCTCGATATACACTTCGTGTGAACCGTGTCCGATGTGTCTGGGTGCTATATACTGGGCACATCTCGACAAGATTTTCTATGCCAACAACCGCAAGGACGCTGCTGCAATAGGTTTCGACGACGACTTCATATACAAGGAACTGGAACTGTCGCCAGACCACCGCAACAAGCCATCGGAAATAATCATGCAGGAGGAGGCGAAAAAGGCTTTCAGAATGTGGACAGAGAAGACCGACAAGACTGAATACTAACCCGAACTGAATCCGTCATTCTGAAAACTCAGAATCCAAGCAATCCCTAACGTCTGATTTGGGTTAGACTCAATCGGTCATCAGGACAGAATACGCAGAAATGTCCTGATGACCGATTCGTTTTATCACAAGCCTCAACTGAGCCACAAATAGTATATTGCCGCAAGCACCGCTGCCAGCACAACGAATATGGCGGTCTTTATCAGGCAGCCTGTGATTTTCTTCACAAGCAGGAACACCACGATAAAGGCTACTATACAGAATATGTAATATCCGAAATTTTCCATCTTTTCTTGAGTTTAATGATTAATTGAGCCCAATATAAAAGGGGCTGAGCAATGAAGCAGACCGATTGGCCTACTTGAACAGATGTCTGAACGCCGCCGGAATCATCGTCTCGAACTCCATCGCCTGACGGGTAACGGGATGATAGAAGCAGAGCATATAGGCATGAAGACAAAGGCGATGTATAGGGTCGTCGCCATTGCCGTATTTTATGTCGCCACATACCGGATGTCCCATATCGGCAGAGTGTACACGAATCTGGTTTTTCCTACCTGTCTCCAATTTGTATTCCACAAGACTATGCTCCGTAGTGCGGTCGAGCACCCGGTAATGGGTGATGGCATATTTTCCGCCATTGTCCACCGGTGAGGAATATGTCACGTATGCCTTGTTGTCCTTCAGCCAGTTTTCTATCGTTCCCTCATCATTCTCCATCTCTCCACTAACCACGGCAACGTAGCGTCGGTCGAAAACTATGTCATGCCAGTTGTGCTCCAGAATCTGCTCCGTCTCCATGTCCTTGGCATAAATCATGAGTCCGCTGGTGTCGCGGTCAAGACGGTGTACGACATGTGCCGTGCAGCGCTGGCGGGTCTTCTTGAAATAGTCGTCGAGCACGGCTTTCACGTTCAGCGACTTGTGGCCGGCTGCCATCGACAGGATGCCGATATTCTTCTCAATCACCACGAGATACTGGTCCTCGTAGACAATCTTCACATAGCGGCTCTTGAGCTTGTCGTTGTTTCGTTTCGTCTTGCTCACTTCTATCTTGGTGCCGGCAGCAACGGGATAGTCAAACTGTGTCACAGTCTTGCCATTAACCTTGATGCCACGGCCTTGAAGCGTGGCTTTGATCTTTGAACGGCTCTCCTCCACGTTGTTGAGGAGGAAGTTGAGCAACGTATCGTCTTGCTCCACTTGATAGTGGGCGTAATCATTGATGTTTCTATTATATGTATGTCTCATATTGTCGTCTGATTGTCGTCTGATTGTCGTCTGAAAGAATTTTCGGGATGCAAATATATGAAAAAATCAGATACTTTTGCATCAATAATGCCAAAAGTCATTGATATTATGGCAACGAGGCGTGTTTTTTGTCATCATCGCCCTCGGCAGAGATTACCGCAGGCGGTGAAGGGATAGCTATGTCGGATGAATCAGCCCAACAATTACGGCGACAAAAATATATCCCTGAATTTCCCCCACGGCGTGGGGAACGGTTCCCCCTAATGTGGGGTTTCATTCCCCACGTCAGGGGGAGATTTCGAAGTAATGCTTATCGTGATGGCATTTCGATGGAAATTGATTCGTCTGGCCACCTTCTTTTCCACTTGTCAGCCCGTAAAATATCCACAAATATTTACTTTTATTTCTCAATATCAATAATTTGCAGTAACTTTGCAGCCGATTTTGCCGTATTGGGCAAAATTCGATGCCAAGGACTAAAAGGTACGCTTCGGAAATGTCTCTGGCAGAAAAGAAAGATAACAATAAGAAAGTACTATATAATAAGGTAGAAGAAAAAAAATGATTACAGTAACCAATCTCGCTATCCAATTCGGAAAGAGAGTACTCTACAAGGATGTCAATATCAAATTCACCAATGGAAACATTTATGGTGTGATCGGTGCAAACGGCGCAGGAAAGTCTACACTGCTCAAGGCTATCAGCGGAGAACTGGAGCCAAACAAGGGAACAGTGGAACTGGGACCGGGCGAGCGTCTCTCCGTGCTCGATCAGGACCACTTCAAATACGACGCATACAGCGTGATGGACACGGTACTGATGGGACACGAGCCTCTGTGGAACAACATGAAGGAGCGTGAGGCACTCTACGCAAAACCGGAAATGACAGAAGAGGACGGTAACCGCGCTGCCGACCTGGAGCTGAAATTCGCCGAGATGGACGGATGGAACGCTGAGAGCGACGCAGCACAGATGCTCTCTAACCTCGGCATCAAGGAGCACATGCACCAGAAGATGATGAGCGAGCTGTCAAACAACGAGAAGGTGCGCGTAATGCTTGCAAAGGCTTTGTTCGGACACCCCGACAACCTGTTGCTCGACGAGCCTACCAACGACTTGGACCTCGACACCGTGCAGTGGCTTGAGGAATATCTGAGCAATGTGGAGCAGACAGTTCTCGTAGTGAGCCACGACCGTCACTTCCTCGACGCCGTCAGCACACAGACAGTGGACATCGACTTCGGAAAGGTTACCGTATTCTCAGGAAACTACTCTTTCTGGTATGAGAGTTCACAGCTCGCCCTGCGCCAGGCTCAGAACCAGCGTCAGAAGGCTGAAGAGAAGCGCAAGGAACTGGAGGAATTCATCCGCCGTTTCTCTGCCAACGTGGCAAAGAGCAAGCAGACGACGAGCCGCAAGAAGATGCTCGAGAAGCTGAACGTTGAGGAAATCAGACCGTCATCACGCAAATATCCTGGAATCATATTCCAGATGGAGCGCGAACCGGGCAACCAGATTCTAGAAGTGGAAGGACTGAAGGCCGTGGACAACGACGGCACAGTGCTCTTCGACAACGTGAGCTTCAACATCGAAAAGGGACAGAAGGTGGTGTTCCTGAGCCACAACCCTAAGGCTATGACTGCCCTCTTCGAAATCATAAACGGCAACCGCGAAGCGCAGGCCGGCACATTCAAATGGGGTATAACCATCACCACAGCATATCTGCCTCTCGACAACACTGAGTTCTTCCAGAGCGACATGAACCTCGTGGACTGGCTCAGCCAGTATGGTCCGGGCAACGAAGTGGTGATGAAGGGCTTCCTCGGCAGAATGCTCTTCAGCGGCGAAGAGGTGCTGAAGAAGGTGAACGTATTGAGCGGAGGCGAGAAAATGCGCTGTATGATAGCAAGAATGCAGCTGAAGAACGCCAACTGCCTCATTCTCGACACTCCTACCAACCACCTCGACCTTGAGAGCATCCAGGCTTTCAACAACAACCTCGTAGGATTCAAGGGCAACATCCTCTTCAGCAGCCATGACCACGAGTTCATACAGACCGTGGCAGACCGCATCATAGAGCTGACTCCAAACGGAACAATCGACAAGCTCATGCAGTATGACGACTACATCTACGACGAGCAGCTGAAAGAGCAGCGCGCCAAGATGTATGAATAAGAATCCCGCCGTGTAGACGAGGCTGAAATCAGAACCTTTATCAATAATCCGGATAAGGGAAGCTGATTTTTCAGAACAAGCAGAAAATCCAAATTCCATTTATGGCAGAACCTTGCCCCTGTTGGCAAGGTTTTTGCTGATTAAAGGGAAAAAGCAAAACATTATGAGCAAAGAAAAAGATATAAAGAAAGAAACGGAAGAGATGGAAACCTCCAAGGCAAAGCAGGCTGAGAATGCCGCCAAGGAGAATGCCGGAAAAGACAATACCGAAAAGGAAGCCGAAAAGAAAGAGGAGAAAGACCCGCTGGAGGCTGCCAAAGAGGAGATTGCTGATCTCAAGGACAAATATCTGAGAAGCGTGGCTGAATTTGACAACTACCGCAAACGCACTATGAAGGAGAAGGCTGAGTTGCTACTCAACGGTGCCGAGAAGACGGTGGCGGCAATACTTCCTGTGCTCGACGATATGGAGCGCGCTCTTGCCAGCGCCGAGAAGACAGACGATGCCGAGGCTCTGAAAGAAGGAATGAAACTGATATTCCAGAAATTCGAGAAGGTGCTTGGCGGACTTGGCGTGAACAAGATAGAGACAAAGGATGCCGACTTCGATACCGACCTGCACGAGGCTATCGCCATGGTGCCCGGCATGGGAGACGAAAAGAAGGGCAAGGTGCTCGACTGCGTGCTGACAGGATATAAACTCAACGACAAGGTGATAAGACACGCCAAAGTGGCAGTGGGACAATAAGGTAAAGACAGAATATGGCAAACAAGAGAGACTACTACGAGGTGCTTGGCGTAAGCAAAGACGCATCCGAGGACGAGATAAAGAAAGCTTACAGAAAAATCGCCATCAAATATCATCCTGACCGCAACCCTGGCGACAAGGTGGCTGAAGAGAAATTCAAAGAGGCTGCAGAGGCTTACGACGTATTGCACGACCCTCAGAAGAGACAGCAATACGACCAGTTCGGCTTCGATGGTCCGATGGGCGGCGGAGCCGGAGGTTTCGGCGGCGGATTCGGCGGCGGATTCAGCATGGACGACATATTCTCGATGTTCGGCGACGTGTTCGGAGGCCATGGCGGCGGTTTCGGAGGCGGATTCGGTAGCGGATTCGGCGGACGCGGTGGCGGTCGCCCGGCACAGCACAGAGGTGCTGACCTGCGACTGAAGGTGAGAATGACACTCGCCGAGATTTCAACCGGCGTGACAAAGAAATTCAAGGTGAAGAAAGACGTCACCTGCTCATGTTGCGGTGGTAGCGGAGCCGAAAAGGGCAGCAGCAAGGAAACCTGTCCGACATGTCACGGCAGCGGAGTGGTGACACGCACCACACAGAGTCTCTTCGGCATGATGCAGACACAGAGTGTATGTCCTACCTGTCAGGGCGAGGGCATGATAATCAAGAACAAGTGTAAGGCTTGTGGCGGCACTGGAGTGACAAAGGGCGAAGAGGTTGTTGAGATAAAGATACCTGCCGGTGTGGCTGGTGGCATGGTGGTAAACGTGCCGGGAAAAGGCAACGCTGGAATACACAACGGTGTGGCCGGCAACATTCAGGTGCTCATAGAGGAAGAACCGAGCGACACCTTCATCCGCGAAGAAAAGGACCTCATCTACAACCTGCTCCTTGACTTCCCTACGGCAGCTCTCGGCGGACAAGTTGAGGTGCCTACCATCAGCGGCGGCAAAGTGAAGATAAAGATTGAACCGGGCACGCAGCCTGGCAAGACGCTCCGACTCAGGGGCAAGGGACTGCCGGCGATACAAGGCTACGGACATGGCACTGGAGACCTCGTGGTACACATCAGCGTGTATGTTCCAAAGACTTTGACAAAGGAGGAGAAGACAGCGCTCGAAGAGATGCAGAAGAGCGACAACTTCAAGGGTGACACTACGACAAAGCAGACCATCTTCCAGAAATTCAGAAGTTATTTCAGCTGACCGTAGCGACACCTGACACATAAACACTGATAATAGAACAGACTGCAATATAGTCTGACAAGCAACAATGGCGGAGTGTCTTTCATTCCGCCATTGTTGTTTGTATATTGTCATCATAGATGTTAAAACAGTCATAATATATGTTGTTTTAGATAATATATGTTGTTTTAGGCATCGCGTCTTTTGTGCTAAACAGGCAAATCATTAACTTTGCATCCTGATAACTATAAACATAGATAACCATAACAATAATTATACAAACAAATCATGAACTCTGCAGATCTTTTTCTCTGGATTCTCGACAATCTGAGCTATTGGGTAGTGACACTATTCATGGCAATCGAAAGCTCGTTCATCCCATTCCCGTCAGAAGTAGTAGTGCCGCCGGCAGCATGGAAGGCGATGGACCCTGACAGCAACATGACATTCATACTGGTGATCGTCTTCGCAACCATCGGTGCCGACATCGGTGCGCTCGTGAACTATTACCTCGCCAAATGGCTCGGCAGACCGATAATATACAAATTTGCCGACAGCAGGATAGGACACATGTGTCTCATCGACCGCCAGTCGGTGGAAAAGGCAGAGGAGTTCTTCCGCAAACACGGAGCCACCTCCACATTCTTCGGACGACTCGTTCCTGCCGTGAGACAGCTCATCAGCATCCCTGCCGGACTGTCTGGCATGCATGTGGGCAGATTCCTCACCTTCACCACTCTCGGTGCCGGCGTGTGGAATACCGTGCTCGCCATGATAGGATGGGCGATATACAAATACACCGACTACAAGACTACACAGGACGTGTATCAGCAGGCGTTGAAATACAGTCATGAGATTGGCTACGTGCTTCTCGCTCTCGCTGTAGTAGTGGTAGCATTCCTTGCATACAAAGGATTGAAAAAGAAAAAATGAGAAAATGATGAATTACGAGGAAACGATACAATATCTTTATGACAGCGTGCCTATGTTCCAGAAGGTCGGTGCGTCGGCATACAAGGAGGGCCTTTACAACACCGAGGAGTTGGACAGGCATTTCGGTCATCCACACAGAAAATTCAAGAGCATCCACGTGGCAGGAACAAACGGTAAAGGCTCCTGCTCCCACACCATTGCCGCAATTCTCCAGGCTGAAGGCTACAAGGTGGGACTATACACATCACCGCATCTCGTGGACTTCAGAGAGAGGATAAGGATCAACGGCAAATGCGTCAGCGAGGAATATGTAATCGACTTCGTGGAAAAGGAGAGGGCATTTTTCGAACCTCTTCATCCGAGCTTCTTCGAACTCACCACTGCCCTCGCTTTCAAATACTTCGCAGAAGAGGCTGTTGACTATGCCGTGATAGAAGTGGGACTGGGTGGCAGACTCGACTGCACCAATATCATATCTCCGGAACTGGCGATAATAACGAACATCAGTTTCGACCACACACAGTTTCTTGGCGACACTCTCGCAAAGATAGCCACGGAGAAAGCCGGAGTGATAAAACCAGAGACTCCCGTAATAATCGGCGAATACACGGAGGAAACGCGCCCAGTGTTTGAATCTAAGGCAATGCAGGAGAATGCTCCAATTACATTCGCACAAGACGACAAGGAGATTCTGACTGCCACTCCAAACTCAGGACAAGGCATCGACTACGAGACAAAAGACTTCGGCAGACTGCATGGTGAACTGGGAGGCTACTATCAGGAGCGCAACGCCAATACCGTGCTCTGCACCTGTCGACAGCTCATCAGCATGGGGATAATAAAAGACCAGGACTGCATCAAGAAGGGTTTTGCCAATGTGACAGAAACCACTGGCCTACGCGGACGCTGGGAGAGGATACAGACAAGCCCTACCGTGATTTGCGACACGGGGCACAACGTGGCTGGCTGGCAATATCTGAGCGAACAGATAAAGAAGCAACCTTGCAAGCAATTGAGAATGGTATTCGGTATGGTGGACGACAAAGACATCGACAGGGTTTGCGAACTGCTGCCAAAGAACGCCATATATTATTTCACACAGGCATCTACCCACAGGGCAATACCTGTAGAGAAGGTAAAAGAGGATGGCGAGAAACATCAGTTGCGAGGCAACTCCTACCCTACTGTTGCTGCAGCCTACACCGCCGCTCTCAAGGATGCCGACAAGGATGATTTCATCTTCGTCGGCGGCAGCAGCTATGTGGTGGCGGATTTCCTGACGGATTTCTGAAAAGCAAGCTTACAAGCAGACAAAGAAACAAATTGACGAGTAGACGAGGAATACTATTTCATGATAATTCCCCGTCTGCTCGTTTTTCTTTTTTACTCTTTCCCATTACCTCGTAAACTGCCATGTCAACCTGTCAACTTGACATTATCCCAATTATCCCAAGCGGGTCTAACCATCGGAAATAAAAGGATAGTAAGGTGATGTAATGTAACTGATTTACAGTCTATTAGAAATCCACAAGGCTGCTGACGGCAAGACAGAATACATTGACCATATCCAAGTCAAGACCAAGGACAGAGTAACCATCCCATTGTCGGAAGAAACAAAGAAGTGGATGCCTAAAAGAGAAATGGGGAAGTCTTACTTCTTCCCTTTTGTTGATAAATTGCCGTCAGGCTGTATTCAAAAAACGCCTGTGTTCAAATAAATCAGCAAGACTTATCTGAGCACAGGCATTTTCATATTTAATTTTATCTTTGATATAGATGACAACAGGAGTAATATACGCTCGTGTCTCCAGTATTGGTGACAGACAGAGCACGGAAAGACAGGTCAAGGACTTGTCGGAATTACTAAAAGTACAATCACCGCAATAATACTATTGATTTTACGTTCCTTTCAAAGAAAGGGGTTGTGCAATAGTGGCTTAAAGGCGAAAGCACTACCTTTGTATCCTATATAACAACAATACGTTTAAGGTCACAATTTGTGATCTCAAAAATAAAGATAGAAATATGGCAAACAACATAGATAAAAAAGAACCGGTCGCAAATTGCGACCAGTCCAAAATAGATGTTACAAAATGCGACAACCATGAACTCGCAGGTAATATCGAACCTCTAATAAAAGTAATTAGAGGGCAACAAGTTATGCTTGATAAAGATTTAGCAATGCTATATGGGGTAGAGACAAGGGTGCTTAATCAAACCGTTAAGCGTAACATAGAGCGATTTCCCGATGATTTTCGTTTTGAATTGAGTAGAGAAGAATGTTTGAGGTCACAAATTGTGATCTCAAATGGAAGAGGCGGCAACCGCTATTCAACTTATGCTTTTACTGAACAAGGCGTGGCAATGCTTAGTAGTGTTCTCCGTTCAAAAACAGCCATTGAGGTCAATATACAGATCATGCGAGCCTTTGTTTCCATGCGTCATTTTATGGTGAACAACGCTTCTGTGTTCAGCCGCTTAGAAACAATAGAATATCACCAGCTGGAAATTTTACAGCACCAACAAGATACAGATAAACACTTGCAAGAATCCGACAAGCGCATAGACGAGGTGTTTCGCAGATTGGACGAGGGTAATGCAAAGCCGAAGCAAGGTGTGTTCTACAATGGGCAAATTTATGATGCCTATACTTTCGTGTCCGACTTGATTAAGAGTGCGAAGAAACGTATTGTCCTTATCGACAACTATGTTGACGAGACTGTACTGACATTGCTCGATAAAAGAGATAATAACGTGTCTGCAATCATCTACACTCAGCAGATAAGCCGTCAGTTCCAACTCGACATAGACCGTCATAATGCTCAATATGCACCGATTGATGTTGAAACATTCCGTTTGTCACATGACCGCTTCCTTTGTATAGACGATGATGTATATCACATAGGTGCATCCATTAAGGACTTAGGCAAAAAGTGGTTTGGTTTCTCCAAGATGGAGATACTTACACCAGACGAATTGGTAGAAAGGATTAATAGAGAGTAAGACGCCTCTATATGTAAAGCAAAAAATATGATATGAGAAACTTGTGGATATTTCATAAGAACAAAAACTTAAAATAATGATTATGACAATTAGAAGAATAAGTATAACATTTGTGGCATTATTATTTGCAACAATTTCATTTGGACAAGTAAAAAGCATTGACGAGAGAATAGGCGAGGCTATGAATGGCAGTAATTGGGCGAACTTAGATCTTTGTATATGTCTGATGGAAAGAACTTGCAGACACCATTTCTAAAACCGCTCTCCAAATTCTTTATAAGTCAATTCTATAATGAACCGGACAGCGCTATCAAATATGGCAAAGAAATTTTGGAGAAGTATCAAGATGAACTAAATTAATCTGTACCTTCAATAATGTATTTCATGGCAGAAGATTATGCAACATTGGGACACTACGATAAGGCTTCCGCATTATTACACAGTCTGAACGAGGCATACCGCAAGGGTGGACAAACTGTAAATCCTGTATTTGAAGCCTATGAGGACATTTATTCTAAGCTTTCGAAATGCGGCACGTTTTCTGTGGAGAGGCCAGACTATAACGTGAGTGTGCCCTTGTTAACACATACAGGTAACCGCAAAAATCCAGAAATGATGTTTGTTATGGCTAATATCAATGGAAAAAAAGTGAAATGCAATTACGATTCAGGGGCAGGTATAAATATAATGACTACTAAGTTTGCCGAGCATATAAAGGCAACTGTCATACAGACCAAGAACATACAGATGTTGGGTATGTCTTATGCTGATAGCAAAGGCTTAGTAGTGGTGGACTCCCTAAAACTTGGTGATTTAGTTTATCGAAATGTCCCATTTTTTGTTGTCGATATGAGAACTGACAATCCGTTAGCTAACAAAAAGTTGGAGGAGCTTGGATACGAATGCGTTATAGGCAACCAGACAATGATGCCATTGGGTGAGATTTGTTTCGATTTTGACAGAATGCAGCTTGTAATCCCTGCCTCGTACACACCAAAACCTGCATATGCTCCCAATTTCTATCGTTCACCTCAGCACCTTCTCCACTTGTCATTAACAGATGGTCGTTCAGGGAGAAAGATTGATGCAATAGTTGACACTGGCGCATCAGGAACCATCCTGACAAATCGCTATTATAAAAAGAACGAAAACTGTTTTACTGGTAGAACGGCAACTGATTCATTGCGCACGGCAGGTGTCGGTGGTGTCAATGTTGTAAAAACGATACCTGTGTCATGGACATTTACCCTTGCTGGCGAACAATATACCGAGACAAACATTCCAGTAGTAACATCTTCAGAACAGAATGAGGAATATGATTGCAGAATCGGTTTACCAACGTTAATGGCACATAGGAAATTTATTATCAACTTCAAGAATATGTGGATGAGATTTGAGGATTAGTAGAAATATTAAACACCACCAGTAACCACCCAAACGGTCATTAGGCCATTTAATGTAATATTTTACAACTGCTTGCAGTCTTTTGCTTTTTATAAGGCGTCTTTTGCTTGTTTTTAATTCGCAATAGCTCGCTATTACTCATTAAAAACCAAACAAAATCCACTCTTCTAAAAATCAAAATCCAAGCAAGCCCTAACGACCGATATGGGATTATGGCCAACCTCTGAATCCACATTAGTGGAAATTAACACTTATTGCTTTCGATTTATTGTTTTTCTTTTGCTCATTTCATTATTTTTCTTTTACTTTGCAGTAAATAGAATACTAACTAATAACATTTGATTATGAACACAAACGAAGCACCTAATCTATGTGGTTTGAAGAGAGAGGATTTTCAAACCACAGTAAACGGAAAGAAAACTGATTTATATATTCTCAAGAACAAGAATGGCAATGAGGTGGCGCTGACAAACTATGGCGGTGCGCTGGTAGCCATAATGGTTCCTGACAAAGACGGCAACTATGCCAACGTCATTCAAGGACACGACAACATACAGGACGTGATAAACAGTCCGGAGCCATATCTCTCCACACTCATCGGCCGCTACGGAAACCGTATCTGCAAAGGACGTTTCCAACTCGGTGGAAAGGTATACCAGTTGCCTATCAACGACGGTGAGAACTCGCTTCACGGCGGTAACGAGGGATTCAACAAGAAGGTGTGGGACGCTCTGAGGATGAACGACGAGACGGTGGTTCTCAACTACGTGTCGAGCTACGGTGAAGAGGGATTCTCAGGTGAGGTGAAAGTTACCGTTACATACACCTTCAACGATGACAACGAACTGATCATCGACTATATGGCAACGACAAACAAGAAGACCGTAATCTGTCTGACAAACCACGGATTCTTCAGTCTTGCGGGAATAGCCAACCCAACTCCGGACGTATATAATGTGGAATGCGAGATCAACGCCGACTTCTATCTGCCAATCGATGGCAACAGCATCCCTACTGGCGAGATACGCTTCGTGGAGGGCACACCGTTCGACTTCCGCACACCGAAAGCCATCGGCGAGCGCATCGACTCCGACAACGAGCAGTTGCGCAACGGCAGCGGATACGACCACAACTACGTGCTGAACAAGAAGGAAGAGGGCGAACTGAGCTTCGCAGCCCGACTGACGGAGCCAAAGAGCGGCAGAACAATGGAGATGTATACCACAGAGCCGGGAATGCAACTCTATACCGGCAACTTCGAGACCGGCATCAGCGGACAGCATGGCGCAACGTTCCCACGCCGCAGTGCGGTATGCCTGGAAGCACAACACTTCCCAGATTCGCCCAACCGTCCTTACTTCCCGTCTGTAGTGCTACGTCCGGGAGAGCAGTACAAGCAGACCACAATATACAAATTCGGAGTAAAGAAATGACAATCTGCTCACATACAGGCTTATCAACAAGCATTAAATGACAATCAGCAGACAAATAGACTAACTAATAAATATTATCACAAACTCAAAATCATTCTAACCTATGGAGATAGATTATGTAAGAAGTCGTTTTGTAAAGCATTTCGACGGACAGACAGGAAACGTTTATGCATCACCAGGAAGAATAAACCTCATCGGTGAACATACCGACTATAACGGAGGCTTCGTCTTTCCGGGAGCAATAGACAAAGGAATAATGTGTGAAATACGTCCCAACGGCACCAACAAGGTGATGGCTTATTCCATCGACCTGAAAGACCGTGTGGAATTTGACATAGACGATGAAAAAGGTCCTAAAGCAAGCTGGGCACGCTATCTGTATGGCATCGTTCAGGAGATGAAGAAACGCGGAGTTGACGTGAAAGGCTTCAACACCGCATTCGCAGGCGATGTGCCTCTCGGAGCCGGCCTGTCATCATCGGCAGCCCTCGAGAGCTGCTATGCCTACGCCCTCAACGACCTGTTCGGCGAGAACAAGGTGTCTAAATGGGATATGGTGCTGGCAGGACAGGCAACGGAACACAACTACTGTGGAGTGAACTGTGGCATCATGGACCAGTTTGCGAGCGTATTCGGCATGGAGGGCAAACTGATGCGCCTCGACTGCCGCAGCCGCGAGTTCGAATATTTCCCATTCGACCCGAAGGGATACAGACTGGTGCTCGTTGACTCCGTGGTGAAGCATGAACTGGCATCATCGGCATACAACGACCGCCGCAAGAGCTGCGAGAACGTGGTTGCCGCTTTGCAGAAGAAATATCCTGAGAAGACTATCAAAACCCTGCGCGACGCCGACTGGGACATGCTCAACGCCGTAAAGGATGAGGTTAGCGAGGAGGACATGAAGCGCGCCACATTCGTATTGGGAGAGAAAGACCGTGTGCTGGCAGTATGCGACGCACTCAACGCCGGCGACTACGAGACCGTGGGCAAGAAGATGTATGAAACCCACCACGGACTGAGCAAGGAATACGAAGTGTCTTGCGAAGAACTCGACTATCTCAACGACATCGCTCGTGAAGATGGCGTTACCGGTTCGAGAATCATGGGCGGAGGCTTCGGCGGATGCACCATCAACCTCGTGAAGGAGGACCTCTACGACCACTTCATCGCCGACGTGAAGAAGAAATATGCAGAACGCTACGGCAAGGAACCGAAGATATATGATGTGGTGATCAAAGACGGTTCGAGAAAAATCTGCTAAAGCCAAGAAAACAGGAACCAAACATAGCACAACCGAGCGGAAAGTCATTTCATTGTGGCTTTCCGCTTTTTCGTTCATATCCACTGTAATTGTACACTTAAGATAACAAAACACCTACATAAACACAATGAAAAGATAAAAAGGTGTAGTAATAACACCTACAATGGCAAAAAAGTCATAATCTTTTATTGCCGATTGGAAAAATAATAGTAATTTAGCCACGAATTAAATAATTCATTGAATCTTTACATCTCTGAAAATCTATTAAGCATATATATGAAAGGTATAAAATCTATCGTTCTTGGAGCAGGAATGGCTATCGCGACGATGCTTTCATGCTCAACAGGCGGCAATACACAGCTCACTGAGTCTGGCCTCAACCCTGCCGCATTCGACACAACCATCAACAACAAGCCCGTCAAACTTTTCACGCTCAAGAACAAGAGTGGGATGGAAGTATGCATCACAAACTTCGGAGGCAGAGTGGTATCGCTCACCGTTCCCGACAAGGACGGCAAGCCGACAGACGTGGTGCTCGGCTACGACAACATCAGGCAGTATGCCGACTCGGTGAACAGTCCGAGCGACTACGGTTCTACCGTTGGCAGATATGCCAACAGAATAGACAAGGGTCATCTTCACGTGAACGGCAAGGACTACCAGCTGCCGCAGAACAACTTCGGCCATTGCCTGCATGGCGGTCCGTCGGGATGGATGTATCAGGTGTATGATGCAGAACAACCCAACGACACTACTCTCGTCATGAGACTCATGTCGCCGGACGGCGACAACAACTTCCCGGGAACAGTCAAGGCCACTGCAACATACAAGGTGCTCAGCAACAATACTCTCGACATCACTTTCGAGGCAACGACAGACAAGGAGACGGTGGTAAACATGACCAACCACAGCTACTTCAACCTCAACGGTGACCCGTCGAAAGAGGGAATAAACATGGTGCTGTATGTCAATGCCGACAATTTCACCCCTGCCGACGACACATACATGACAACGGGCGAGATAAAGCCTGTGGAAGGCACACCGATGGACTTCCGCAAGCCACATGCCATCAGCGAGACAATCAACGACACAACATATCAGCAGATAAAGAACGCCACTGGCTACGACCATAACTGGTGTCTGAACACTTACAAAAACGGAAAGGGCGACGACACCAAGGTCTGCGCCTCGCTCTATTCTCCTGTCACCGGCATCCTGCTCGAGATGTTCACCAACGAACCGGGAGTACAGGTATATACCGGCAACTTCCAGGGCACTGGCATTGCCTGCAAGCACGGAGTGAAATACCCCAAGCATGTGTCTGTATGCCTGGAGAGTCAGAAATACCCAGACTCACCGAACAAGAAAGACTGGCCTTCGCCATATCTGAAACCGAGTGAGAGGTATTACAGCCATGTGGCTTACCGCTTCGGAATAAAGAAATAAATGTGGATTGAGAGAATCTGCCACTGACCAAAGACGGCAAACTATTTTGGAACTGCAGCATCAAGCGTTCCAATAGCCGCTTGGAGGTTAAGACCTAAGCGGAGTGATATCCGCAACAACAAGTAACAAGAAAAAAAACAAAACTACTAACTAAATAAATAAACTAATATGGAATTATATGACTGGCTGGTAATTGGGCTGTTTTGCCTAGCCTTAATAGGAATCGTGGTATGGGTCGTAAGCAAGAAGAACAACGACTCTGCAGATTATTTTCTCGGCGGACGCGACGCAACTTGGATTGCCATCGGAGCGTCGATCTTTGCGTCGAACATCGGTTCGGAGCACCTCATAGGTCTCGCCGGTGCCGGAGCATCGTCAGGAATGGCAATGGCACACTGGGAGATACAGGGATGGATGATACTTATTCTGGGATGGGTGTTCGTGCCATTCTATACCCGTTCTATGGTTTACACCATGCCTGAATTCCTGGAGAGACGATACAACAAGGAGAGTCGTACGATATTGTCGGTGATTTCGCTCATCAGCTACGTGCTCACCAAGGTTGCCGTGACGGTATATGCCGGTGGTCTCGTGTTCCAGCAGGTGTTCGGCATCAAGGAACTGTGGGGCATCGACTTCTTCTGGATCGCTGCCATCGGACTGGTGCTTATCACTGCTCTCTATACCATTTTCGGCGGTATGAAGAGCGTGCTCTATACTTCGGTGTTGCAGACTCCTATCCTTCTGCTCGGTTCCATCATCATCCTCGTGCTCGGACTGAAGGCCGTGGGCGGCTGGGACCAGGTGATGCAGATCTGTTCTGCTGAGCCTGTAAACGAATATGGCGACAAGATGACCGACCTGATGCGCGACCTGCGCGATCCGCAATATCCTTGGCTCGGAGCCCTTGTGGGCAGTGCCGTAATCGGTTTCTGGTATTGGTGTACCGACCAGTTCATCGTGCAGCGTGTGCTGTCGGGAAAGAATGAGAAGGAGGCCCGCCGCGGTACTATCTTCGGTGCATACCTGAAGTTGCTCCCTGTGTTCATCTTCCTCATCCCTGGAATGATTGCCTACGCACTTAACGTGAAGAGCGGTGGTGCATTCCTCCCCGTTGACGCCAACGGCGTGGCTATAAGCGATGCCGCCTTCCCTACCCTCGTGGCTAAACTGCTGCCGGCAGGATTCAAGGGACTCGTGGTTTGCGGTATCCTCGCAGCATTGATGAGTTCGCTGGCTTCACTGTTCAACTCTTCGGCAATGCTCTTCACCATCGACTTCTACAAGCGTCTCCGTCCGCAGACATCAGAGAAATCTCTCGTACGCATCGGACAGATCGCCACTGTGGTAATCGTGATTCTCGGTATCCTGTGGATTCCTATCATGAGAAGTGTGGGCAACGTGTTGTACAATTACCTTCAGGACGTGCAGAGCGTTCTCGCTCCTGGCATCGCAGCGGCATTCCTTCTTGGAATATGCTGGAAGCGTGCCACAGCCAAAGGCGGTATGTGGGGACTCCTGGCTGGCATCATAATCGGTCTGACAAGACTCGGCGCAAAGGTATACTACAGTAATGTAACTGATGCGTCAGACAACTGGTTCAAGACAGTGTTCTTCGATTTCAACTGGCTGTACTTCTGCGGCGTGATGCTCATCGTGTGCTGTCTGGTTGTAGTGGTAGTGAGCCTCATGACTCCTGCGCCTACTGAAGACAAGATACGCGGACTGGTGTTCGGCACTTCCACTCCGGAACAGAGGGCTGCCACAAGGGCAAGCTGGACGAAGTGGGATGTGATCCACAGTGTTATAATCCTTGCCATCACAGTGGCATTCTACATCTACTTCTGGTAAAAAAGACGCCCCTGACAATGACACACGAAATAAAGAATAACTATAAAAACCTAAATAATAATACCCTATGACTGACTTTTATAAAGAACACTCCAAGGTGTATGTGTCGGTAGACTGCATAATCTTCGGATTTGAAGCAAACAAGTTGAAACTGCTCATCGGAAACAGGAGAATGGATCCGGGCCGCGGCGAATGGTCGCTCTACGGTGGATTCGTGAAGGAGAACGAGAGTCTCGACGATGCTGCCAACCGCACGCTGAGAGATCTCACCGGTCTCGACAATCTGTATATGAAACAGGTGGGTGCCTTCGGTGCCGTAAACCGTGACCCGGGCGAAAGGGTCATCTCCGTGGCATACTGTGCACTCATCAATGTGAAAGACTACGACAACGAGCTACGCGAGAAGCACCAGCTGAAGTGGATCGATGTGGAGAAGATGCCAAGACTCTATTCCGACCACAACGAAATGGTGAGAAAAGCCATCAACCTGCTCCGCCGCCGCATTTCCACAGAGCCTCTGAGCTTCAATCTGCTCCCAGAACTCTTCACGCTGACGCAGCTGCAACACGTATACGAGGCTATCCTCGGCGAGGAAATCGACAAGCGCAACTTCAGAAAGAAGATCAAGACAATCGACTTCATCGAGAAGACTGACAAGATCGACAAGATAACGTCGAAACGCGGTGCGGCATTGTATTGCTTCAACAAGGAGGCGTATGACGACGATCCTTATTTCAAACTCTAATGACAACAACATGGCCGGTTCTGAAAGTCTGGTGGCTTAAGAACTGAATCCGGACCCAAGGACCGGCCATCAAACACATATCAAGATATTATGTTAGAAGAACTGAAAGAAAAAGTATTCCGTGCCAACCTCGACCTCGTGAAACACAATCTCGTGATTTTCACCTGGGGCAACGTCTCTGGCATCGACCGCGAGAAAGGTCTCGTGGTAATCAAGCCTTCTGGTGTGTCATACGACAACATGAAGGCGTCTGACATGGTGGTGGTTGACCTGAACACGGGCAAAGTGGTGGAAGGCGATCTTAATCCGTCTTCTGACACTCCTACACACCTCGTGCTCTATCGTGCCTTCCCCGAAATCGGAGGCATCGTGCACACCCACTCCACTTATGCCACGGCATGGGCACAGGCAGGAAAGGACATTCCGAACATCGGAACGACACACGCCGACTATTTCCACGACTGCATACCATGCACCGGGGACATGACGGCAGACCAGATGGCTGAATACGAGAAAGAAACGGGAGTGGTTATAGTGAACCGTTTCAAAGACATCAACTACGTACATACGCCGGGCGTGCTGGTGAAAAACCACGGTCCGTTCTCATGGGGAAAGGATGCTGACGAGGCTGTATACAACTCCGTAGTGATGGAACAGGTGGCAAAGATGGCTTTCGTGGCATTCAGCGTGAACCCTGAGACCACTATGAACCCTCTGTTGATAGAGAAACATTTCAACCGCAAACACGGTCCGAACGCTTATTACGGACAAAAGAAAAAATAATCCGGAAGGATCAGAATTCCAACCGGACATTACAACCGGTCATTATGAATGGTCTGATGACCGTCTGGAGATAATAACATAACTAAAGAAGAAACAACTACGAAACAATGATCAAGGCATTTGAGAATTTGGAACTCTGGTGGATTACTGGAGCACAGCTCCTCTACGGAGGCGAGACAGTAAAGATTGTTGACGGTCACTCACAGGAGATGGTCGACGGATTGAACAAGTCGGGTATCATCCCGATAAAGGTGGTTTATAAAGGAACAGCAAACTCTGACAAGGAAGTGGCATCTATCATGATGGCTGCCAACAACGAGGAGAAATGTGTGGGCGTGATAACATGGATGCACACCTTCTCGCCAGCCAAGATGTGGATACACGGACTGCAGATGCTGCACAAACCTCTGCTCCACCTGCACACACAATACAACCAGGAGATTCCTTGGGACACGATGGACATGGACTTCATGAACCTGAACCAGAGCGCACACGGCGACCGCGAGTTCGGACATATATGCTCACGTCTGCGCAAACCACGCAAAGTGGTTGTGGGATACTGGAAGGAGAAGAAGACACAGGAGCACATCGCCGTATGGGCTCGTGTCGCCGCCGCCGTTGCCGACGCCAAAGACATGCTTATCATTCGTTTCGGAGACCAGATGAACAACGTTGCCGTGACCGACGGTGACAAGGTCAGTGCTGAGCAGGTCCTCGGTTACCACGTAGACTACTGCTGCGTGTCTGAGCTGATGGAATACTGGAAGCAGGTTGCCCCTGCCGATGTCGACGCATTGGTGGAGGAATACCACAAGCTATACAAAATCGTGCCTTGCGAGGCTGGCGAGGATATCGGAAAGAAGAAGATATGGAATGCCGCACGCGCAGAGCTTGCCATCCGTGCCTGTCTCAAGGCGAAGGGTGCAAAGGGATTCACAACAAACTTCGACGACCTCGGTTCATGGGGCGACCCTGACACCGACGACTTCGTAGGATTCGACCAGATTCCGGGCCTCGCATCACAGCGACTCATGGCTGAGGGATATGGCTTCGGTGCCGAAGGCGACTGGAAGTCAGCTGCCCTCTACCGCACTCTCTGGTATATTACTCAGGGTATGCCTACGGGATGCTCGTTCCTCGAAGACTACACACTGAACTTCGATGGAGAGAACTCTTCACTGCTCCAGAGCCACATGCTCGAGGTTTGTCCTCTCATCGCTGTCGACGACGAGCCAGTACGCCTTGAGGTACACCACCTCGGCATCGGCATACGCAAACAGCAGACGGCCCGCCTCGTGTTCAACTCAAAGGTTGGCGACGGCGTTACGGCAACGGTAGTCGACATGGGCAACCGCTTCAGACTCATCGTCAACGATGTACACTGCATCAAACCGAAACCACTGCCTAAGCTCCCTGTTGCCAACGCCCTGTGGATTCCGCAGCCTAACTTCGAGATCGGTGCCGGTTCGTGGATTCTCGCCGGCGGCACTCACCACAGCTGCTTCTCCTACGACATCACACCGGAGTATTGGGAGGACTATGCTGAGATGCTCGACATCGAATATCTGCATATCGACAAGGACTCCACATTCGAAAGCGTGAAGAGAGACCTCCGCATCAACGAAGTGTATTACATGCTGAACAAGGCATTGAGATAATAAATCTGATTATGAATGTAGGACAGCTCGAAACATGTAGAGTTGTCCTACAATCATAATCCCCAATCGGTCATTAGGCCGTTTAATGTAATATTTTACAACTGCTTGCAGTATTTTGCTTGTTATAAGGTGCCTTTTGCTTGTTTTTAATTCGCAATAGCTCGCTATTACTCATTAAAAGCCAAACAAAATCCCCTCTTCTAAAAACTCAAAATCCAAGCAAGCCCTAATGATCGATTGGGGATAATTGGTCCATACTATTACAGCAGACAAGAACATTAACACTGATATATATAATAAGGTAATGACAAACAATCCTAAAGCTACAATACAAGAAGGCAAGGCTATTCTCGGTATCGAATTCGGTTCCACAAGAATCAAGGCAGTGCTCATCGACGAGAACAACATCCCGATAGCCCAGGGCTCTCACGAATGGGAGAACCAGCTTATCGACGGACTGTGGACTTACAGCATCGAGGCTATATGGAACGGTGTGCAGAACTGCTACGCTGACCTGCGTGCCAACGTGATATCCAAATACGACGTTGAGATAGAACAGTTGGCTGCCATCGGCGTTAGCGCCATGATGCACGGATACATGGCATTCAACGAGAAGCAGGAGATACTTGCCCCTTTCCGCACATGGAGAAACACCAACACAGCGGAAGCTGCCGCCAAGCTCTCTGAACTGTTCCACTTCAACATCCCTCTGCGATGGAGCATCTCCCACCTCTATCAGGCAATACTCAACAAAGAGGACCATGTGGGCGACATCAACTTCCTCACCACCCTTGCCGGATATATCCACTGGCAGATAACGGGCAAGAGAGTGCTCGGAGTGGGCGACGCATCCGGCATGCTGCCTATCGACTCCAAGACCAAGAACTACGACGCTGAGATGATACGCAAGTTTGATGAACTCGTGTCACCTTACGGCTTCGACTGGAAGATAACCGACATCCTGCCTCAGGTGCTCTCTGCCGGAGAGGATGCCGGCACTCTTACTGCCGAAGGCGCCAAACGACTCGACATCTCCGGTCATCTGAAACCCGGCACACCGGTGTGTCCGCCAGAGGGCGACGCCGGAACAGGAATGGTGGCCACCAATGCCGTGAGGAAACGCACGGGCAACGTGTCGGCTGGCACATCATCGTTCTCAATGATTGTATTGGAGAAGGCCCTGTCGCGTCCTTACGAGATGATCGACATGGTGACGACGCCTGACGGCAGTCCGGTGGCAATGGTACACTGCAACAACTGTACTTCTGACCTCAACGCATGGGTGAACCTCTTCAAGGAATATCAGGAACTGCTGGGCATACCGGTGGACATGAACGAGGTGTTCGGCAAACTCTACAACCATGCCCTCAAGGGCGACGCCGACTGCGGCGGACTGATGGCATACAACTATATCTCGGGAGAACCCGTTACAGGACTGGCTGACGGAAGGCCTCTCTTCATGCGTTCGGCAAAGAGCAAGTTCAACCTTGCCAACTTCATGCGTGCCAACCTGTACGCTTCAGTGGGAGTGTTGAAGATAGGCAACGACATCCTTTTCAACGACGAGAAGGTGAAAGTGGACCGTATCACTGGCCACGGCGGACTCTTCAAGACCCCAGGCGTGGGACAGCGTATACTGGCTGCCGCCATCAACTCTCCGATTTCTGTAATGGAAACGGCTGGCGAAGGCGGAGCATGGGGCATCGCGCTGCTGGCTGGCTATCTGGTGAACAACAAGAGCAAAATGAACCTCGCCGACTATCTCGACAAGAAGGTGTTTGCCGGTAACACCGGAGTGGAAATCGCTCCTACGAAAGAAGATGTTGAAGGCTTCAACGAGTACATAAAAGAATACCAGAACTGCCTGCCAGTGGAGCAAGAAGCAGTGAAATTAAAAAAATAATAAAGTATTCGCCTTAGTCTTCGCCAAAAACAAAATATTTATATATCTTTGCAACAAAAGAAAAACTTTGTTTAACTAAAGGCGATTAAGGATAAAAAACATATCGTCTTTTAGAATACTACAAAACATAAATCGATATGAACGACAAGAAGATTATGAACAGAGCAGCCGACAACATCCGCATCCTGGCTGCGTCTATGGTAGAAAAAGCTAAATCGGGACATCCGGGAGGAGCCATGGGTGGAGCAGATTTCATCAATGTGCTGTTCTCTGAATTCATGGTATGGGATCCGGACAATCTCACATGGGAAGGTCGCGACCGCTTCTTCCTCGACCCAGGACACATGTCACCGATGCTCTACAGCGCTCTCGCATTGCAGGGAAAATTCACCATCGACGAACTGAAGCAGTTCCGCCAGTGGGAATCTCCTACTCCAGGACACCCTGAGCGCGACGTGAAGCGTGGTGTGGAGAACACATCCGGTCCGCTCGGACAGGGCCACACCTTTGCAGCCGGTGCTGCTGTAGCTGAGAAGTTCCTCCAGGCAAAACTCGGTTCAGAAGTCATCAAGCACAAGATCTATGCATACATCTCTGACGGTGGTGTGCAGGAGGAGATATCACAGGGTGTCGGACGCATCGCCGGCAACCTTGGACTCAACAACCTCATCATGTTCTACGACTCCAACGACATCCAGCTCTCTACTGAGTGCAACGTGGTGATGAACGAGGATACCGCTGCCAAATACAAGGCTTGGGGATGGAACGTGGTGACAATCGACGGCAACGACCCTGACGCTATACGCCAGGCTCTCACAGACGCACAGAAAGAGGAGGAGCGTCCTACTCTTATCATCGGCAAGACTATCATGGGTAAGGGCGCACTCAAGGAGGATGGCTCAAGCTATGAGCACAGCATCAAGACTCACGGTGCTCCTCTCGGCGGCGAGGCTTACGTAAACACCATCAAGAATCTCGGCGGCGACCCAGAGAACCCATTCGTTATATTCCCTGAGGTGGAGAAGCTCTATGCTGACCGCGCTGAGGAGCTTCGCAAGATCGTTGCCGAGCGTCACGCCGAGGAAGAGGCTTGGGCTAAGGCTAATCCTGAGAAGGCTGCCCAGATGAAGGAATGGTTCAGCGGCAACGCTCCTAAGGTTGACTGGTCTGTAGTGTCACAGAAGGAGGGTTCTGCCACACGTGCCGCTTCGGCAGCATGTCTCGGTGCTCTCGCTGAGCAGGTTCCTAACATGGTTTGCTCTTCAGCAGACCTGTCTAACAGCGACAAGACCGACGGTTTCCTGAAGAAGACCCACTCTATCGTTCGCGGCGACTTCAGCGGCGCATTCTTCCAGGCTGGTGTTAGCGAGCTGACAATGGCGTGCATGTGTATCGGTATGTATCTGCACGGTGGAGTGATACCGGCTTGCGGCACATTCTTCGTATTCTCTGACTATATGAAACCTGCCGTACGTATGGCTGCGCTGATGGAGGTGCCTATCAAGTTCATCTGGACCCACGACGCATTCCGCGTCGGTGAGGACGGACCAACTCATGAGCCTGTTGAACAGGAGGCACAGATCCGCCTGATGGAGAAGCTGAAGAACCACCACGGCAAGGACAGCGTTCGCGTGTTCCGTCCTGCTGATGCCGACGAGACTACCGTTTGTTGGGCTATGGCAATGGAGAACATGGAAACACCTACTGCTCTCATCTTCTCTCGCCAGAATGTTGCCAAACTGCCAGCCGGCAACGACTACGAGCAGGCTCGCAAGGGTGCATACGTAGTGGCTGGATCTGATGAGGACTTCGACGTTATCCTGTTGGCTGACGGTTCTGAGGTGTCTACATTGGTGGCAGGTGCTGAACTTCTGCGCAAGGACGGCGTGAAGATCCGTATTGTCAGCGTACCGAGCGAGGGTCTGTTCCGCACTCAGTCTAAGGAGTATCAGGAGAGCATCCTGCCTGCAGGAAGCAAGATTTTCGGTATGACTGCCGGTCTGCCTGTAACTCTTGAGGGCCTTGTAGGTGCCAACGGCAAGATATTCGGTATGCCAAGCTTCGGTTTCTCCGCTCCTTACAAGGTGCTCGACGAGAAACTCGGCTACACTGCTGAGAATGTATACAAGCAGGTGAAGGATCTCTTGAAGTAAGAAAAAAGACAACGGTCTTGTAAGTCTCTCTCCTACCTCTCCCGCAGATGGCGGCGACAGAGAACAGAGGATGACAGACTGACCGACTATAAAGGATTGAAGAAAAACAAATAGGAGTCGCGGGAGGACTTCTCTAAAAAAGGAGTCCTCCGCATCTCTAACCCTAAGCCAAGAACATTGAGCTTATAAACACAAATAATAACCCTTAAAAAACTTACGACTATGGAAGTAAAGACAGTTGGAGTGGCATGTGACCACGCAGGTTTCCCTTTGAAGCAGTTTGTAATCCAGTATCTGGAATCTAAAGGTTATCAGTATAAGGACTTCGGTACATACAGTGACACAAGTTGTGACTATCCTGATTTCGCTCATCCTCTGGCAGAGGCAGTAGAGAGCGGCGAGTGCTATCCTGGCATCGCTATCTGCGGCAGCGGCGAGGGAATGGTGATGACACTGAACAAACATCAGGGCATCCGCGCTGGTCTTGCATGGGACAAGGAAGTGGCTGGTTTGATCCGTCAGCACAACAATGCTAACGTTCTCGTTATGCCAGGTCGCTTCATCGCCAACAAATTGGCAGAGACAATAATGGACGAATTCTTCAAGACTCCTTTTGAGGGCGGACGCCACGAAAGAAGAGTAGAGAAGATTCCAGTAAAATAAACAGTGGTTCGCAATCTGCGGACAAGCTGAAGAAAAAAGACAAAGTTGTGGGTTTACCTTCATGGCAGACTCACAACTTTTTTTAGCTACTAAAAAGACATAAATTGGGCACGGTGCTTGCCCATCATGGGTAAGCTGCTTTCTCATCATGGGCACGCTGCTTGCCCCACTTGGGCAGAAAAGGCACCCGATTTTTACCCTAAATCGGTCGTTAGGGCTTGCCTGGATTTTGCTTTTTAGAAGAGTGGATTTTGTTAGGGTTTACATACTTCTAACGGCATAATGACCGATGGATCATTTCAGCGGCTCCACATGAATATTGATATGCGTGCGCTTGCCGAAGCGGCGACGCAACTCATGTTCTATATTCGTGGCATGCTCATGCGAAGTCATCAGACTGATGTCGCCCGGCATTCTGAGGTGCATCTCTATGGCAATGTCGTTGCCTATATGACGGGTGCAGAGATTGTGGATGTCGCTGACACACGGTTCTCTATTGGCAATGGCAATAATCTCGTCTTCCATTTCCTTCGGCAGACTCTTCTCGAGCAGTTCTCCAAACGAGCTGCCGATTAGTCCGAGGGCTGTCTTCACAATGAAAAGGCTCACCACAACGGCAGCTATAGGGTCGAGCACCGCCCAACTCTTTCCCAACAATATCGCTCCACCGACTCCCACAGCTGTACCTATCGAGGAGAGGGCGTCGCTGCGATGGTGCCAGGCATTGGCAACGACAGCCTGCGACCCTACTTGTTTTCCCACACGTGCCGTAAAGCGGAAGGTCCATTCTTTCAGACCGATGCTCAGGAGAGCTGCCAAGAGGGCTATCACTCCTGGCTGACTTATCTCCTCGCCACGCATCACATCCCAGATCTGGTGGCATCCGTTATAGAATATGTATAATCCCACAGCGAGCAGGGCGAGACCGATTATCGATGTGGCGAGTGTCTCATATTTGCCGTGGCCATAGTCGTGGTCTTCATCAACGGGTTTTGAACTGATGCGCACGAAGGCTATCACCACGATATCCGTGAGGAAATCTGACAATGAATGCACGGCATCAGCAATCATGGCTGCCGAACCGCCGAGGATACCGGCAACGAACTTGAAAACGAGAAGTACCACATTGACGACACTTCCCATCAGCGTGACCCTATAAATCTTCTTTTCTCTCTCTTCTATTTCCATGACATACTTAATTCTTGTTATATACAAATGCAAAGGTATAAACAATTACCAATTATTAGGTATGGTTCAAAGAAAAGTATGATTAAAAAAGATAAAAAACACGTATCAAAATCCACTCTTCTAAAAAGCAAAATCCAAGCAAGCGCTAATGCCCGATTTGGTTTAAACAAAAAAAATCTCCAATTCCTCAACTCTTGACCATTACAACCGTCAATCCGGTTCGTCTCGTCAAGAATTCAAGAATCAGAGAATTAAGAATATCTTTGTTTCCTCCTCAACCTGGCATCACCACACTGCAAGAAATAAAGCCTACAGGCTAATACAGCTAAGGGAGGGAATATCAATCATCAGTCTTCGTATCCGTTAGGATTGTTCTTCTGCCAATTCCAACTGTCGCGACACATCTCCTCGATGCCATAGTGTGCCTCCCAGCCCAGCTCTGCCTTTGCCTTTGCAGGATTGCAGTAGCAGGTGGCGATGTCACCGGCACGGCGTGGCTTGATGGAATACTTTATCTTGATGCCGTTGGCCTTCTCGAAGGCTTTCACCACGTCGAGCACCGAATAACCGTGACCTGTTCCGAGGTTATATACGGCAAGTCCGCAGTTGCGCTCGATAGCCTTCAGCGCACACACATGACCGGCAGCCAGGTCGCACACATGGATATAGTCGCGCACTCCCGTTCCGTCGGGTGTGTCGTAGTCGTTGCCAAACACGCCGAGCTCTTCTCTCTTGCCCACTGCCACCTGTGTGATGTAAGGCATGAGGTTGTTTGGAATACCGTTAGGGTCTTCGCCGATTTTGCCGCTCGGATGTGCACCGATAGGATTGAAATATCTCAGCAATACCACGTTCCATTCAGGATCGGCATGGTGCACGTCTTTAAGCACTTCCTCAAGCATCCACTTTGTCTGGCCGTAAGGATTGGTGCAGTAGCCCTTCGGACACTCCTCTGTGATTGGAATCATCGCCGGGTCGCCATACACAGTGGCTGAACTTGAGAAGATGATGTTCTTGCAGCCGTGCTTGCGCATCACGTCAACGAGGACAAACGTTGCCACCATATTGTTCTCATAATACTCCAATGGCTTTGCCACTGACTCTCCGACGGATTTCAGTCCGGCATAGTGGATAACGGCGTCGAACTGGTTCTCGCCGAAGATCTTCTCCATCGCGTCTCTGTCTCTCACATCGGCGTTATAGCATTTCACCTCCTTGCCGATAAGCTCTGATACTCTCTTGAGCGCCTCCGGCTTGGAGTTGAAGAAATTGTCCACTACTACTACGCTGTGACCAGCCTTGTCAAGTTCAATGATTGTGTGGGTGCCGATGAATCCGGCACCACCGCATAAAAGAATGTTCATAACTCTTTACCTATTAAAATCTTTCGAGTCAATATCTATAATATCCATCTGCAAAAGTAACGAATTTATGGCAATTACCGCCACCTCACTACCCTATTTCTGCTATCCACCGCTGATTTTAACATAATCCAAACATTCATTGCAACGTGGGATTCACATTATGCGTAAGAAATGTTTGCCGTTACAAAGAAAATAAGTAATTTTGCACGCATATCCATTTTTATAATTATAAAAAAGACATGATGCAGGCTATGATATTCGCCGCCGGACTCGGCACCCGACTCAAGCCGCTCACCGACCACATGCCAAAGGCTATGGTGAGCGTGGGAGGAGAACCGCTCATCAGGCACGTCATAGAAAAGCTGAAGGCAAGCGATGCGGAGCGCATTGTAGTGAACGTACACCACTTTGCCGAACAGATAACAGACTACCTAAAAGACAATAACAACTTCGGTGTTGACATCCGCATATCCGACGAATCGCAGAAGCTGCTCGACACGGGAGGCGGAATAAAGAAGGCTGCGCCACTCTTCCTCGGCGACAGGCCGATACTGATACACAATGTGGACATACTGAGCAACGTAGACCTGCAACGTTTTTATGCCGAGGCTGACCATGAAAGCGGTGTCGACGCACTGCTGCTCGTGAGTGAGAGAAAGACGAAACGCTATCTGCTCTTCAACGACGACATGCGCCTTGTGGGATGGACCAACATTGAGACGGGAGAGGTGAAATCACCTCATGAAGGTCTCGATCCGGACAAATGCCACAAATACGCCTTCGCCGGCATACATGCCTTTTCACCAAGGCTGTTCCCGCTGTTCAACGGGTTCGGCGACAAATTCGGCATCATTGACTTCTATCTCAAAGCATGTGCCGACCACAATATCCGGGGATATCTGAAAAAGGACCTCCGCCTGCTCGATGTGGGGAAACTCGACACGCTGAAGGAGGCTGAGGATTTCATCTCCGGGTTATAAGGGATTTTAATGGATATAAAGTGACTCAGATACAAGAAACAATATCATCTAAACAATATAAGTAAATGCAACAGAAGATCATTATTTTAGACTTCGGCTCACAGACCACGCAGCTCATCGGACGCCGCGTGCGCGAGCTCGACACCTTCTGCGAGATTATGCCTTACAACAAGTTTCCGAAAGACGACGAGAGCGTCATTGGAGTGATACTCAGCGGAAGCCCCTACTCTGTTCACGACAAGGAGGCGTTTAAGGTTGACCTCAGCCAGTTCATCGGCAGAATACCTGTTTTGGGCATCTGCTACGGAGCGCAATACATCTCCTATTCCAACGGTGGAAAGGTGGAGGCTGCCGACTCTCGCGAGTACGGAAGGGCTTGTCTGAAGCAGTTCGACAAAGAGAACCCTCTCTTCAAAGGCTTCGTGGAGAAATCTCAGGTGTGGATGAGCCACGGCGACACGATAACGGCGATACCGGAGGACTACAAGTGTATCGCGTCGACAGCAAATGTGAAGTTTGCTGCCTACGCTTCTACAAAGCAGCCGGTATGGGCGGTGCAGTTCCATCCAGAGGTGTTCCACTCGCTGCAGGGCACTCAGTTGCTGAAGAACTTCGTGGTAGACATCTGCGGAAGCCGGCAGGACTGGAGCGCAGACTCCTTTGTGGAGACTACGGTGAAGGAACTGAAGGAGCAGCTGGGCGACGACAAGGTGATTCTTGGACTCTCCGGCGGCGTGGACTCAAGCGTTGCCGCCGTATTGCTCAACAAGGCAATCGGCAAGAACCTCACCTGTATCTTCGTAGACCATGGTATGCTGCGCAAAAACGAGTTCCGCGACGTGATGGAGGATTACAAGTGCTTGGGTCTGAACGTTATCGGTGTGGACGCAAGCGAGAAATTCTTCGCCGACCTGGCAGGAGTGACAGATCCTGAAAAGAAGCGCAAGATTATCGGAAGGGACTTCGTAGAGGTGTTCAACGCCGAGGCGAAGAAGCAGACGGGAGCAAAATGGCTGGCTCAGGGCACTATATACCCTGACCGCATCGAGAGCCTTAACATCACGGGCAAGGTGATAAAGAGCCACCACAACGTGGGCGGACTGCCAAAGGAGATGAACCTGCAACTCTGCGAACCGCTGAAATGGCTGTTCAAAGACGAGGTGCGCCGCGTTGGTCGTTCGATGGGAATGCCTGAGCATCTCATCACCCGCCATCCGTTCCCGGGTCCGGGACTGGCAGTGCGTATCCTCGGCGACATCACTCCTGAGAAGGTTCGCATCCTACAGGATGCCGACGATATCTATATCCGCGGTCTGCGTGAGTATAAGGTGAAGCTCTCCGGAGAGGATGCGCGTCGCGTATTGGCTGCCGGCGTTCCTGCCGACATGCAGAACGGCGAGATTGAGGTGTCTCTCTACGACCAGATATGGCAGGCGGGCACGGTGCTCCTCTCCACAGTACGTTCTGTGGGTGTGATGGGCGACGAGCGCACTTACGAGCATCCTGTTGCTCTGCGCGCCGTGACTTCTACCGATGCCATGACAGCTGACTGGGCTCATCTGCCATACGATTTCATGGCTAAGGTGAGCAACGAGATAATAAACAAGGTACGTGGAGTAAACCGCGTATGCTACGACATCTCCTCAAAGCCACCAGCAACTATCGAGTGGGAATAATCGGAATATCGATAAACAGCCACTCAAATAAAGATGAATTAATTTAAACTCAATAAGTTAGGGGATTCGTTGACGTAAATCGCAGATTGTCAACAAATCCCCTTTCTTGTACATTTTATCCAAAATCGTCCCCGATTTCGTCCCTGCTTATCCCCGATAGGATAGCTATCCGATAGAGTTGAAATCCAATAGCTTGGCAATCTGTTCGGGGGTTGCCTTTACATATTTGTAGAACGTGCGTTCATTGGTATGACCTGTCAGCTGCATAATGGTATACATTTCACAAATGCCTTCCAAATGAATTTCTTTCCGTTGAGGGATGGAGTTATGTCTATATCAAATTTGTACATGTCACTTGCTTATTAGAACAATCCCCACTCGGCAAATTTCTCGAATCCGCCAATTCTCGTGATGTAGTTACGAGCGATTTCCACTATTTCACGATAAGGCTTACCATCTATCTCTGTGTCACCGATGGCACAGAATAACTCCACAGGCTTGCCTGTTTTTTGAGCTTTCAAGAAAGCGTAGATATTAACGGAAACATCTGCCTTGGAAAGGTCCTTTCCCATTAGACCGCCACCCGAAACAGATTGAGCCATATCACTGCCCAACTTTCTGTTTGTTGCACCCGAATCGACATCTGTTCCGCCACTCCAATCTCCAAGAGGATTGATAACAGCATTTGGATAGAGCTTCTTTAAGTACTCAGTCTTGGCGTTACTTTGACAGATAATCAATTTACCGTCAGCTAATACATACTTGCCATCCGAAGGGTAACTCTCATAGATGTCGTGGGCTATTTTGCTGAGGGTACGCTCCTCCTCTGTGAGTGGAACGCCTCGGAAAATACCATTGTCGCCACAGCGGATTCCTCCGTCTTGGTTGCTTGCAAGTATTGGGTCTTGAGCTACCATTACGAGAGATACTGTCAAGTCTCTACTCTTAGTGATACGGCTAACAATATCCTCAGCCTCAGTGTTAGAAATGTTCACACTACTCTCAATAATGAGATTAACAACACCATGTCCGAGCAGTACTTCAACTGCTATTTTCGGATTCTCTTCTTTCTTGTACGCAAGGTCTACAATAGCTCCTGCGATACGGTCTGCCACCTTATCTGGATGGCTTGGATTTACTTTTTCAATCATTGTTCTTACTTTTAAATGTTATTCTTTTTATTCATGTAACTTTCTATCGTATCGTAACTTATACCCTCTGAGAGGTATTTGTTAACTAACTCATACTTTTGGGTGCTTACCCTAAACTCCAACTCTCTTGTTTGCTTATTCAGCGGCGTTAATGTGCGCTGATAAGTGATGTTATCCATTCGACCGCTTTTCAGTTCTGCCTTCAATGCTCGCTTACGCATCTTGATAGAGTTGATTTGAGTCTCACACTCCTCTCTGAAGGATTGAAAAGTTGAAAAAGCCTCACTAATCTCAGCATCCTTGTACTTCATATAGGTATCTGCATACATAGAGTACCATTTTTCTGATTCTTTGGTTAGTCGCTCTATTTTCTTTTTCAATTCGTTTATCTCAGATTGCATAAAGCGTTCATTGATTTCTGCTGAATAGTTCCATCTTTCACCATCTTCAGCATGTAAGATTTCGAGCACCTGTTCAAGTGTGTAGGCTTGATACATGTGCTTTGCTTCGTCATAGCGTGTATTGATAGCAGCGAATGGTCGCCAATGGCTTATAAATGAAGAAACTTGTACCGATTCTGTCCTGCCATCCTCGTAAACCTCGGCACAGTGGTTCGCACCGCTTAACGGACTGCCTGCCAAGTGAAATACAAGGCTTCTTCGGTTCTCTTTATCTACTCGTAAAGCCATAGAACATTCATTCCACCATTCCAAGTATATGCCCAATGTTGGAGCATTGAATCCCGAAGTACCTGTGTAGGCGAGTCCGTTTTGTACAGCTACAGGAGCAAGAAACATTCTGCTGTCACGCATGATGCGCTCTTGATGCGCCAAAAGGTAGAAAGCGTTATCCGTGAAGAGCTTCTTCTGTCGTTCAAATTCTTCTGATGTTCGTGGTTGTGGCTTACAAAGCTTGTTGCCTAAACTCAAATATGTACCTGTTGCATCCAATTTCATCTTATCGGGTACAAAGTCGCCTTGATGTGATTCTTTTGGGATACATTCAAGTACAGCACCATTCATTAATGTGATGCTGTTCTTTGGTTGTTCTGTGTTACTATGTGTCATGTTCTAATCTATTTAATGTATGAATGAAATACGTTTGCCTAAAATGTGAATATCTTTCGTCTCCAAGAGGTTGTAGTCTATTGGTGGTTCTACGCCTTGTATAAGACAATCACGGCAAATCATGAGAATCTTGCCTAAGTTGTTTTGACCGACAAACGTTCCAATGCCATTGATTTTGCAAGTCTCACTGTTAACTATACGCTTCAATGCAGCCTTGCTAATCTTTGGATTGCTCTCTTTTGCCTGTCGGACGGTTTCCTTTTTTACCTCAGCTCTTTTTGCTGATAACGCTTGGTTGGTGCATCCCCAAATTTCCTTAGTGTTGCTATGTTGTTTGGTTGTGTCCTCTATAATGATAACGTTATGTGGTAGCAGCAAGAGCATATTAGCAAAATCCGCATTGTCTTTGCACTTCATCCATACAACAAATAGCATCCACTGTATGCGGAATGTAGAGAAATCACTACGAATGAATCTCTTGTATTTGTTCTTGACAAAGCGTTTGGCAGCAAAGCCACTTGTCTGACGCTGCATTTCCTTTTGTACAGACAGATGCTTGTCAGAAGCATCTGAAAACTCGCCACACAAATAAAGCGTCTCACTATCATGCCAAGTTACACCTCCGAATGAAAATGGATAGCCACCTGCCATGTTAGAAAGACGCACGTTTATGCCATTCACCATGTCCGAAGCCTTGGCGAATGACAAACAGTTAAAGTGTGAAGCATTGATGTACTCCACACGACCTAAGATGATTTCAAAAGTGTCTGCTTTCTGTGACATAACTTTTAATTTAATGATTATTACTAAATCCTTAAACTCGTATCATTTTTACCACCGTGGCTATGTCTGCTCGGTTGGTTCAGCACTTAAGCTGTCTCTTGATACTTATTCAAAAAGTAAAAGAACTACTCCCCATTTTGGAAAGTGACTATAAAGGTATTGACTTATTATGAGAAAAACGGAAAAACAGTGCTAAGAATAGTTAACGATGGGTAGTTGAGAATATTGCTAAATAATACTTTGTGTGGTGATAAATGTACTAACGTATGTTAATCAAAATCGTAATCAT
>OGQO01000702.1_pt1 | contig 34547 bp, 28 predicted proteins | sample 1553241 | NCBI WGS metagenome assembly OGQO01 (sample SAMEA2579933, study PRJEB22360) | human gut metagenome | biome: human gut; feature: human-associated habitat; material: faeces | place: Denmark | collected 2008/2010
GCTGTAACATAATATTTTCCTCCTTATTTGTTGAATGTACTTTGAGCTTCTAGTTATTTATTAACTTTTATTAAATGTTTTATTAAAGTAATTACATTATTATTCAAATCGCTAAATTTGTCAATAAACATTTAAAAATATTTCTCATTTCTACCAGTTGCACAAAGTAAAGATTTTATTTTTATGCAGATGTTACTATAACACTCCTCATAATTATCTGCTGAATTCCCGCACAACAACAAAATACCCTGATCACAACCTTTCTTTGTTGTAATCAGGGTATTTTTATATCCAGATATTTGTTTACTATGGTATATCAGCAGATCATCAGTGATTCAATAATGCCATCGGCTATATCTTTCCGATAAAATCCTGCAGGAAATGCTTTGCTGCACCTACAGCTGAGGCTTCTTTCTTATAAGAACAGTTTTTCAGATATCTCAGATCATGATCAAATCCATTATACTTCATTACTTTTTCCCCAAGAGGTATCATATAATCTGAGAGATATCCACCCATTTCACCTCCAAGAATGATATCCATATCATATGCCATGCGCAGATTTGAAATCAGAACTGCAAGATAATCAAGATACTCTTCCCATTTTTTCTCTGCCTTTTCATCATTGTTTTGAAGCAGCTGCATAAACTGTTCCACAGAATCCTTTGACTCACCAACAAGTGCGCCTGCAGCGCAATAAGCATCTGCACAACCTGATTTTCCACAATAACACTTGCGGCCCTGAGGTACAAGTATCATATGTCCAAATTCTCCGGCCTTCTGATTTTCTCCGGAAAACAAATTTCCCCCTATGCAAAATGCACCGCCAAGAGTCTGATTCAACGAAAGGTAAATTGCATTCTGATAGATGTTCATATCTTCTGCCATCATTGCCGCATTGGCATCATTTGAAAAATAAACCGGGACAGAAAATGCCTGTTCCAGGAAACTAAGACTATAGTTTTCAAGTTTCAGTGCGTGGGATTTTATCACCAGTTTCTGCTCCTGATTAATGATTCCCGGAATAGAGATTCCAACACCCAGAAGCATTTCTTTCTGTTCTGCATCATTCATATGATCCAGAAATTTCGCCGCAAAATCTGCCACCTGACTGCAATATGACATATCAGATACAAATTTCAGACGGATCCGCTCTGATTTCACAATCTCATACTTCAGATTTACCAGCACCATTCCCAGATGATTTGCAGTGATCACAATTCCCATTGCATAACGGTAGGATGGATTGATTCCAATACTTTTAGCCTTTCTTCCTCCTGTGGATTCATATTCTCCAGTTTCTATTATGATACCTTTTTCCAATAAATCTTTTACATTAGACAGAACTGTTGGCATACTCAGATTCAGTTCTTTGGATATTTCCACTTTTGATGTGGATTCTCTATTTATAATATAATTTACGATTTTTGATTTCGTAGCAAATTTCTTTTCCAGTCCGCTCATGCTGTTTCTACCTTCTTTTATTAATGTATTTATAAAAGAATGATACCTGTTATTGTCATATTTGTAAATAGCCATTGTCTCTGCAGAGTATGTTGCTTTTTGCAATTGAGGCAGGGGACTTAACTTATTCAGCTGATTCAGTTAATATATCTACAATAACAGAGTTACTGTTCACTCCGTTCTCAGTAACACGCTTCGCGATGCACAGAATTTATGCTAATCGCATAAATTCGCGCTGTATGTCTCGGGATTTTGGCATGTTCATGCCAAAACACCTCGCGGGATAGTGGCGTGTGAACCAATGGTATTTAGATAAATAAAGCATATTCCGGAGATTACTTGACATTTAAAAAGAAATGCCTTGAAAAATTTATGAAATATGAAAATGGTTAAATTCTTGTTCGTTTTGTCAACGACAAATAAGCAGATTTTCATCTGCTTGAAAAAGTGATATACTATCAGTTGATGATACTGTTTAGGAAACACGGTATATCAGATATTTGGGTTTTCTGAAATGAGCCGTTTTAAGTCTTGGGAATTGTCGATCGCAGCGGATCGGGACTAATTCCTTTTGTAACAGTGCCATCACATTTATGGAATCTGTCTCCGTGTGGAGACGGAGATAGATTCTGCATATATGTGCAGCAAGCGTAAAGTTTACTTTATAGGAATATTTACGTTTCCCATGAACGACTACAGTATGAGTAACAAGAAGTTCCGTGGCATTATAAGCGATAAACTTCGCCCATATTTCCTGTTTTATAAAATCAGGTTTATAGCTGTGATAATGACTTAATCCAATCGTATATTTCAATTTTCGAAAAGAGGATTCGATCCCCCATCTGGAATTATAGATTTCTTTAAGCTTTTCAACAGGAAAGTTTTTTTCCGGAAGATTTGTCACAAGGCATTCATAAGTATCTTCTGATATTGGAAACCGTACGATCCGAAAAGTCAGATCATAAGTATCTTCTGAGCCATATTTTATGTAGTCAAAAGAAGCTGCCTGGTCAACATATCTTCGGTAAAAACCATCTTTGATTTTTATAGATTTACGATGGGATCTCGTAAGAGTTACGTCAACAGTTATATCAAATGTATCAGAATCCGGAAAAACAAAGTTCCCAATCAACCCTTTGCTTGTAATGTCTTTTGTACGAAAAACAAAATACTGTTCTTTTTCGATCACGTGAGCCATGTTGTTATAAGAGCAATACCCTCTGTCCCCGATAAAAATAGTTCTTTGATCCGGGTGAGGGATATGTCTGTCTACAAGCTGGCAAAAAGCAAGGAACTCATCTTTTTTGTGTGCAGACTGAAGAATGGCATCGGTATAGATCCGTTTATTTATGTCATAAAAGGCATTAATGTGTATGCTGTAAAAGCCGGAGGCAGAATGTCCTTCTGAGATAAAATAATCATCAGACGAATACTTTGAAAAGCTGAAAAAAGAAGTAGTAGAACCATCAGCAGCAATGTATTGATACTGCTGTTCCTGCTTTGAAAGTTCAAGCTTTTCGGAAGAAGAAGTAAACTCATGGAATACAGCTTCCAGAGCCTCTGGCATCATTTGGGAACGCCTTTGATTTAGGGCAGATATAGAAGGGAGATCCTCTGACATTTGAAAGAAATCCAGAAATTCGCATTTCGTGGATGAAGCGCCTTGAGAAATAAGGAACGAAATAACATGATCTGGGGAAAGTTTTCGTATACGAGAATAATCGCGTCCCGGATTATAAACAAAGGAATCCATATGCGATGTAACCGTTGCTATAGAATGCTTAAGAGTATCTTTAAGTTTTAAATGGAACATAGGTATGTGCCTCCTGAATTAGAAAAATTTTAATTTCTAATTCAAAGGCCGCTCTCATTACCTCACAATAATATCAGTAATGAGAGCGGCCGCAGATTCCAGCTTAAAAGTCAAGGCTTTTGTAATCTTTTTGTTAGACCCTTAAGACTAACTAAGGGTATAGATTATCTAAATACCATTGGTGTGTGAACAGTAACTAATATTTTTCTTCCTGTTCACTTCGTTCCAGGCAACATAACAAAGTGACGGGAAACCCCGCCACTTTTATGTCCGTTCATTTTCGTATATTTTTTTTATTTTTTCCGCTACCTGCTGCAGTTTCTGAGCACGATGACCGAAGATTCTCAATGCCAGATCTCCAGTTGTGAGACGGGTAACTCCGCCATCTATTTCTGAATCTTCGTCAAGAATCTGCCAGATTTTTTCCTGAAGTTCCAGATTGATTGTTGAATCTGCCGTTTTGACAGTTCCGGATTCCTGACTGCAGTTTTCACCATCTCTGCTGCAGATTTTAGAGAGAAACAGGTTTGCCATATGTGTGTAGCCCTCGTACATTCCGATTCCTTCCATGGGCATTTTGTCCGGTTCGTAGCGGGTGTTGTCGCGATAGATGAGTTTGTCCCCTCTGTACAGTAGGACTTTTGAGGAGAATCTGCGGTACTGAAAGCGTTCATCGTGTGCATTTCGGCCGCAGGAGATAATCTCCAGCAGGAATAAACGAGAGGTTTCGTCTTCCAGATGGATAGTCATCTTGCTGTCAAAGGCTGACTGTGCAAAAGGAATAACCGGCTGGGGATAGTAGTATAATGTAGCGTTTTTGTCTACCTGTACTTCAATAGTTCGGGCGGCTGAGCCTTCGTCCATTTTGTGGATTTTCTCAAAGGACTGGGACAGGACTTCCAGATCTGCACCTTCCTTTACATGGTAGGAAAATTCCTGGGAATCACCTGCCATAATTCCGGCGGAAGCACAAAGAGGCATGATCTGGATCCCACCGTTTTCTTTTTCGAAGGGCATCATAATCTTGTATGGTGCTGTGAAAGACAAATCTTCCAGAATAGTCCTTCCGTCTTTTAAGGCTGCGCAGGCGCTGATGCGGGATATTTTTCCGAATTTGTTATCCATAGGCATTTTCCTTTACATTCCTTCTAGGAGTACGTTTTTCTTGATCCACTCTACCACTTTATCTACGTTCTCATCTCCGCGGATATTTGTAAACTGGAATGGTCTGTCACCACGCATTTTTCTGGAGTCTCTTTCCATTACTTCCAGACTTGCACCTACATATGGAGCCAGGTCTATCTTATTAATTACAAGAAGATCAGAACGTGTGATTCCAGGACCGCCTTTACGCGGAATCTTATCTCCTTCTGCTACATCAATGACGAAGATGGTTGCATCTACCAGCTCCGGACTGAATGTTGCAGACAGGTTATCTCCGCCGCTTTCGATGAAAAGAAGTTCAATATCAGGGAAGCGTTCCATCATCTCATCTACTGCTTCCAGATTCATGGAAGCATCTTCACGGATGGCTGTGTGAGGGCATCCGCCTGTCTCTACACCAATAATTCTTTCTACAGGAAGAACGCTGTTCTTTGCAAGGAACTGGGCATCTTCTTTTGTGTAGATATCATTTGTGATGACACCAATACTGTAATCCTTTGCCATCTTTCTTGACAGTGCTTCAATAAGTGCTGTTTTTCCGGAACCTACCGGTCCGGCAACTCCGATTTTTACGTATGACATACCGATTTCCTCTTTTCTTTCTTACGACATATATAATCTGGAATACAGCTTCTCGTGCTGGATTCCTCTGATATCAAATCCAGGTGCAGAGAGACATAAGTCCTCCTCGCTTCTGTTCATGATATCCTTTAATATCTCATCAAACTCACCATAACATCCGCTCAGAAGCTGCTGCCCGGATGTCTGGCTGAGTGGAATTGTTTTTACGCAGTTGGTGACGATTGCAGATGTCTGTGCGTATAGATAATGCGTCAGCGCTTCTTCCAGAGAAATCTGCATTTCCGCACAAAAAACTCCGTAAATACAGCAATGATTTACTGCTTTTCCCTTTCTCGCATCCAGATATTCTCTGAAAATCCCTGTTTCACTGATGGAAAGCCCTAGCTTTTCAATGGTTTTTGCGAAACGGGAACCCATTTTTCTGGCGGCTTCTCTCTGTTCCATAGGAATTCTGGATGCTTCCAGAAGTTCTTCCAGGTACAGAAGTTCCTGCAGGTCTTTTTTCTCTGCGGCTTCGTATGCAAGTCTGGCTGCCAGAAGTTCTGTATATGCAAGATTCCATTTGATTTTGTGAGTAATATACTCTCTGGCTGTGTCTGCATCGTGGACAATTCCACGCTGAATATAAGTTTCAAGTCCCTGGGAATGGGAATATCCTCCGATGGGAAACAGCGCATCATTTACCTGTAAAAGATAGAACTGTTTTTCTGACATGAAGAACCTCCATAATTAACATTGATTGTCTTAAATATTCAAATTTCAGTAAATACATTATCTGCCTTACAGTTTACTCATAACATTCCTTATAGTCATATTTAATGATGATGATTATGAATACTTGCAGAAATTCTCTTGTCAAAGTCCAGCTTCAACACTTCTTTCTCTGCCTGAACTCCATGGATTTTCTGAAGCATAACAAGCATTGGCTCGTTATAGATCGTGATAAACGTATCATTCTCTCCCCAGAAAAGCGGTGCGTGTCTGTTTCCGATTTCGTAGCAGACTTTTGCAGACATTTTCTCATGTCCGGAAGTCAGAGAAACGCGGATCACTTCGCATGGCGGTGTATTTACCACTACAAGCTTCTCATCATCTGCGTAGATCACATCATCCTGATACAGACCTCTGGCGAGAATGGAATCGTCCATGCGGATTCCCACTTCTGTTCCTTTGTCTGTTGTTTTTTTATGTATTTTCTTGAATGCTTCGTGCCATTCGATATCTACATATTCTATTGTTTTTCCTGTAGTATCAAAATCATGAAGCTTTCCCAAAACCTGTTCACACAGCATTATTTTCGACCTCCTGAATCTTACCAAATCTGAAGCAACATCATAACTCCAGGAACCCATGCAGTTACGATTCCTTCAAATACCTGAAGATATGGAACGAATTTTCCCAGTTTTTTTCCGCAGATGTCTTCTACGAAAGCAGTTCCCCAGAGAATTGCCCACAGATACCAGATTGCTGCCCAACGCAGATCCGGTGTGATTCCCAGTGCAGTGCTTCCTGTAAATCCCTCGATTGTACCGAAGATCACCGCATTGATGGCTACAAAAGTAGAAAACCATGCAAATGGGATCGGGCTTGCTTTCAGGAATTTACTCAGGGCTACGAAAAGATAGGTAAAACAGAACAGCAGTCCTGTTCCTGCTGCATAATAATTGCCCTGCACCAGATTGACAAAGTTAATAAATAAAGAAAGACCACCTGTAAAGATGTTCATGATGGCGGTTGATTTTCCGTCTACATTATATAAAGAACACATACCGTTGTTGATCAGTACGATTCCTACGAATAAAAGACAAACTCCTAACATAATATTCTCTCCTCTCCTGCTTCTTCAGTATATTTTTCTGTTTATATTTCGTAAGTGGAAATACTTTTATTCAACACGCATAACAAGATGAATAAATCCAGCTTATTTTCATATAAAAATCAGAATTTTATACTGACAGGACTGTCATTATATCGTTTGGTAAGTTCTTATAAAAGTTCTCACAAAACTCCATAAATAACAGTCCTGCGAATATCATTTTTATGATCAGATAACCAGAATGTAATGGTTTAAAGTTGTTTAGAACAGACTGTAAAGCTGTGTCAGCGGAAGTTTCTCTGCCGGTTTGGAAGTGATCTCTTCGCCGTCAACAGTAACCTTATATGTCTCCGGATCTACAGTCAGTTCCGGTGTTCTGTCGTTAAATACCATATCTTTTTTGCTGATATTTCTGCATCCCTTTACAGGTACTACAGTTTTCTCAAGACCGTATTTCTCTTTTACATTCTCATCCATGGCAGCCTGGGATACAAAGGTGAGGCAAGCTTCATTCTTAGCTTTTCCATGAGCTGCAAACATTGGCTGATAGAGAACCGGCTGTGTAGTCGGAATGGATGCATTTGCATCGCCCATCTTAGATGCAATGATCATACCGCCTTTGATGATAATATCCGGTTTTGCACCAAAGAATACAGGATTCCAGAGAACGAGGTCTGCAAATTTACCTTCTTCCACAGAGCCCACATACTGGGAAATACCGTGTGTGATTGCCGGATTAATGGTATATTTGGAGATATAACGTTTTACACGGAAGTTGTCATTGTCATGTCCTGCATCTTCCGGAAGTGCACCTCTCTCATCTTTCATCTTGCTTGCTGTCTGCCAGGTACGTGTGATAACCTCACCTACACGTCCCATAGCCTGAGAGTCAGAGCTCATCATACTGAAGATACCCATATCATGAAGAACATCCTCTGCTGCAATTGTCTCAGGACGGATTCGGGAATCTGCAAATGCAACATCTTCCGGAATTCTCTTGTCAAGGTGATGGCAGACCATCAGCATATCCAGATGCTCATCCAAAGTGTTTACTGTATATGGCATTGTAGGGTTTGTGGAGGATGGCAGTACGTTCGGAGCTGCTGCTGCGCGGATGATATCCGGTGCATGTCCACCGCCTGCACCCTCTGTATGATAAGTGTGGATGGTTCTGCCGCCGATGGCTGCAAGTGTATCTTCCACACATCCACCTTCATTTAATGTGTCTGTATGGATGGCAACCTGTACATCATATTCATCTGCCACATTCAGACAGTGATTGATAACTGCAGGTGTTGCACCCCAGTCCTCATGGATCTTCAGTCCCATAGCTCCGGCCTTGACCTGCTCAATGAGAGGAGCTTCGTCTGAGCAGTTACCCTTTCCAAGGAAACCTAAGTTCATCGGGTATTCCTCGGCTGCCTTTAACATCATTTTTAAATTCCATGGTCCAGGTGTACAGGTAGTCGCATTTGTACCGTCTGCAGGGCCTGTACCACCTCCGATCATAGTAGTTACACCACTGTATAATGCACAGTCGATCTGCTGTGGGCTGATGAAATGGATATGGGTATCAATTCCACCTGCAGTTACGATCATTCCCTCTCCTGCAAGTGCTTCTGTAGATGCGCCCACTGTCATTCCGGGTGTCACACCATCCATGATGTCCGGATTTCCGGCTTTACCGATTCCGGCGATTTTGCCGTCTTTGATACCGATATCTGCTTTTACGATTCCTGTAGAGTCTACGATCAATGCATTGGTAATTACCAGATCCAGATCTCCGTCTTTGCTGCAGGTTTTTACAGACTGTCCCATACCGTCACGGATTGTCTTGCCGCCGCCGAACTTTACTTCGTCTCCATAGGTTGTATAATCTTTTTCTACCTCAATCACAAGGCTTGTATCTGCCAGACGTACCTTATCTCCTGTAGTCGGGCCATACATTGCCGCATATTTGCTTCCGGAAATTTTTGTACTCATTATTGTCCCTCCTTACAGAAATCCTTTTAATTTCGCAGTTTCCATGGATGCTGCTTTTGTATCGTCAGTTGCCTGTGCGCGGGTGAGGTCATTTAATCCGAATACTCTCTGTCTGCCCCCCATTTCTGTAAGCTGAACCTCTTTTTCTTCACCCGGCTCGAACCTTACAGAAGTTCCTGAAGGAATGTCCAAATGATATCCATAGGCTTTTTCCCTGTCAAAAGAAAGGCATTTATTTACTTCAAAGAAGTGAAAATGAGAACCGACCTGAACCGGTCTGTCGCCTTTGTTTGCCACTGTTATTGTCACTGTTTTCTTGCCTTCATTAAGTGTGATCTCACGATCTGCGGCCATAATTTCACCGATCTTCATGCTCATTCTCCTCCTTACTGAATTGGATTATGTACTGTCACAAGCTTGGTTCCATCCGGGAATGTTGCCTCTACCTGGACTTCACCGATCATATCAGCAACACCGTCCATTACGTCATCCTTTGTAAGAATCTTGGTTCCAAGCTGCATCAGCTCTACTACTGTTTTACCATCTCTTGCAAGCTCCAGGAGTTCAGAACTGATATACGCAAGTGCCTCCACGTAATTCAGTTTCAGACCTCTTTCCTTTCTCTCTTTTGCAAGATTTCCTGCCATATGAAGCATTAATTTTTCCTGTTCTTTGGGATTCAGCCTCATGATATTCCTCCTCTCGAATTGTGCGGATTATAATATGCAAAAATCTGTTACTGTTCACTCCGTTCTCAGTAACGTAGCCAAAACACCTCGCGGGATAGTGGTGTGTGAACAGTAACAAAAATCTTCGTAGTACGCAAAAAAGAACAGACAATGGGATTATTTCTCAGACCCCATTGTCTGCTCTTTGTACGAAAATTTTTATATAGGGGATTATAACTTGTGTTTCTTTGATGGTCAAGATGTTTTTTGTAAATTTTTTGTTTCTTTTTTACATTACACCAACCATAACACTATCTTCTTTTTGTAACTCGAATTTTATAAAACTTTTGCAAGAAATTCTTTCGTTCTCTTATGTTGTGGCTTTTCAAATACTTCTTCTGGCGAACCGTCTTCTAATATAGCTCCCTGATCAAAAAACAATACCCTGTCACTCACTTCTCTGGCGAATCCCATTTCATGGGTAACTATAAGCATTGTAATTCCCTCTCCTGCCAATTTCTTCATTACATCAAGTACTTCTCCTACCATTTCAGGATCTAATGCTGAAGTTGGTTCATCAAATAAAAGAATTTCAGGGTTCATAGCCAGTGCTCTTATAATCGCAACCCTTTGTTTTTGACCTCCGGAAAGCTTTGATGGATAAGATAGTGCTTTCTTCTCCAACCCAATTCTCTTTAACAGTCCTATTGCTTTTTCATCTGCTTCCTCTTTTTTCCATTTTCCTAATCTTACAGGTGCAAGAGTTATATTTTTCAGCACTGTCATATTTGGAAATAAATTAAAATGCTGAAATACCATTCCTACATTTTCTCGATATTTATCAATATCTTTCCTTTTTTCCAGAATGCTCTCCCCTTCTATAATAATTTCTCCTTCATCTGGTACCTCCAGAAGATTCAGGCATCTCAAAAAAGTAGATTTTCCAGATCCTGAAGGGCCGATAATACAGACACATTCACCTTTTCGTATTTCTATATTAATACCCTTGAGAACCTGCACATTTCCAAAAGATTTTTTCAGATTATGTACACTAATCACTTTGTCTCATTCTCCTTTCCATCTTTTCGAGAAATATAGAGAGTATTTTCACAATCAGATAATACATAATTCCAGCAGTTATCAATGGTATAAACATCTGATAGGTTCTTGATGAAACATAACTGGAAGCTTTGGTAAGATCCATAATACCTACATATCCCAAAATGGAAGTCTCCTTAATCAACTGTATAAATTCATTTCCCATTGCAGGCAGAATATTTTTTAAAGCCTGTGGAATAATAATAAATCTCATTGTATCTTTATATCCAAGTCCCAGAGATCTTCCGGCTTCCTGCTGTCCTTTATCAACTGCCATAATTCCGGCACGTATCACTTCAGACACGTAGGCACCACTGTTAATCCCGAAGCTCACAACTGCTGCCACATATCCCAACCGGCTATGAAAGACAGCAAAATACACGATCATCAATTGTAATACCGAAGGGGTTCCACGAATCACATCTACATATATATGGATAATCCTCGACAATACAGTTTCTTTTTTCTTACGATCGGCATTCAATTTTATCATTGCTGCCATTAATCCAATCACAGTTCCCAAAAGTACTGACATGATTGAAACCAGGAGCGTAACCTGTAGTCCATTCAGGTAATATTTCCAACGGTTATCCTGCAGAAAAATAAATTTGAAAGTTCCAATTATTCCTGTGTTATCTGCTATCTGAACTTGCGTTGTATCATTTTCTCCTGAGAAAAATTTTTCATAAATCTGGTCATATTCTCCATTATCTTTTAACTTTTTCAGTCCCTTATTTACTGTATTTAAAAGTTCTGTATTTCCTTTTTCAATACAATACACTGTATCCTCTTCCGTTCCATCCACTTTCTGATAAACAATATCATCATTCTGTCTGCAGTAAATCTCTGCCATAATAGTATCAATTAAGACAGCATTTACACCTCCGTTTTTCAGTTCCATTACTGCACTTGCAGCGTTCTTAAAGCGGACAACTGTTGCATTTTCAACAACACCATAGTCTGTATTCTCTCCGGATACAATAAAATCACTCTGGGATCCTTCCAAAACTGCTACTCTTTTCCCGGATAATTCAGCAAAATCATACAAAGGTGTTTTCTGACTGCTTACAATGCTCTGGGATCCTGTATAATAAACATCCGAAAAATCTACACTTTTTTCCCTTTCTTTTGTTGGTCCTATCGCTGCTGCAATAATCTGAATATTTCCGGTTTCCATAGAACCAACCAAAGAATCAAAGGGCATATCTTTCCATTCCAATTCCAGATTTTCTTCTTGGGCAATTGCTTCCAGAAGTTCATAATCAAAACCTGTGAGATTTCCATTACTGTCCAGATATTCAAACGGTGCATATTCTGCATTCGTTCCGACAGTTATCTTTTCCTTAGCATAGACACTCTGCGTTCTACATGCACATAAGAAAAGCAGAGTAAGCATGATGCATGAAAAAACTTTTATTTTCATTTTATCACTCATAGCTGATCTCCTATAATATGAGTTTTAGCGTATAAATGTTTCATATGCTTTCATATTCCGTTTATCTGCTCTAGCCGGATCTTCAAAATAGTCAAATTCTGTAATTTCCTGTCCCAGATATCCCTTATATCCATGACGATTGATTGCCTTCAGAAACTCCTCAAGATTATGTGTTCCATCCCCCCAAATCAGATGACCATAAGGATTTCCATCAATAAAATGCATGTGGATAATATCATCTCCAAGTATATCAAACCATTGATCAATTGTTTCACCGGCAACTCCCATTGCTGTGGTATCAATCATCGCTTTCAGATTTGGATGATTTACTTCATCCAGCATTCTTTTTACATCATATACCGTAGTAGCAAGGTTGGATTCCTGCGGACGAAGAGATTCCATTGCCAGTCGGATATTTTTTGTTTTGGCATATTCTGCCAGAACAGACAGCATTTCCCTTGAACGTTTCCAGGCTTCCTCCCTGTCTTCATTCCAATATCCCCATCCTGAATTGATTGCCATTGTTTCTACACCCAATTCTTCACCGGCATCCAGAGCTTTCTTAAAATATGCCATACTTTTTTCAAACTGCTCTTTTTCCTGTGCAGCGAACTGATATTGGTATGTACAATTTTCCGGTGTAATCACCTTCACAGTCAAATCTCTTTCATCAAGAAGTTTTCTGACATGTTTACAGTCAGAATATTCTATATAGCTTAAAAAGAAATGCGGTGTTCCAGGCCATAATTCAATTGTTTTAAATCCGGCTTCTTTTTGTGCATCAAGAAAATATTCCAATGAATAAAATAAATAATGAATATTCATACCTGCCAACTGTTCTCTGTTGATTAATTTCTCCATTTTTATCCTCCATGCTTTCTTCTGCTGCCTGTTCATAGTTCAATAATACCTATATAATTTCCTATTTTTCCAGTTTACTACCCATATATCTATGAAAATCAGGATCTGACGGAATATTCAAATCTATCTTTCTTGCCTGTGATGTCATAACAAACAACATTTGTACAGGCAGAATATATTCCAGAATTGAAAACTCAAGATCGTCTGTAAACGTACAGTTCAATATATATTTTGTATTTTCATCTGCCAAAGCAGAATTAATTCCAAATAAACAGTAACCCTGCTTTGTATAATAATCGAACAATTTTCCCATTCGATTTCTTTCATAACCATTAGGTGGAAAAATATATAAAAAGTTAGTTTTTGAAGTGACAGCATTATACATACCATGCATAAATTCTTCTGCTTCATATCCCCTCACCGGAAATCTGCAAGTCTCAGAAAATTTTAATATTCCCTCCAGTAGCAAACTCCTCATTTTATTACCGGAAATAAGTATCATATCTTCATTATCCTTTAGTTTCTCTGATATTTCTGAACACCAGAGTTTGCTTATCTGCAGAACATTTTTCATATTCTTTATTACAGCATCTATTCGCTTTTTATAGTTTTCAGCTTCTTTTTCTGTAATCCTTCCAATGCTTTCGGCAGTATCAATAATCCATATCATCAAGGTCAATACTGTTGCCGTAAAACCTTTGGTTGTTGCACCAGCATCTTCATAACCACATTCAATATATATGTTAGCATCTGCATGTCTGGTAATTTCCGTATCATATTCACCGGTCATTGAAATTGTGACAATGCCGCGCTCTCTAACATCATCCAGTGCCTTTATGACTGCTGCACTGGTTCCCTGTTGTGAAATTCCTGTTACCACTGCGCTTTTTGAAATAAATTCATAATCCTCTATAAGCATTACTGGGTATACAGGTGTAACCCGTATACCCAGTAATTTCTTTGCAAAATCGGCTACAGCTACTGCTGCATTATAAGAAGATCCTGAACCTGTCAGGTAAATTTCTGATATTTTCTTATCTTTCAGCACTCTGCTGCTGTCCTCAAGAATTTCCTTCTTATGTTCCAATATGTATTGCAGGATATCAGGAGTTTCATATATGTAATCCATTGCATTTCCATGGTACAGCATATATTTTCTCCTCTTTATTTTTTGCTTTATACTTTATATATTATATTTCTAATCCTCGTATGGTTTTCCGTATCCAAAAGCACCATTGAGTGTACATACATGTGCTGCAAATTTAGAAGCTTCTTTTAAAGAAGTACGGATTGCTTCCTGTCTGTCAGTTCCTCTTTTCAGCTGATCAATATAACAATCCATAAAAGAAGTCAGAAAAGAATCTCCGGCACCCATTGTATCTACCACATTGTCAATAAGTGTTGCCGGCTGTGTATAAAACTGTTCACCATCATACATAATGCAGCCTTTAGAGCCTCTGGTAAGAGATACTAGCTCTGGTCCCAGGGAATGAATAAATTTCAGATGTTCTTTTGCTGCTTCATCATCTCCGTCAAAAGAACAAAATGCATATGTAATGTATGGTGCATATTTTTCATAATATTCTTTGGAAGAGTCATCAGAAAAATCGAAGGAAATTTTTATACCAGCCTCTTTCATAACTTTCAGCTGTGATTCTGTATAGCAATAATTTCCCGTATGCACAAAATCAAATTCTTTCATATATTCAAGGTCAAAACGGTCAAGAATATACGGAGTCTTTCCTCTTACTCCACCTTCATTATAATCCCCAAATATACGGTCTCCATCACGAAGTGTACATTTAGACCATCCGTTTTCTCCTACCAACTGTTTGCACTTTACAGTTTCAATTCCAAGTTCATTTAATACTGAAATTACAAATTCTGCAATGTCATCACTTCCAAAATATCCCATATATGCAGCTCTCTCTACACCAAACATTTTGGAATATGCACACAGATTTACACAGTTCCCGCCTGGATACATCATATGAGAATGTTCATACAAATCAACTACATTATCACCAAATCCCAATACTTTTGTATTATACTTTACCATTTTTCTTCTCCTTTTTTATCTGGCAGATTCATATCTGCCAGACTTGTTACGAAAGAATATTAATATTCTACAACACCCATGTATCTTCTCATATCAAGAGGATGTCTTCTCTTGTCCTGTAAACCTGTACGATATGCTACTGACATTGCATAGAATACCATTGGGCAGAAATATTCATTTACGCTTTCGTCAATTGCATCAATTCCAAGTTCCTTAGCATCAATTACTTCATATTTCTTTCCGTATTTTTTCAGGAAAGTAAGTGCTCGTTCATCCATAACTCTGGCTGCACCTGTTCCCATAAGAAGAATGTAGAGATGGTCTTCATCTGTGCATTCGAATGGTCCATGGAAATATTCGCCGGAATGCAGATAGCAGCAATCCATCCACTGCATTTCCTGAAGAGAACAGATAGAGAAACCATATGCCTGTGAATAAGAAGCACCAGAGCCCATAATATAAAGGAACGGCTCTTCAAAATATTTCTCAGCAAATACCCATGTACGGTTCTGTACTTTCTTTACTGCTGCACGGACAATACCGTCAGCTTTTTCAAGTCCATCCAGTACAGCTTCATATTTTGTATAAGATGGCTCCTGTAACTTCATCAGTTCATTAAGAACACGCATTACAATTCCCTGCGGTCTTTCTTTTTCATTTGTATCATCTTCCCAGCTATATACGACTGGATTCATATCTTCCTGTGCACAGATAGAATTTGGATTATGTGTCATAGTAATCACTGCTGCACCACGTTCTTTGGCAAGTTTCGCTGCATTTACAGTTTCATTTGTATTACCACCATGAGAGCAAAGAATTACAAGTGCACCCTTTTTCAGAAATTTAGATGGGGATACAATCAACTCTTTTGCTGTAAGCCAATGAGAGTGCATAGTTTCTGATTCTGCATTGATAAAATAGAATCCTGGATAAAGATCTACTAAAGAACCTCCACATGCTGTAAAAAATACATCATTAATCTGTCCCTGCTCTTCATAGATTTTTTTGATTAATTCTTCTGGTCTGTTCATTTTAATAATCTCCTTTTATTTATATTTTTTATTTTATAGTTTTCTATAATCCTGCTGAAATTGTACAGAATACAATTGCTATAACCGCCATGATCAAAAACATTTTCCAGATAGTTTTCCACCACTGTCCAAATGAAATCTTGCAGATTGCAAGCCCCGCTACTGTTGTTCCTGCTACTGGACTCATAAGATTTGTCAACTGATTTCCATACTGTAAAGCTGTAACTGCCGCTTCCGGATTTACACCATGAAGGTCACATAAAGGTGCCATGATTGGCATAGATAATGCTGCCAGTCCTGAGGAGGACGGTACTAACAATGTCAGTAAAGACTGAACCACATACATCACTGCCGAGAAAACAACATTATTGGATTTTTCTACCAGTCCACTTAATGCATTTAAAATAGTATCAATAATCATTCCATCCTGCGCAATTACCATGATTCCACTGCAAAAACCAATTACCATAGCTGCAAATGCAATATCCTTTACGCCATTGATAAACTCTTCTGCTATTTCTGTTTCATTCATACCACCAAAGATTCCCATCAGGATTCCCATTCCCAGAAAACACATGGATAATTCATTCATATACCAGCCATTTTTTACAAGTCCTACTACCACTATAACCATTCCGATCACAAAAGTGAGGAGCACCAGCTTCTGACGAATTGTCATTTCCTGATTAAAATCAATATCCGTATTAATTTCTTTTTTCTTGAGCAGATCATCCTGATACGTAATAGACTTTTCAGGATTTTTCTTAATCTTAAATGCTCTCCAGGTTACAAAAGCAATAACCAAAGCCATCATAATCACAAACTGGAGCATTCTAAATACCAGCTGTGGATTTCCCTGAATCCCGGCAATGCCCTGTGCAATCAATACACAAAATGGATTTACTGTAGATGCAGCATAACCAACTGTTGCAGATAAGCAGACTGTCATAAAAGTAGTCATGGAATCATATCCCATCGCAAACATAATTGGCATGATCAACAAATAAAATGGAATCAACTCATCTGACATTCCAAAGGTACTTCCACCCAATCCAAAAAGAACCATTAGAATCGGTATGATCAGAATTTCTTTTGCTCCAAGTTTTTTCACAATCTTCTGAATTCCCATATTCAGTGCATTAGTCTTGGCCATAATCTGAAATACACCGCCGATAATAAAGACAAATGCAAGAACCTCTACCATCTGTTGAATTCCTTTTCCAGGTGCCATAAGTACCTGAGCAATTCCCTGTCTTAAATTTGTTCCATCTTCAAGAACTTTATCTACCGAATGATAGGTTCCTGCTACTGCTACACTTCTTTCTCCTGCAGAAGTTTCCATTACCTTTCGTTCAAACTCACCACTTGGAAGAATCCATGTAAGTATTGCCACTACAATTATCAGGAAAAAAATCAATGTGAGCACATGTGGCATATGAAGTTTGAATTTTTTCTTTTCTTCCATTTTACCTTCCCCTTTTCTTATTGTTTTCTGTCAGATCAGTTTTTTTCTGTCTGACTATTTTCTGTAAAAACGGTTCTTCCGTCCATGATTGTCATTACAACCCTTGCATCCCTGGCATCTACCGGATTAATTTCAAGTAAATTTCTGTCAAACACAGTAATATCTGCCAGTTTCCCTTCTTCTAACGTTCCAAGCACTTCTTCCATACCCAGATTTTTCTGTCCACCGATTGTCCATGCTTTCAGAAGTTCCGGTACAGTAAGAGTATTTTCTGATTGAAATGCTTCAGCACGTCCATCCATGTATCCTCCACAGGAATAATAGATAGATTCCGGTATACTGGTAAGCAGTAACGGTAAATCTGTGGCACCACTTAAATTCATTCCACTGTCTTGCATTTTACGGCGGTTCCAGTAATATTTTCCACGCTCTGTACCTATCGTCTGTTTAATATTATTAATCAGCACATCTGCCGGATCCAGTGACATAATCTGAAAATATAATTCTGCTGTTACCCCAATCCGACCAAGGATTTCCAAATCCTTTGGATCTGTAAACTCCATATCTGTAATTGCATGTCTGTTTTTCAGCTTTCCCTGAACCTTCTTGCATTTCTGATAAATTTCTGTAATTTTTCCTACTGCACCATCTCCCTGTGCATGTAAAGACCATCTGAAATCTTCTGCATCTGCTGCCAGAACGTCTTTTTCAATTTCTTCATATGGAACCGGATCTTTACAGCAGAAATCCTGATTTTCATATGGCTCTTTTAAATCACCCTTATAAGAAGCAATCGTACCATCAGTCATCCGGTTAAAACCACTGAAACGAATCTTATTTCCTGTAAACTGCTCTCTCATTCTGCGGGCATAAACAAGATTCATTCCTTCACCTACAGGCTGTGACATAAAGAAGGTTCTCAGATTAAGATCTTCAGAATCTTCCAGTTCTTTAAGATAATCTGTAAATCCATAGAAGTCATCAAATCCCATTTCCTTTACAGTAGTTACCCCTCTGGAATTCATCATTTTCATATAATCTGAAAATTCCTTTTTAATAAATTCCCGGTCATTCAGATATTCTCTCATGATGCGGTAATAGCTTTCCGGATAACATGTTTCTGCCGAAAACTGATAAATATTTCTGGCTTTCTGATTCATAATACAACAGGAACGATCTGCCGAAAAAATGATCACCGCTTTATTTGGAAATTTCTCTTCCAGCATTTCTTCTCCGTTCTGCCTGTCCCACATCTCCGGATTCCATCCATGCCCCAGTAATGCTCCCTCCGGATGTCTCTTCTGCTCATATTTTCTCAGAATACAGCATCCCGCTTCATTATCTGTCACTTTCGAAAAATCTGCTCCTACATGATAAATTGCATATCCGGTAAAAAATGTATGAGTATCTGTAATTCCCGGCATAACCAGTTCATCCCTGAAATTAAGAACTTCCTGTGCCTGATTCAAAATATCTTTTTCAGGTTTTCCTGCTTTTTTTTCGACAATATGATTTCCACTTAAACACAGATATCCTTCGTAATCTTTCTCATTTATACCGTCAAAAAGATGTTTTGCAATAATCACTTTTGAAAATCTTTTTTTCATTTATCACGTCCTCCTTTCTTGGTTTGTATTATATCATCATATAACGTCATAATACAATATGATCTTTTGGGCAAATCATAACTTTGTGAATTCTTGATATTTTATTCTTTATTTTTTTGTCTATAACACACAAAAAAAGGATTTCCGTTTCTCATTTTCAGAGTATATTTCTGTGCTGAAAACAAGATTTGAAATCCTTCTTTTTATTCAATATAACCTTTCGTGTTTAAACGGTTCTTCACCATCTATTAATATTACATTTTCGTTGTCTATATGGAAATTTTGTAACGTGAACCAGCAATAATTTCATAACTGATATATAAAGGTTCTTCTTTTTCATTATTAATATAGCTTGCCAGAATCATAACAGGTTCTCCTTCATTCATTCTAAGGTATCCTGCCACTGGTTGAGAAACTGTACTGACTTCTACTGTACTTCTCGCTTTTTCAGATTCTTTCATATGATATTCTTTATTGAGAAGACGTGTAAGAGATCCATTTTCCAGCTTTTCCACCTGAAAATCTGGAAGAAAATCGGTTGGAATATAAATATGTTCATAAATAATCGGCAAGTTATCGGCTGACAAAATTCGTTCTATGTGATATATCTTAGTATGTTCAGGTTTAAAAAAATCCTGCTGCCATTCCTGCATTTCCATAATATGACAGGAAATGATATGTGAAGACGGCTTTCTTCCATTTGAACGACACGCTTCAGAAAAACTCATGTTGTTATCATTTTCTATTTTACGATATATTTTGGGTATTTCCACAAAAGTTCCTTTTCCCTGTCTTTTTACAAGAAATCCCTGAGAGCATAACTCTTCAATTGTTCTGCGCACTGTAATCCTGCTGACCTGATAGGCAGCGGATAATTCTCCTTCTGTGGGAATCTGATCTCCCTCCTTATATGTTCCCTTTCGAATCTGATCTTTTATCTCTTTCATTAACTGAGCATATAATGGTAACTGTGATTTTTTATCCAAACTCATTGATGACTCCTTCCATATGCAAACATTATATAATGTTATATTATATCATATTTCTTAGAAAATCGCAAAAAACTGTCAGAAAAAAATCAGAATCCGACATTGTCAGTGAACACGGGAGTTTGACAGTTGAATATAAGAAAAAATGCTTGCAGTCCTTATGGTACCTGCTTTTTTATGTCAAATTTTTTGCTTTATTTTATAGTATTATATAGCATTATTTTCAGAAGTGTGTAGAGGGATTTTCCATGAAAGTAACTACATCAAAATCAAAAAATTCGGAATCCTTTTATATTGCCAAAAGCTATATTAACAATAAGGGAAATGCAAATAAACAAACTTCTTTAAAACCACAGTATGCAAGATATCAGAAATCCGTTTGAGATGCCCAGATAGAACGTGCTGAAAAAATGCTCAGCACCGGTACGATAAAGAAGGAACGTAGGAATCCGAATGATCCTGCTCGATTCATAGGGAAAGTCGCAGCAACTGAAGATGGAGAAACTGCAAAGATCCACAATTATCTGGACACAGAAAAGATCGAACAGGAAGCCTTATATGATGGGATGTATGCAGTAACTACAGACCTCTTAGACGATGACGTAAAAGATATCTTAAAAGTCAGCGAAGGTCGTTGGAATATTATGCCGATATTTTAGAAATGCCGATTTTTGACTTTCTGAAATATTGGATTTATAAGACTTTGTAAATATATCGGCATTTCTCACTATAGAGACGTAATCAGTCATTATTATAGTATTTCATTTGATGAGTATGAGACAATCTATGAGATAAGCGATGTTGATGATGAAAACACGGTATAAACTTAGCGATAGTGACAGTTCCATCTTTAAGGATGATGTGATGTTCAAGTATGCCAATGACGAAGATACTATCAAGCGGCTTTGTGGATTGAAATAAATGCCGATAGTTCATTACTTGTGCCTGACATTGGGTCAGGCATGGAATCTTATAGAAAATTTATCGGCATTTCTAAAATATCGGCATATGGGAAATCGAGAAATGTTTCCGTATAATGAAAACTGATTTTGAAACAAAACCATTTTTTCTTCAAGACGATATACGCATAAAAGCCCATTTCCTTATCTGTTTCCTTGCATTAGTGATATATCGTTACCTTGAAAGAGACCTGGAAAATGCCATCAGCTACGAAACGATCTTGGATAAACTAAGAACGATGAAAAGGCCGGGAATAAAATACTATATTCCAAAACAACACAAAAAATCGCCGAACCTCAGTAAAATCAAGAGGTACAGCAATTTTTTTGTTTAGTAACTGTCAAAGACAGGATTATAACTTGTGTTTCTTTGATGGTCAAGATGTTTTTTGTGAACTTTTTGTTTCTTCTTCTATTTCCATTATTCTGCTACAAGTCTGACCAATTTCCCAGATATCTTTGTTTAATTCTCCCCTTGACGATAAGCGCCCCCAAAGGTGTATCATAGTTTTGTGTTAAAGGAGGTAAACTATTATGTTTGAGACATTAGGAGAAAAGGCTGAGGAAAAAGCAATGGTGCAATTCCTTGAACGCTTTACGGACTATCCATTTCTGGTAAAGTTCAAGAATTCCGAATATCCAATCGGAGAGGGAGAACCCACATTTACAGTAAATTTTAAGGAAACAATTCCTCTGGCCGAGCTGCTAAAAAGCACCTCCCTGGCATTAGGCGAGGCTTATATGCGGGGAGATCTGGATATTGAAGGAAATCTTTACGAGGCACTGGATCATTTTCTGGGACAGATGAGCAAATTTTCTACCAATGAATCTGCTCTGAAAAAGATCATGTTCAGTTCTACATCCAAAAAGAATCAGGAAAAGGAAGTCACCAGCCACTATGATATCGGAAATGATTTTTATAAATTATGGCTGGACGAAACCATGAGTTATTCCTGTGGCTACTTCATTCATGACGATGACTCTTTATATCAGGCACAGGTCAATAAAGTAGATTATATTCTGAAAAAATTGCATCTGGAAGAAGGTATGAGTCTTCTTGATATCGGCTGCGGATGGGGTTTTCTGTTGATTGAGGCTGCTAAAAAATACAAAGTACATGGTACAGGAATCACTTTAAGCCACGAACAATATACAGAATTCCAGAAGCGCATCAAAGATCAGGGCCTGGAAGATTATCTTACAGTGGAACTGATGGATTACCGTGATCTGCCGAAACATAACTATCAGTTTGACCGGGTAGTCAGTGTGGGAATGCTGGAACATGTTGGCCGTGACAATTATCAGCTCTTCCTTGACTGTGTAGAGAAAGTTCTGAAACCGGGCGGATTATTCCTGCTTCATTTTATCAGTGCACTGAAAGAACATCCGGGTGATCCATGGATCAAGAAATATATCTTTCCAGGCGGAACTGTTCCCAGTCTGAGAGAAATCCTGAATCATATGGCAGAGGACAATTTCCACACTCTGGACATTGAAAATCTGCGTCTGCATTACAATAAAACTCTGCTCCACTGGGAAAAGAATTTCCGTGAGAATATAGAAAAGGAAAAGACCATGTTTGATGAATCCTTCCTGCGTATGTGGGAACTTTACCTGTCAGCATGTGCTGCAACCTTCCATAACGGAATTATTGATCTGCACCAGATTCTGATGACTAAAGGAATCAATAATGATCTGCCAATGACACGCTGGTATTAAAATAACTGCCTGGATTTTTGTTTTTGAAATTCAGGCAGTATATATATGATATTCCAGTACAGACCAGTAATCCATAGCAAGGGTTCTGAGCTGAATTTCTACTAGTTCCTTCTGTCTGCTCCTCTTCCTTTTTCCTCGGAACCGGCTTCTCACTCTGCTTATCCTGTTTTTTATTCTTTGATTTCTTTTTATTCATGATAGCCTGCACTTTCTGAAAATATTTGTATTTTTTATAATATATCATCTGCAGAGTATTTACATCAAAATCTATGTAATATGCAGGTAAAAGTTACTGGTAAATAAAGCCCGGTATTTACTCACTATTTTAAGTTTTAAGTATCAAGATTTATTCTATTTACAGGATTTTTGCCAGAAATTCTTTCGTTCTCTTATTTTCGAATCCGACGTTTTCAGTGAACAGTAATGAATCATCACAAAATTCATACAAAATGACACAGGATTCCATTGTTTCGCTGCATATCTACATGCTACACTAGAGTGTATCTGAAAAATCATTCCCGCAATCTGCACGCCCCACTTTGCGGTATATTTTGTCCGAATTCGGTTGTCGTAGCCCACTACGACGCCCTCATCCGAACAAAATCTCCCACAAATTGTGACGCACATCTTGCGTAAAGCATTTTTCAGACACGCTCTAGATTACATATCTTATGGGCATTTCGCCCGCAAACAGAAGGATTCAGGCCAGAAGGCCGGGAGGTTTTTATAATGATTATTTACGTTGATGCATCCGTGATCCAGACCGGAAACGGAACAAAAGAAAATCCATTCAAAACTATTCAGGAGGCCGCTGCAAAGGCACTTCCGGGAGATGAAGTCATCGTTGCACCGGGATTATACCGTGAAGCTGTTAATCCGATTCACGCTGGAACGGCAGACAAGCGTATCACCTACCGTTCTGCAATAAAAGGACAGGCGCACATTACAGGAAGTGAAGCTGTCAAAGACTGGGAAAATGTAGAAGGCACTGTATGGAAAGCAGTCATTCCGAACGGAATCTTCGGTGATTATAACCCATTTACTACCCTGGTATCCGGAGATTGGTTTATCGCTACATTTATTGCTCATACAGGAGATGTATATCTGAATGAAAAATCCATGTATGAAGTAACCACTCTGGATAAAGTTAAAAATCCACAAAAAAGTACTATCTCATGGGATCCTGATTTCTCTGTATATACATGGTATGCAGAACAGGATGAAGCCAATAATCAGACAATTATTTATGCAAACTTCCATGAAAAAGATCCCAATAAAGAAAATGTTGAGATCAGTGTAAGAAGAAACTGCTTCTATCCAGAAAGTGAAGGAATCGGATATATCACTCTCTCCGGTTTCCGTATCAGTCAGGCTGCTACTCAGTGGGCTCCCCCTACCGCTTATCAGGAGGGAATGGTCGGTCCTCACTGGTCCAAAGGATGGATCATCGAAGACTGTGAAATCTATGAATCCAAATGCAGCGGTATTTCTCTTGGTAAATATCTGCAGCCTGAAAATGATAACAAATGGTTAAAGTGGAAATACAAAGACGGAACTCAGACAGAACGCGACTGCATCTGCCAGGCTTCCTATGAAGGATGGGATAAAGAACACATCGGTTCCCATATTGTGCGCAGATGTGAAATCCATGACTGCGGTCAGACAGGTATTGTAGGACATCTTGGAGGCGTATTCTCTGTTATTGAAGACAACCATATCCACCACATTAATAACAAGCAGAATCTGGCAGGAGCAGAGATTGGCGGTATCAAAATGCATGCTGCTATCGATGTTATTTTCCGCCGCAACCATATCCACAACTGCACCCGTGGTCTGTGGCTTGACTGGCAGGCACAGGGAACCCGCGTTACAGGAAATCTCTTCCATGACAATGCTCTTCCTAATGACTTCGAGGCAGGGGATGACGCTGTCACAAGCGTAGGAGAAGATATCTTCGTTGAGGTTTCCCATGGTCCGACATTGATCGACCACAATATCCTGCTGTCTGACCGTGCACTGAAAATTGCAACCCAGGGTGTTGCCCTTGTACATAACCTGATCTGCGGCGGCTTCGTTTCTGTTGGTATCGGTACAGACAACGGTGCACCTGATATTCCATCTCCGAGATATACTCCATATCACACCAAACACGGAACTCAGGTTGCAGGATTTATGACCATCCTTCATGGAGATGACAGATTCTACAACAACATCTTCGTTCAGAAACCAATCCGTCCTTGTATGCAGGATCTGGCTGATCTTATGGGTAACAATGGAAATATGTGGGATGACTGCAATGTGATCACAGGAACTTTCAAATTTAACGGATATCCAACCTTTGATGAATGGAACAGACAGTTCGAAGGTTACTGCGGAATGGGTTCTGAAACAACAGGCAACTGCTATTATGATCATCTTCCTGTATGGGCATCCGGCAATCTCTATTTCAATGGAGCACGTGCATGGGAAAAAGAAACAGATGCAGTCACAGATGCAGAACACACTGTAGATATCTCTGTTGAAGAGAAAGAAGATGGCTGGTATCTGAAGACCAACCTGTATGATATCATCAAAGAAGAAAACGACGGTATCATCTCAACTGAAACACTTGGTATGGCATTCGAACCGGAGCAGAAATACGAAAATCCTGACGGAAGCCCGATTATCTTTAATCAGGATTTCTTTAGAAATCACAGAGATGTCAAAACTGTCGCAGGACCATTTACGGATAAAAAAGCATCTGAGCAGAAGCTCTTTTAACCTGATATCCATATAGTCAATAGCTTTACCATATATAAACCATACATAAAAACAGCTATGAAGAGTACAGATATTTTTATCTGCTGCTCTTGCATAGCTGTTTTCTTATTTTGTCATACTTTTATTATAACAGTCCTAATAAATAATGCATTTAAGACAGTTCAGCAGAGTGCGAAAGACAAGGAAGATATCTGCAGGCGTGCTGACGCACGGCAAAGATATATGACGCAGAATTTCACACTCTGATGGGCTGGATTATGATGCATTATTTACTCGGACTGCTATAGATGCAAGCATTTTTGTAGACTTTCGGATGCACCACAGGCATGTCGGAAAAATATAGCAGGTTGCTGTGATCCATGCGGTCTGGTCTGCGAAACAGATGGCAGTAAATCCAAAAGTCCCTACAAATCCAAGACTGACAATTGTTCTGGCGATCATTTCTGTTACGCCGGAAAAAACTGCTCTGCCTGAATATCCAAGTCCCTGAGTTACCATGCGGGCAACATTGAGAATACCAAGACTCCAGTAGAAAAATCCCATACATCTGAGGTATTTGGCAGAGGCATCCAAAACTGCCACCGCACTCTTTCCAACAAACAGCATGGAAAGTGTACGCCCTGCAAAAATCAGTAAAATTCCTACTGCAATACCACAGCGCAGACCTTTTTTAATCCTGTCAGACTGTCCTGCGCCAAGATTCTGGCTACAGAATACAGATGCAGAGGTTGCGATAGCATCGAACGGACACATGGTAAACTGCTTGATCTTCATTGCTGCCGTAAATGCAGATACATAAGTGCTTCCAAGTCCATTATTGGCAGACTGCATGACCATACTTCCGATAGCTGTGATGGAGAACTGAAGTCCCGTAGGCATTCCCATTGCCAGAAGCTCCTTTACTGCATCCCCCCTTTATTGCCCTGTTTTCTTTCTTGAGCCACAGAAGTTTCATTTTGCGGATAATAAAAACAAGGCACAAAATCCCACTGATCGCCTGTGCAGAAATCGTTGCAATAGCAGCTCCGGCACATCCAAGTCTCAGCACTATAATACAGAATAAATCCAGAAAAATGTTCAGAACAGCAGATAACGCCAGAAATATAAACGGTGTCCTGCTGTCTCCCACTGATCGTAAAATACTGGACAGGTAGTTATATAAAATCGTAAAGGGAATCCCCAGGAAAATAATCAGCAGATAGCTGTATGCATTGTCATAAATGTCCTCTGGTACAGATAAAATATGCAAAATCTGAGGACATAAAACACTGCATAATGCTGTCAGGATCACTGCGATTCCTGCACATAATACAGCTCCATTAAAGATATAATCCCGCATTTTTTCTATTTTCTCTGCACCGAAATATTTAGCTACAGGAACACCAAAGCCTGTACAGCTTCCCATGCAGAATCCCAGTACCAGAAACTGAATACTGCTGCTGGCTCCTACACTTGCCATCGCTTTTGCGCCAAGGATCTGTCCTACGATCGCAGCGTCAATAATATTATAGGTCTGTTGCAGCAAATTTCCTAATAATAAAGGAAGCGCAAACTGCAGCATCAGTTTCAGCGGATTCCCTTTTATCATAGATGTGGTCATTTCTCTTTACTCCCATTCTCTATATTTCTATAACAATTCCAGCTGATAAAATTATCTGCTTTGCTATTGATTTGATTGAATCTCCATTGAAATACAAATATCAATTTCAACAGAATTCCTTCATTATCATAACATTCCTATTTTTAGTTTCAATAAGAAATTTTGACATATTTTATCTTAAAGCCAAGTGTTTTCATACGTCAGGCGAATATTCGCAATTACATCAGGAGACTACTTGATTCTCCGCCTGCGACGGGTCGCTTCAGCGACATAATTCTTCTAACATAAAAAAGCCCTACAAAACGCCATCCAAGCGCATTGTAGGACTTTATATATTGACTTAACCTTTAATACCTGAAGATGCAATACCTTCTACATAATATTTCTGCATGAAGATGAACATGATGATCATCGGGATTGCAGAGATTACCAGTGCTGCCATGATTGCACTATAATGTACAGGCTGTGTTCCGAAGAAGGACTGAACTGCGAGCTGGATCGTACGCTTGTCTTCACCGGTCATAACCAGGAATGGCCACATAAAGTCATTCCAGTGAGCGACGAAATCAAGGATAAATACAGTTGCATATACAGTCTTGGAAATCGGCATAACAATCTTGAAGAAAGTTCCTGCCGGACGACATCCGTCAATTGCAGCCGCCTCGATCAGATCATCCGGAATATCACAGAAAAACTGACGGAACATATAGATGGAGAAACATTTTGCTACAAAAGGAATTACCAGTGCTACAAGTGTGTTTACCCAGCCAAGCTGTGACATTTCAATATATAATGGGAGCATGATTGCTTCCATCGGAAGTACCATCAGGGCTACTACCAGATTCATGATCGCGCCTTTTCCTTTGAACTCAAATTTTGCAAGCGCATAACCACACATGGAGTTTACAAGCAGATCAAGAACCAGGATGAGTGCAATGTAAAGCAAGGTGTTCTTAAATACCTGAGGAAGATTCATTCTGGTAAATACTTCTACATAGTTATTAAAAGAAGCAGATACCGGAAAGAATGTTTTCAGGGAGTTCATATTTGCAAAAATCTGAGATTCCGGTTTCAGAGACGCGGAAATCATCCAGATCAGAGGAGAAACAAAGATAATACCTATGACAATATTTCCAAAATAAAACATAAATTTGGAAAAAGCCGCAGAAAATTTCATTGATGATTTTTTCATTTTCCTGTCCTCCTTAATCAGTTGCAGTAGTTACTTTCTTCATTAACAGTGACATTGCCACAACAATAACGAAGAATACAGTTGCGATTGAGCAGGCATAACCAAAGTTGCCTTTCTGGAAGCCCTGTGTATAAATGTAATATACCAGAGTTTTGGTGGAGTTCTTTGGTCCGCCCTGTGTCATGATATATGGCTGTGTGAACAGCTTCATTGCCTGGATCATAGTGATCATAATAACATATTTTATAGTTCCTTTCAGTCCCGGAAGTGTGATAAACAGGAACTGATTCCATTTGTTTGCACCATCTACAGATGCTGCCTCATACTGATCTTTCGGAATTCCCTGAAGACCTGCCAGGAAAATCATCATCTGATAACCTGCGCCCTGCCATGCAGACATGAAGATAATGGAGTTCATGGCTGTATGCTCATTGCTCAGGAAATTAATAGGATCCATTCCCAGTGATACCAGCAGAGAATTAATAAGACCAGTGCTTGGATTTGCATTGTAAAGTACTGACCACAGAACAGAGATAACAACCATGGAGGTTAACTGTGGACTAAAATACATTGTTCTGAATATTGCGACTCCGCGGAATTTCTTTGAAACCAGAAGCGCCAGTCCAAGTGCCAGTATACACTGTACAGGTACAACAACTACTGTGAAATATACAGTATTTTTCAGAGCCATCCAGAAGTTTTTATCCTGGAACAGTTTCTGATAGTTTTCAATACCAATCATCTTTATGGCATCCGGTCTCATAATCTGATATTTAAATCCGGAATAGTAAACGGTATAGATCATCGGTACAACCAGAAATGCGATCAGAAGGATAACTGCCGGAGCAGTAAATGCATATGCAGTGATTCTCTCGTCACGTTTTCTGCCTGTCAGCTTCGTCTTAGCCATAATCCTTTCCCCCTTTTAACAAACTTAAAACGGCCGCACCGCAGAAGCGATGCGGCCAGGTTTCTATCCTGATTATTCAGCGTAGTATGTTTCGTAATCTTCTGTGAATGTTTCTGCTACTGTATCAAGTTCAGACTGGATATAATCATCATCAACTTCTCCGTTTGTAGCTGCATCAGAGAGGATATTTGTCATTGCTTCAGCATATGCAGAAGAGAATGTTGCATAGGAAGGTGTTCTTGGACGCGGAACTGCTGTGTTGTTCAGCTGTTCAACCATAAGTGCACGTGCTCCTTCTTTGTAATCAGCCATTGCTTCTTCATCATAAGCAGAGTTACGTGTTGCAGGTTTTGCGATTGCATCTGCATAAGTTGCTACATTTTCGCTGTTCATCAGCCACTGAAGGAATTCGCCTGCTGCATCCGGATTCTCACAGTCCTTGCTTACTGCTGCTGCCCAGTCACCACAAGGAGAAACTGCTGTACCTGTTTCAGATACCGGATAGTATGTTACACCCCAGTCAAAATCTGCATTTGCTTCCAGAGTTGCAACTTCCCATGAACCACCAAGCATTGTTGCACATGCACCGTTTAAGAACTCATCTGTGATCGGCTCAATGTTTGCATATCCTTTTGCAATAAGATCTGCAAGGTAAGAAGTTGTTTTTACTGCTTCTTCGCTGTTTACATATCCGTCAGCTTCCTTACCATCCTCGCTGATGTAGTCTTTTCCTTCAGAGATATACATTGGCTCTAATGCATATGGAAGACCTTCACCATGATCCATGATAATGTGTGTTCCCACATAATTATCTGTTGTACACTTTTCAGCGATCTCTGCCATCTCATCCCATGTGATCGGGTTGTCTAATGTACGGGAATCAAGGTCATCTGTATCAACACCGCACTCTTTGAGGTAATCTTTATTGTAATAGAATGCTACGGAAGATTCTGTTGCTCCGATTGCATATAACTGTCCGTCATAGGTATTCTGGGCAATGGATGAAGGAACAAAATCAGAAAGATCATCCTCTGTAAAATAATCACTCAGCGGAATGCTGATTCCGTTTGCTGCATAGTAGGAAACCTGCGGTCCGTCTACATAGAAGATATCCGGAAGGTCATTGGATGTTACTGCTGTAGCAATCTTGTTATCATATGCGTAGGAATCGGAACGGTCGATTGCTTCACGTGAGACCTGGATATTCGGGTTTGCTTCATTCCACTCTGCAATCTTCTCTGTCCACCATGTCTCTACCTGTTCTCTGTCTGTCGGGCTCCAGATTGTAATGTTTACTACATCACCATCTTTTGCCATTGCCGGTACTGCACTGAACATTGTAGTTGCCGCCATTGTGAGTGCCAGAATTACGCTCATTCTTTTTTTCATGTTTCTTTCCTCCTGATAAAATGTATTGGTTGTTGATGTTACATCTCCTTAATCTCGTTCGGGAAATGTTATTTTTATGAAACCCGTTCCATGTATTTCCTTTTTTAACCACAGCTATTTTGCTGTGGTTAAAAGCTTTATTAGTCCTTTTGTGGAACCCGTTTCATATGATGGTTTTATCATAATCTCTCTTGCCTTATTTGTCAATATATTTTAACTTAAAAATCCTGTTTTTGCATCAATTCGTATATTTTCACAATATAAGTTATCTGTTTTTATATATTTTTCACAATCATATCTGGGTTTTTTCTTTGCTATATTTATATTAAATTTCCTATATTCCGTTATTTTTTATATGTTTCCAAAAAAGAGAGAGGGAAAATAGAATTCTCAATTTTCCCCCTCTTCTTTCTATTTATTTTTTCATTTTTATGGAACCGTTACCATTTTTTTTACTGCCGGCAGATATATGGCTCATTGCTTTAAGCAAATATCGTTACTGTTCACTCCGTTCTCAGTAACTTAGCCAAATATCTGTATTCTGCGGATTTATTTCCAGATGGATTTCATTTCACAGATTTTAACCTGCGCTTCTTTATCACTGTTCAGACAGAAGATTCCCTGGCTGCTGCTATTGTAAAACAGTCTGGTTCCTGCATCTTCTCCATCATTTAAATATACCTCAATTGTTCTTCCGTCTACAAAAATTTCTGCATTTCTGCATTTCTCCACAGAAGAAACAAACTGTACCTTATCGCTCTTTACACCTGTCATTTTGAAGAATACTTTTCCCCCTTCTGCAGTCAGACTGATGGATTTATCCCCATCCTGACCAAGAAGAATGTTGAAATCTCCTGTTTCTTCAAATGATACAGATGCATAATATCTGTTATCTGCAATGGAGCCGACTTTGATCTCACGGCCTGTGCCTTCATATACTGTATCCCCCAGAAGAGTATAAACTTCCTCTACAGGTTTTGTATATACATGTTCATTCTTCACATGGAGCTCTCTTGGCAGAGTCATGCTTCCATAAGCTCCCGGCTCTGTAGCAATATGCTCTCCATAGAAATCACTGATCCAACCGATCAGGATCCTACGGTCTTCATGCTGAAAGCTCTGCGCTGCATAGCAGTTGCTTCCAAAATCCACCCACTGCTGTGTATGGACATCCATTGCATCACCGTTCCAGTCTCCCACATAATATCTGCACTGCTGGAATCTTCCGTATTCATCATAATGGCTCATCCATGCGCCCATAGCTACATATTTATCATCCAATGGGAAAAAGTCCGGACACTCAATGGTTCTGATCTTTGTTTCCTCTGTAATCAGAGGACATCTGTATTTCCAGTTCTCTGCATCTTCAGATTCGTACAGAAGAAATGTTCCTTTTTCATCTATACATGCACCTAATACAATATAATACTTCTTACCGATCTTAATTGCTTTCGGATCGCGGAAATCATAGTTGGTACCTTCCGGTTTCTCCCTGATAATCTCTTTTTCCGGCCCAAAATGGATCATATCACTACTCTTTGTCATTGTCTGATACTGAACAGTGTCCCATCCGTCATCCTGAGGTCCGATATGTCTTGTGAGATAGAAGTATACCTCGTCTCCCATCGGAAGTGCGCTTCCGGAGAAAGCACCACCTTTGATTGCAAGATTATCCAGGATTTCTTCCTGAGGCTCTAACGCAACCGGAAGATGTGTCCAGTGCATCAGATCCTTGCTTGCTGCATGTCCCCAGTACATATTATTCCACTCCTGTCCAAAAGGATTCAGCTGATAGAAAAGGTGATAATAACCCTTAAACCAACAAAGTCCGTTCGGATCATTATTCCAGTTCACAACCGGTGAAAAATGATACTGTTCTCTGTATGGAGTATCTATAAAACGAAGGAACTCTTCTTTATTCATCTCTTTATAATTATCTGTAGTATCCAGCACACAGATTCCATTTTCCATAATGTTTTCACATTCACTTAAATAAGCAAATGTTATTGTGCAGTCCTGTGTTGAGATTTCATATTCTGTATTTCTGCTTACCGGAAATTTGATCCAGTTTCCATAGATATGTTTCAGTTCTTTTGTCTCTGTTGTGCTTTCTTTTACGTTTTTCAGGAGCACACTGCCTTTTTTGCCTTCATCCGGTTTTACAAATAATTCCAGACATTCATAATTCCCTGTGTACATACGTAAATCCCCTTTCTGATATTTGTCATATTTATAGTAATCCTCGTAAATAATAGATATGGTACCCGTTCCATATACATTAAAATAAAAAAGCCCCTGTCTGCAGAGCTTATCATGTATTATGAAGACTTTATGAAATACTATCCGAAACATAATAAAGCATAAGTTATTGATACTTTATATGTGGTACCCGTTCCATTTGTATAAAGTATATGATGTAAATTAGATTTTGTCAATATAGTATTGCTTTTTCCCTAAATTAGACAAAAAAAAGAAGAGATCTTTGTGTATTTTTATTGATACTCAAATCCCTTCTTTTTTATACAACACTCCATAAACGGTCAAATAATAGTCTATATGGCCGTATCTACAGGATAAGTTGTCTGTCCCTGATACAATTCTACAGGGATGATCTGCTTATTCGGTACAGGTCTTCGGTTTTCTATCAGATCAACCACAGAATTAGCACTGAGTTCTGCAAGCATCTTTATATTTTGCCTGATGCTGGTAGCTTCCGGATAAACCAGTCTGGATATATCCGTTCCATCATATGTTACGATTTTTAACTCTTCCGGTATCTTTATTCCTGCTTTCAGTGCCAGATGCATAATATTGAGCACAGGCTGATCAGTTCCAAACACACCATCGATTCCATCAAAAGTTTCCATTACCTTTCTGGCACTTTCCCAGTAATCCTCATGGCCAAACCTGTTCCACTCCAGAATCAGATCTACCACTTCAATTCCTTGTTTTTCCAGAGTTTTTTTCAGTACTGTATGTTTATCATTTGCCACAATATTTGGCGACACACCGAATATATTTAGTACTTTTTTACATTTATTCCGAATCAAAACCTCCGCTGCCAGTCTGCCGCCGGTTACATGATCCGACCCGATCATCGGGATTTCCGGTCCGAAATCTCTGTCAAAGGAGATGATAGCATGTTTTCTTTTCAGATATTTCTCTCCTTCCAGTGTATGAGAGCCGGCAATAATGCCATCTACCATATTTCGATCCAGCATATCCAGAAATTCTTCTTCTCTGTTGCTGACTCCTATAGTACTTGAAATCAGAGTCTTATACCCCACTTCATACAAAGCTGCCTCTGTCTGTCTCACATAACTTGAAAAAAACGGATGATCTACATCCGGCACCAGTATTCCTACAATTCCTGTTTTATTACGAAACAGATTTCTCGCCAATTCATTTGGTGTATACTCTAATTCTTCAATTGCTTTTTCAATTTTCTTTTTTGTATCAGCTGATACATACCCATTTCCGTTTATAACTCTGGAAACGGTTCCCACCCCTACGCCTGCTCTGCGCGCTACATCTCTTATACTCGCCATACTTACTTTTCCTGTTCTGTTATTACTTTTCACAGTCACATAATAGTTACTGTTCATACGCCTATCCTGCGGGGTATTTTGGCATACATACGCCAAAATACCATTACTGCAGGCAATCTGGAATAAATTTTAACAAGACAAGTATAGCACTGCGCATTTGTTCTTACAATTAATAAGTTGCCGAAAAGTGGCCCTTTCTTTCGTCAAACTGGAACATGTTCCAGTTATGTATCCAGGCAGTCCTGCACAGACTGCCTGTTTTTTCTGACTTTTATGCCATACCATTTACGGTCTTATACTTGTACAACATCTCCGCATGATTCTGCTCCTCAATCTGTATATCAGCCAACAGCTTGCGTACACCACTATCGCCGAAGGCAAATACATCATCATTGTATGTTCCTGACACCAGCTTCTCTGTACCAATACAGTCTG
>OGQO01000716.1_pt1 | contig 34148 bp, 29 predicted proteins | sample 1553241 | NCBI WGS metagenome assembly OGQO01 (sample SAMEA2579933, study PRJEB22360) | human gut metagenome | biome: human gut; feature: human-associated habitat; material: faeces | place: Denmark | collected 2008/2010
CGGTTGAAACTAGCCGTTAACATCCGTTAGTACATTTATCACCACACAAAGAAATAATTATTTCTGAATGGTTGGCAAAGGTAATGTATTTTTTTGACATAAGAATAAACAATTGAAAATATTTCAAAAAAAACAATAAAAAAAATGATGCCAAATCCAATATTGAATTTGACATCATTTTTTATTATATCAAATAAATCACATTCCTGCTGCTTGTGCTAGCCAATCATAAACACAGCTACAAACTCCAAACAGTAATATGCCTATAGTACAAAGTGCAAGAGCAAAACGAGTATTGTTGTCACTTTTGAACGTTGGCAACGGTGTTTCGGTCTGATTGATATACATGCACTTCACAATCTTCAGATAGTAGTACAAGCTTGGTACTGTGTTCAACAAAGCAATGAATACAACAAGGTATGCCAATGTTGAACCTTGTTCAGCAGCTGCCATGAACACGAAGAACTTACAGAACATTCCAGCGAAAGGTGGAATACCGGCAAGAGAGAACAACGCCAAGGTCATCAAGAACGAAAGTTTTGGATTCGTTCCATAGAACCCATCGTAGCAGTTCATCTTAGTATTGCCATTTCCACGTGTCTCTACAACATTGATAATAGTGAAAACTGCCATATTGGCTGCAACATAAATCAACACATAGTACATGAGAGCTGTAAGACCCATAGCACTGTTTCCTATTACAGCAAGCATTATGTATCCAGCCTGAGAAATAGAACTAAATGCCATGAATCGTTTCAACTCCTTCTGACGGAGAGCAAAGAGGTTAGCAATGGTGATGGTAAGCAGAATTACTATATACATAAGATATTCCCAATACTCAACCATCGGTGCGAAAACCTTCATAAGAATCGCCATCAGAGCAAACGCTGCAGCTCCCTTTGAAACTACACTAAGATAACCAGTTACTGCTGTTGGTGCACCCTGATAGGTATCAGCAGTCCAGAAGTGGAATGGAACAAGAGAAATCTTGAAACCAAGTCCGCTGAAAAAGAACACCAAGCCAAGAATTGCCAGTGGCGAAGCACTGATTTGTGCAGCTACATCACCAAAATACAATGTACCGACGGCACCATAGATAAATGAAATACCATAAAGCATTACACCACTTGAAAATGTTGCCGTAAGGATAAACTTGGCAGCGCCCTCAGCTGAGTTCTTCGTGAACTTGTCAAAAGCCACCAGACATGCCATAGGAACTGATGCCATTTCCAATCCTAAGAAGAACATAAGGAAATGTCCTGAAGAAATCATCACATACATACCCAAGAGGGTTGAAATGATGAGTTCATAATATTCACCTTCCTTGTTCTTCACGTCAGCACGCTCAAGCCAAGACTGTGACATCACCAAAACGATGAACGCACCAGCTGTAAGAATTATCTTCATAACATTGGCTGCTTGAGTTGACTCATAGCATCCACCAAAGACAGAAGCTGGTTCTGCATAGAAGCAGAGAGCTGTCTGACAAATGAAGAGAGCGCCTGTCAGCAGGCTCAACACAGAATGTTTCTTCTCACCTTTCAGAATAAGATCGGCGAGGAATACTATTACCAGCACTGCAATAAGGCCAGCCTCTGGTATCATATTAAAAAACTGACTATAATCCATTTTGTCCTACTGATTAATTATAAGTTAACGACTTGGAGAATTGGTGTCACTGCATCTGTAATTGCATTGCTAGCCCACAATGGGAATGATCCAAGACCTGCAACACAGAATATCAAACAGCAAACAGCAAAGCGCTCATCCCATGTTGCATCTGTCAATGTGAGATAGTGCTCATCCTTGACTTTCTCAAACAAGATGAAACCTACTGTACGCAAGATATAAACCGCGGTAACAACAATTGATGTGATTGCAATTATTGTACAGCAACGATGGAATGTGTCTGGATTTTCAAATGAACCTGTGAAAATTGTCATTTCGGCAATGAAACCAGAGAAACCAGGCAAACCAAGGTTGGCAAGACCTGCAATGACATATCCTACTGAAAGGAATGGCATGATCTTCATCAGACCACCGAGCTTGCGGATATCACGTGTATGTGTTCTGCCGTATATCATACCGATAAGAGCAAAGAACAAAGCGGTCATCAAACCATGAGAAAGCATCTGAAGTATTGCACCTGTGCAAGATACCTTTGTCATCATGAGTAGTGCGAAAAGCACAAGACCACAGTGAGAGACTGAAGAATAAGCATTGATAAACTTCAAGTCTGTCTGTACACATGCAGAGAAAGCACCATATACTACAGAAATTGTGGTAAGGATAAGGAATATCCAAGCCAAATCCTGAGCCGCATGAGGAAGCAGGAACATGGCAATACGGAAACAACCGTAACCACCAAGTTTCATAAGAACACCGGCATGAAGCATTGACACAGAAGTAGGTGCACAACCGTGACCAATAGGAGACCAAGTGTGGAATGGGAACAAAGCACCAAGCACTCCGAAACCAATGAACACGAATGGGAACAGAACATTCTGTACTGTATCAGGAATATGATTGTTATGAGCAATCTCCAGGATGTTCATTGTTGAAGCACCATTAAAGAAATAGATACCAACAAGACCCAAGATGATAAGTGCAGATCCACCCATCAACATAAGAGTCAACTTCATTGCTGCATATTCTTTTCTTCCTGATCCCCAATAACCAATCAATAGATACATAGGAATAAGGGCAACCTCATAGAACATGAACATCGTGAAGAGGTCGATGCTGATGAAGAAACCATAAACTCCAGTAGAAAGCAATGTAAACCACATGAAGAATTCCTTCGTCAAAGGTTGTAATTTCCACGAAGCGAAAGTTCCTGTAAAGACGATGATGCTCGAAAGAAGCAACATCACTACAGAGATACCGTCAACACCAACTGCATAGTTGATGTGAAGAGGAGCAAACCAAACTGTAGATGACTGAAGAATCATCTCTTCAGTGTTTCCTGCAGCGCGCTCTCCAATGAAATGTAATGTCAACCAAATTGACATTGCCAACAGACATGATGATCCTATGACCATCACCGTACGGACCTGCTTGATGTCACGGGCAGCCCAAAGGCCGAGCAACATCAAAACTGGGATTACTACAAATATACTTAATATACTCATCGTTCTTATAATATGCTAAGTAATACTAATGTTAATGCAACAGCTCCAGTCAGGAACCAAACGGCATATTGACGTACATCACCACTCTGCCAAGGACGGAGACTCTCGCCAGCTTCGTTTGCACCCCATGCACTGAAATCAATGAGACCATTGATGATATGCTCATCAATCCACTGAACCGGACGAGATACAAAACGGAACAAAATCTTATGTGTGACAAACATATAGACTTCATCCATATAGAAACGTTTGTAAGCCCAACGATGAAGACGAGGGAATGTCTTATACAACTTGTCAGCAATCGGCTGTTTCTCACCCTTATATATATATGTAGCAAGAGCAATTGAAATAACGGCAATTACTGTGGAAGTTATAGCTACCTGAGGAGCGAAATGTACTGTATATGCAGTACCTGCAGCACTTACTATCTCACCGAAGCTTGCCCAGCTCCAATCCAAGAAACCACCAAGCGTAGTGAAGACACCAACGCCGACGGTGATTATACTCAAGAATATCAATGGGAAGGTCATTGTCAGCGGAGCCTCGTGTGGAGTGTGATGAGCATGAAGTTCCTTATTCTCTGTACCCCAGAAAATACCATAGTAAAGACGGAACATATAGAACGCTGTCATAGCGGCAACACCGGTCATCCACCAACCGATGAACTGAGAATGCTCAAAACATGCAGTGATAATCTCATCCTTAGAGCTAAAGCCTGAGAAGAATGGAATACCCGCGATGGCAAGACAGGAAATCAAGAATGTAGCATGGGTAATAGGCATATATTTCTTCAGACCACCCATCGCAGACATCTCGTTTGAGTGAACAGCGTGAATGATACAACCAGCACCCAAGAAAAGACAAGCCTTGAACATAGCATGTGTGAAGAGATGGAATAGAGATGCCATATATCCAAGCTGGGCATGATTGTCGAGAACAGCACCATGATGACCTGGCAAGCAAACGCCAAGTGCCACCATCATAAAGGCAATCTGAGAAATCGTAGAGAATGCAAGTACTCGCTTGATATCACTCTGTGCACATGCCACAGCAGCAGCATAGAAAGCAGTAAACGCTCCTACATACACGACTATTTCCATTGCCTGTGGAGCATATTCAATCCAAATAGGGAACAGACGAGCAATCTGCACTACTCCTGCAACCACCATGGTCGCAGCATGAATAAGCGCAGAAACAGGTGTAGGTCCCTCCATAGCATCTGGCAACCAGATGTGAAGTGGGAACATGGCAGACTTACCAGCACCTCCGATAAACATCAGCACGAGAGCAGTAGGAAGAATAAAACCTCCTGCGGCTGCAGCACGTGAAGCATCACAGGTTGTGAATGCTGTCATTCCCTCTGCAATATGAACTTCAGTTCCAGTGAAAGAGAAGTTAAATGAACCTGTATAATATCCGAAGATGAGAATACCGATCAAGAAGAACATATCAGCGAAACGAGTCACTATAAATGCCTTCTTGCTAGCATGAACTGCTGCATGCAATCCATAATAGAATCCGATCAAAAGATATGAGCTGACACCCACGAGTTCCCAGAACATATACATCTGGAAAATGTTGGTAGCCAGAACAAGTCCTAGCATTGACATTGTGAAGAGAGACAAGAAAGCGTAATAGCGCTGGAATCCCTTCTCACCATGCATATAGCCAAATGAATAAATGTGCACCATAAAGCTAACTGTGGAAATGACAATCAGCATCATCACTGAAATAGGATCAAGAAGGATACCTAAATCAAAGTGAAGATTACCGAGTGGCAACCAAGTGTAATTGTATGGTACTAATGTCGCAAAAGTTCCGTCAGCCAAACGCGGAGCTGTGAAATACTGGAAAGCTGTGATATAGCTCAACACAGTAACCAATCCAATAGAACAGGTTCCGATAAGACCGGCTGTTTTATGCGACCATGCATACTTGTTTCCCGCAAAATCGGGCAAGCCAATGACGAGGAAACTCAACAATGGCAAGAGAAGTATCAACAATGAATATGTATAATCCATAACTTATTAATATTTCATGTTTTCAATACTGTTCACCTGATCGCTGTGGAAATTACGGTAAACATTAATAATTATAGCGATAGCCACTGCACTTTCTGCCGCACTTACGCCCATTGAGAAAAGGGTCATGAAGAAACCCTCGAATTCACCAGGGAAGAGCAGTCTGTTAAAGGCAGCGAAATTGATGTCTACAGCATTGAGCACGAGCTCAATGGAGATAAGCATTGCTATCAAGTTACGACGAGTGACGAATCCGTAAACGCCGATGAAGAACAGAAGTGCGCTAAGCACAAAATAACATTCTACAGGTACCATAATTATTTATCCTCCTTTTCTTTACGAGCCACAACGATGCCGCCGATAATGCAAGCGAGCAAGAATACAGAAATGAACTCAAACGGTAAAACATACTGGTATTTCTCGCTTCCAACAAGAGCCTCACCAATGACATTCATTGGAACCTCCTCGTCAGCAACCTCACATGCTCTGAACAAGAATTCATTCTTGAGCAGAACAATAGTCACTGTAAGGAAGCCAGCGAGAGTTACAAGAGCAGCGCCAATGGCACGGCTTCCTTTCACATGCTCTACCAAGCCCTGAAGTGTACGGCGATTAACGAGCTGAATAGCAAAGATATACATCATCGTGATGCCACCAGCATAGATACTCAATTGGGCAGCACCCAAGAAAGTGTAGTCAAGAATAAAATACAATCCAGCAACACCGAACAAAACGAAGAGCAGGAATGTGGCTGCACGCATGATACGCTTTGTAGCGACACACATAACAGCAGAACCCAGAATTACTACGGCAAGAATGCCAAACATTATAATATTAGCCATTTCTTATGTCCTCCTTATTTTGTTTTGGTGTTAAACTTACCGATTTCAAGAGGCGCTCCACCATCTATAAGGTTAGGAAGGCTTCCTCCGGTATATACCTCCTTGTCAAGGTGAAGAACGAGCTTGTCTCTATCAAATACTGAGTTCTCGAAGTCATTCGTGAAATGAATGGAATCGAAATTGCATGCATTGACACATAGTTCACAGAACATGCAATCTCCGAGATCATATTGATAGTCAACCAACTTGCGTTTCTTCTTGCCCGTCTCAGGGTCCTCCACCATCTCTGTAAGAATCTTTATCGAGTCATTAGGACAAGCCTTCTCACACAATGTGCAGCCAACGCATTTGTAGTTTTGGTTCTCGTCGCGTGAGAAAACAAGTCTACCACGATGGCGAGCCGACACATGGAGCGTTGTCTTGCGGTTCTCAGGATACTGCTCAGTGCTCTTCTTGGTGAAATACTCAGTAAGAGTAGTCTTCATACCAATGGCAAGAGTCTTTACAGCAGAACCAATTTCTCCAAAATATGATTTATTATTATCTTCCATATCTATTTAAACTCCTTATTTAAAAGTGCCAGCCAAATGCCACAATGATAGTCATAAGCACCAAGTTGATGAGACAAAGCGGCATGAGATATTTCCACTCAAGTTTCAATATCTGATCAATACGCAGACGTGGGAAAGTCCAACGTACCCACATAAGCAACCAAACAACGGCAAAAGTCTTGCCAAGGAACCATACGATACCAGGGATGAGGTTCATGATTCCATCGAAACCTTCAATACCGATATTTACAGGTGCCCATCCTCCAAGGAATACAGTGGTTGCGATTCCAGATACCACGAAGAGGTTAAGATACTCTGCAAGGTAATAGAAACCGAATCCCATACCAGAATACTCTGTATGATAACCGGCTGTCAACTCGCTCTCAGCCTCAGCCAAGTCGAACGGACCACGGTTTGCTTCTGCATTACCAGCTACGAGGAAAACCAGGAAGGCTATAATAGCAGGAACATGACCTTTGAAGATAAGCCAGTTCCATGGTCCGACCTGTGCTTCAACGATACCGCTCACCTGCATTGTACCTGTAAGTATTACTGCAGTAATGAGACACAAGCCGAGAGACATTTCGTATGAGATGAGCTGAACAGCTCCACGCATAGCCGAAACGACACTATACTTGTTGTTACTTGCCCAACCGGCGAGGAAGATACCAACCACTCCGATACTTGACACAGCTGTCAGCAAGAACACACCAACGTTGAAGTTCAGCACCTCAGCGCCATTATTCCATGGCAAGAAAGAGAAGGTGCCCACAGAAGCAATGATAACAAGGAACGGAGCCACGAAATACAGCAGCTTGTCAGCCTTGTCTACAGTGAAAATCTCCTTGATGAGCATTTTCAGAACGTCGGCAAAAACCTGGAATATACCCCATGGACCGACACGCATCGGACCAAGTCGGCACTGGAAGTAAGCACAAACCTTACGTTCCATGAAAATCAAGCAAATAGCAAGTATGGCATAACCTGCAAGAATAAGTACGCCAACCAGTATGCACTCGATAAGGATCGACCAGAAATCTCCAAGTCCAAGAGTTTGGCGGAGAAGAGCGTCGAACCATATTGTTACGTTACTAAAGTCAAACATAATATAAATTTTGATTTTAGAGTTTAGAATACATCGAATGTTTCCAACCCCTTAATTCATTTTTCGATTATCTGTCAAGGTCAGGGATTACGAAGTCGATAGCCGCACCGGTTGTGATGAGGTCAGCGATTTTCTGTCCACGCAACATCGGATCGAGAGCACCTGCCAGAGTAAGACCCATCGGACGCATCTTCATACGATAAGGGCTCTTGTCACCTCTTGAGTCAAGATATACTCCGAACTCACCGCTTGCACCCTCTACAGAGAAATACCACTGTCCCTCAGGAACCTTTATGATTGGTTTCTGCTTGATGTAATATTCTCCCTCTGGGATGTTGTCGATAAGTTGTTCGATAATATCAAGACTCTGATAAAGCTCCTTGATATGAACATAATAGCGATCCATAGAGTCACAACCTGTCATGGTAATCTCCTCCCAGTTCACTTTGTCATAGCAATCGTATGGATGACGCTTACGTGTATCGTTCTTCCAGCCGGCAGCACGTCCTGCAGGACCAGTCACCGCATAGTTGATACAGTTTTCCTTATCCATAGGACCAACGCCTTCAAGTCTCTTATGTGTGATGACGTTATCTCCGAACACATCGAGATACTCCTGAATCTTAGGTCTCAAATACTTGCAGAGTTTCTTTGTATTCTCAACGAAATTAGGATCGATGTCAGCCTGAAGTCCACCGATTCGATAGTAGTTCATAATGAGTCTACCGCCAGTTGTCTCCTCCATCACATTGAGCACATGCTCACGGTCGCGCATGCAATACAAGAATGCTGTGAGTGCTCCTAGGTCCTGAGCTGTACAGCCCAAGAACAACAAGTGGCTGTCGATTCGCTGCAGCTCATCCATGATAGTACGGATGTAGCGGATGCGGTCTGACAATTCTATTCCCATCGCCTCTTCAATCACACCCACGAGAGCATGACGATGCATCATTGCAGAGAGATAGTTAAGACGGTCTGTAAGAGCCAATGTCTGAGGATAAGTCATTCCCTCCCACATTTTCTCTATACCGCGATGGATATATCCGAGATGAGGATAAATGCGTTTTACCGTCTCACCGTCGATAACGGTCTGCAAACGCAGCACACCGTGAGTTGACGGATGGTTAGGACCGATATTTACTACATATTCGTCCTCTTCAAACAAGCGATGCTTTGTTTCCACCAAATGACCATCCTTGTCGAGTGAATACTCTACTGTGAAATCGTCCTCTGGCTCATCAGTCAGAGGGAACTTGTTTGCTTCCGGACTCATATCAAAGTCCTTGCGCAATGGATGTCCCACGAAATCAGTACGCAAGAAGAGTCTGCGCATGTCTGGATGTCCAAGGAACTTGATTCCTACGAAGTCGAATACCTCACGCTCAAGCAAGTCTGCGGCTTTCCAGAGGTTTGTTACGGTAGGGATAACATCACTACCATCCACTTTCTTGGCTATTGTCCTTACGGAACAACGCTCATTGTTCTGAGTGTTTTCAAGAATGTAGATACAACCCAGACCTTCTTCACCGAAGTCCTCACCGATTATAGTAACAAGGTAATCGAAATGCTTCTCGTTCTTCAGCTTGGCCATCTCATTGGCGAAGTTTTCGAAAGTGAGTTCTATATTATTCAGTTTCATGTCTTATACCTTATTATATTATACAGTTTGGTTTTTCTCAGAATCAGCGAGGTCGCCGACTTTGAAATCAGCAGGAACATCTGTCACGATGATTGGCTCCGGATGTCCGAGCTTCTGAGAATCCTGAAGGTTCTCGTTGCTCAATCCACGGAGACCTCCCTTGCTCATTGAAAGTTCCTTCTCCTCCTTTGTCATCTTGTGGTTAGCGCCACCAAAGAACTTCTCGATCTTAACCTTTCTCTGGAGCTGCATCATACCATAGAGGATTGCCTCAGGACGTGGAGGACAGCCTGGGATATACACATCAACAGGCACGAGTTCATTGATACCACGCACTACATTGTAGCTCTTTTTGAAAGGTCCGCCACTGATGGTGCATCCTCCGACGGCAACGACATACTTTGGCTCAGCCATCTCATCATAAAGACGTTTGAATACCGGTGCCATCTTGTTTGTGATAGTACCGGCACACATGATAAGGTCTGCCTGACGTGGAGAGTTACGTGTCACCTCAAATCCGAAACGCGAGAAGTCATAGCGTGCACAACCCACAGACATGAATTCGATACCACAGCAACTGGTACCGAAAGTGAGCGACCACAACGAGTTGCTTCTTCCCCAGTTGATCACCTGATCAAGGGAACCGAGCACCACATTGCAACCGCCTTCATGAAGTTGGTCTACTATCTTCTCAAGAGTGTCATTGTCCTTAAACTCGTTGTAAGGAATGCTTTTGATAACGGGTTTTCTTACTTCCATTCCAACGCTCCTTTCCGCCAAGCATAAGCAAGGCCAAACACCAACACTAAGAGGAAGAATCCAATGCTACACAAAGCCATTGGACCAAACTTGCTGACTGCCACAGCCCATGGATATAGGAACACTGTCTCGATGTCGAACATCAGGAAGAGAATGGCAAAGAGGTAGTAACCCACATGCATTGGCACCCATGATGTGCCGCGCGTTGGGATACCGCACTCAAAAGGCTGTCCCTTCACTGGGTTGTACGACCTAGGGCCAATGAGTTTCGCAACTACATACGCTCCTACAACCAATACAACTGCCGTCAAGATAACGGTAATAAATAGGATAAAATACATAAATATTTTATTAAATAAAAAATTTGACTGTCAAAATCGTTTGCAAAGATACATATTTTATATTATAATCTGCAATGAAAGGTAAACAAATCGTAAAATAAGATTATTCCTCCGACTTATCCTTACCTCCAAACCACTTGTCAATCAGCAAAGCCAGAGAACCGTCTCCTGTCACATTACATGCAGTTCCGAAGCTGTCCATTGCGATATATAGGGCAATCATAAGGGCTTGGTCTGCCTCTGTGAAGCCCAATATTGAAGCCAGTACACCGAGAGATGCCATTATCGCTCCACCAGGAACACCCGGAGCAGCGACAATAGATATTGCAAGCATCAGAATGAATCCTATAACGGTGACGAAATCGTATGATATATGCTGCATCATCATGAGCGCCATGGCACAGGCAACGATTTTCATTACGCTTCCCGACATGTGGATTGTTGCACAAAGAGGTATGACGAAACCCGCGATGCTTTTATTCACTCCATTGGCTATAGTCTGTCGGAGAGTCACGGGAATTGTGGCTGCTGAAGACTGTGTTCCGAGCGCTGTGAAATAAGCCGGCAGCATCCGTCCCAAGAGTCTGAACGGATTCTTTCCCACAAATGCACCTGCTACACAATACTGGAATATGAGCAAGAAGATATGCATCACGAAAATCACTCCGATGATTTTCACGAACACTGTCAATACGCGTGCTGCATCACCGGTGTATGCCATATTGAGGAATATACCGAAAATGTATATCGGCAAAAGTGGAATTATTGCCACATTGATTGTCTTGATAATTACCTGCATGAAGTCTTTCATAACGTTTTTCAACGCCACAGACTGCATTGTTGCCGTTGTCAGACCGAGGGTGAAAGCTAACACAAGGGCTGTCATAACATTCATTGGAGCTGGTATCTCAACGGTAAAAAACGGAGCCATCGCCTCTGTCGTCGCCAACGACGCCGCCGTAGTCTGTGTGTCAATAAGCGACGGGAACGTAAGCTCACTAACCGCATAAGACAGGAGTCCAGATGTCACCGTAGCGAAATAAGCCAAAGCTGTAGTGGCAATCAACATCTTCCCGGCTCCCTGACCGATGTCGGAAATAGCTGGAGCAACAAGTCCGAGAATCAGCAATGGAATAAGGAAACCAAGGAACTGACTGAAAATGCCGTTGAACGTGAGGAACACTCTAACGACCTCTCCCGGCAAAAACATTCCGAACACTACACCACAGACAATGGCAATGATAATCTTAGGCAGCAGGCCTATTTTGAAAGTTTTCATTTGATATAGATTTTTAGGTTTTTAAATATTTCATTTCAACACGTTAGCGACCAATCCTTCCATCGGACTTTTGATTATTTTCCCAACGGTATATCCACATTGTCTTGCTGCTTCGACAAGTTGCTTTTCGTAATAATGTGCCACACTACCCACAACATTTACTTTAAGGTCTTTTCTTTCATAGCGGTCCACATTCTTGACAAAGAAAGCCTTGAAGTTTTCCACGACGATCGCCTCTAATTCCGGCACATCGAGGTGTTTATAAATAAACGGCGACAAAGAAGCAAGAAAACGGTTTGCCAGCGGTTCCTTGTAGACACGTCTTATGATATCGTCCAAATCAAGATTTGTAGATTCAAGGAATTCCTCACACAAGATTTTCGGCAGTCCGCCTTTGAAAACAGCATTCAAGAAAAGTTTCCCGAGAACTGCCCCGCTACCCTCGTCACCAAGTATATATCCCAGCGGTGATATATTGGCTACTATCTTCTCGCCATCAAACAAACAGGAGTTGGCTCCTGTCCCAAGAATGCATGCAATACCTTCCTCACCTCCACAAAGAGCATGAGCCGCAGCCATCAAGTCACTGTCAACAAGAACTTTACCATCTGCAACAGACAAGCAACCCACCAATATTGCCTTCAACGATTTGGCTGCTTCGCCACGACATCCCGCCCCATAGAAGCGCACATCAACATTGCCACGACTTTCATGCCACAACTCCGCAACGTTGGCCCTGAACTGCATCAGCAGTTCTCTTACCAGAATATTTCTGATCTGTTCTTCTGTCTGATGGGCTGGATTTATGCCTTGGGTATGACAACTGAATACCGGTTGTCTGTCTGAAACGAGACACCAGTCTGTCTTCGTACTGCCACTGTCGGCAAAAAGCGTCAATGGCAATTCTTTATTGATGGTAATGTCTGACATTTGATGGTAGTAATTAAAACGTGGCAAAATTAATAAAAAAAGTGTGAGCTGGCAAACTTAACATTGAAGAAAATGCATTATCTTTGCAAAACGGAAAATCGCTATTCTGATTGCAGCATGCCAGTGACGACAAACGCGACACTGCAAAAACAAATCAAATCGGGAACTGTAATACAACAAAAAAAAGACAAACAATAATTTTATAAAGAACAATATGAAGAAGAGACTGTTTTTACTATTTCTGTTCGCAATAACAATCACCATTTCTTGTAATGCCGTGCTCAAGGAGAAAGACCTTGACAACACATTGTCGGTACTCAGAAATGAATTGACCACTTATCACCAAGAGCAGAAAAAGAGACAGATGAAATACAAGAACAGCAGTGAGCTGATAAGGAAGAACCTCTTCTCCATTCTTGCAAAGAGTAATCAAAATGCCCTCATGCTTTATTCTCAGAAGCCGGAATATGTTTTTGACCTTGCTTACGCATGTCATGAGGCAACCGACCAGTTCAGCAATTTCCGCAAGAGTTCTCTGCCATTCCGGTCGTATATCACGCAATTGGACAGTGAAATCGCCCGCTACGACAGCCTTGTAAACTCGCTCAGTTCCATGCCCACCTTCGCTCTTAGCGACAAGGCAAAGGTAAACCGCAACGTGTGCCTCACTCTGGCGGTAAGTATCCGTAACAACATGACGGAAAACAAGTCCATGCTGCAGGACTACATAAAGTATTACGACCTGACAGAGAATCACTTGAAAAGCCTCAACGATTATGCCAACGGCAGATACAGTGAAATTCAGAACAACATATTCCGGAATGGCGGAGAAAACTATTTCAGTATCCTCGCCAATCTCGGCACCCAAGTGAGCAAGACAACCGAAACGGTAAACGACAAATACCGTTCTTCCAAGAAGCTCCACTCGCAGTGGGACTCTCGCATGATCTTCGGATTGTTCGTCAGCATACTTTTCTATGGCATCATAGCCATTCTGCTGAACTTGCTCGCAATACGCTTTCTGATGCCGAAGAAATTCCGCACCGAACAGTTCATGCTGAAACGTCCGTGCATCATGATGGCGACATCCACAATAACATTTGCCATTCTTATCGGCATCATACGCAGCACGGTGAACCAGAATTTCATCACCATGGCGAGCAACCTGCTCGTTGAATATGCCTGGCTGCTTGGCGTAATCCTGATATCTCTACTTCTGAGAGTAGACGGAAAACAGATAAAGAGCGCCTTCCGCATCTACTCACCGCTAACGTTGGTGGGATTCATAGTGATAACATTCCGCATCACGCTGGTGCCTAACGACTTGGTAAACCTGATTTTCCCTCCGGTCCTATTGCTCTGCACACTATGGCAATGGAACGTGATAAGAAGACACAACGAGAAGATACCCCGGTCTGATATGTTCCTGACATACATCTCATTGCTGGTATTCGCGACGAGCGTCGTGTGCTCATGGATAGGATTCACTCTCCTCAGCGTGCAGATGTTGATTTGGTGGATAATGCAGCTCACCTGCATCCTGACAATCAGCTGCCTGGCAAGTTGGATGAGCGAATACGCCGCAAAGCATCATCTTGAGGAGAAACCTATAAACAAGACATGGATATACAGACTGCTTCTGAAAGTCATAATCCCCTTGATGGCAATCTCTTCCATACTGATTTCCATATATTGGGCTGCCGACGTCTTCAACCTCAGCGACCAGATGATGCGCATCTTCACCACCCGTTTCATCGACGTCAGCAACTTCAGCGTCAGCATATCATCCATCGCCACGGTATTGGCACTATGGTTTGTTTTCGCTTATATCAGTTATATAACGATAGAATTCATGCGACTGCACCTGATGAACATAGACTCTCGCACGGCTGCCAGCCGCAACGTGATGGGAAAGAACATCGTGCAGGTTGTAGTCTGGGGCACATGGCTGCTGATAAGCCTCGCCATTCTCCATGTGAGCAACACTTGGCTGGTTGTCGTTTCGGGTGGTCTGTCCACTGGTGTCGGCTTCGCATCCAAGGATATTCTCGAAAACATATACTATGGAATATCGCTAATGGCTGGCCGTATCAACATCGGTGACTGGATAGAGTGTGACGGCACTCGAGGAAAAGTGAGCAGCATAAGCTACACAAGCACTATGATAGAAGCCACCGACGGTTCGGTGATCGCATTCCAGAACTCCCAGCTGTTCACCAAGAACTACAAGAATCTGACCCGCAACCATGGTTACGAGCTTTCTGTAGTAAACTTCGGAGTGGGCTATGGCACTAATGTGGAGAGAATGAAAAAAGTCGTTACCGACGCCATCGAGAAACTTCATATTCCCTATATCGACAAAGAGAAACAGCCAAGCGTACTGTTCAAGGAATTCGGCGACAACAGCATAAACTTCAAATTCGTATGCTGGGTTGACGTAACGAAACAGGTCGTTACAGAGAGCATGATCATGGAGTGCATCTACAACACGCTCAACGAAAACGACATAGAAATGCCATTCCCGAAACGCGATGTTTACATCAAGGAAATGGCAAAGTAAACAGACTATCCAATAAAATTATGACCTCGGAACATATACTCCGGGGTCATTGTTTTATCTGGTAACGGAACATACACAAATCAGATCAAAATAAAATACTCAAGTTTCTGATTTAGATCACGCCGAAATGCTCCAGCGCATTCTTCACACCGTCATCATCAACTGAGGTAGTGATATAATCAGCAGCAGCCCTCGCCTCGTCACCGGCATTTCCCATTGCCACACCGATTCCCGCACGCCGCAATATCGACTCATCGTTTCCGCCATCGCCAAAAGCCATGGTTTCCGAAATGTTGAGGTCCAGATATTGCGCCATTGTTTCAAGTCCTTTTCCCTTGTCAGCCTGCTCTGCCGTAATATCCGTAAATGTAGGATTCCAACGTCCCGACACGCAGCCCGGCATCTTCTCCATGATTTCCTTTTCATATTCCGCAGAGAAGAAGGGCGTAAGCTGAAGAATCTGCTCATTCCTCATAATGTCCTTCACATCGATATCCATATCGATATTCTGGACAGCGAGATCCCTCACGAACACATCATAATACACCTGTTTGGGATTATACACGCCAATTCTCTTCTCACCAACCACGATGCAGGTATAGTCATTCTTTTCGGCATCCGCCATCATGACATCAACATCTGCCATGGGGATTGGATTGCAGCATATCGCCTTGCCATCCACTATGCAGAGTGCCCCATTGGTCGTTATATATCCATCTATGTATTGTTCTATAGCCTTCAGATTCGTAATTATAGGCAACGGTCTGCCCGTAGAGATAAACACCCCTACCCCATTAGCCTTTGCCTGGGCTATGGCATCGACAGTAGACTGTGGTATCTGGTGTGTCTTGAAGCTTACCAGCGTACCGTCTATATCGAAAAACAATGCTTTTACGTTGTCGTTCTTCACTTTAAAACAAATAAAAAGCAATCGGCTGCGACAATGAGCGTTTTTTTAATGCTACACTCCGCAACCGATTGATAGTTGATTAAAAATTAGTGTTCAATATTCTTTGCAATCGCACTTGCGCCCAGAACTGCAGCTCCGGCGCCGTCGAGTGAGCTGACAAGGAATTTTGCCTTACCACGGAAAATTCCAAACACGTTCTCTTCATAACCCTTTATCAATGGCTTCATAAGCAAGTCGCCAGCCTTTGTCAGTCCGCCGAAGAACACGAATGCCTCCGGACTGCAGAATGTCATGAAGTCGGCACAAGCCTCGCCGAGCATCTTTCCAGTAAACTCATACACTCTGAGAGAGAGAGCGTCGCCTTTGGCAGCAGCTTTTGAAACATCCAGAGATGTGATCTCCTCTGGATTCATGTCGCGCAACAACGATGGTTCGTTGGATGTTTCCAGAAATTCTCTTGCCGTGCGTGCCACTCCTGTAGCAGAGCAATACGCCTCAAGACATCCCTTTCTGCCACAACCGCAAGTTCTGCCATTCTCTCTGCGCATGATGACGTGACCGAGCTCACCGGCCATACCGTCAGAACCATACACCATCTGTCCGTTGATGACGATACCAGCTCCCACTCCCGTGCCAAGGGTAATCATGATGAAGTTCTTCATTCCCTTTGCCACGCCATAAGTCATCTCGCCGAGAGCTGCGGCATTGGCGTCGTTTGTTATAGCCACTGGGACAGATAACTTGTCGCTGAACATCTTAGCGAAAGGCACAACGCATTCATGCGCCCACGAAATATTTGGGGCGTATGCTATCGTACCGTCGTAGAAGTTGGAGTTTGGCGCTCCAATGCCCATTCCTTCGATTTTGTTTATTCCTCCCACTTTGTCAACGATTGGCATAAGAGCTTCAACTCCGGCGTTCACGAAATCCTCCGCCGTGCTGTATTGCTGTGTTTTTATTGACGTATGCTCAAGGATATTTCCCTGAGCATCAACGATGCCGAAAACGGCATTTGTTCCTCCGAGATCAAGACCTATAGTATAAGGTCTTCTTGTAATCTGTGCTTCCATTTTTAGTTGATGATATTTAGTCTGATAAATTGTTTCTTCTGCAAAAAGAATGCAAGGCGAGAGGAGAATGAAATGAAGACATTCATTTCTTATCCCGAGCCGAAGCTTATTTTATGCAAAGATAATTGAAATCACCATAAACGCCAACCCCTGAAAAAGCTTTTTTTCTTTTCTGCCTCCAACGATAATCTAAATCAATGATATACATCATATTAGCGTTCAAATTAACTGTCGTTTGGAAAGTTTATGTTACAAAATTTGTATTTTTCGTGAAAATTGCGGAACTTTGCACCCACTATGCCATTTCCATTTCATATAAACATATTAGATCTACTCCTGAAAGGAGTTGCAATAGGTATTCTTGTATCAGCCCCGATGGGCCCGGTAGGAGTGCTTTGCGTTCAGCGCACACTCAACAAAGGCAGATGGTTCGGTTTCGTGACAGGCATCGGCGCCTGTGTCAGCGATTTCATATACGCCCTTATAACGGGTCTTGGAATGTCTTTCGTCATGGACTTCATCAGCAATTCCCACTATCGGTACATATTGCAGATTTCTGCAAGTATCGTCCTCATGATATTCGGAATCTATTCGTTCAGAAGCAACCCGATGAAGAAAGTTCACGTAAGCAACCGTGGCACCAAGGGCTCTCTCATCCACAACTGCATCACGGCATTCCTTGTCACATTCTCCAATCCTCTCATCATAATGCTCATGATGGGACTCTTCGCCCAGTTTGCATTCATAATCCCCAACCATCCAGCCGAGATGTGTGCCGGATATATCGGCATTATCGGAGGTGCAATGCTGTGGTGGTATGGATTGACATGGCTCGTAGACAAGATCCGTGCGGTTTTCGACACCAACGGCATTCAGATAATCAACAAGGTGGTGGGCAGCATCGTCATAGTGATGTCTATCATCGTCCTCATCGGCACGGTGTTCAACCTTTACACCCTGCCAACGATAAACTATTGACAACCTTCAATAACTTGATAAATATATGTTCATATCTCAGGAATTAAGAAAGAAGAGCATAGCTGAATATCTGCTATATATGTGGCAGATAGAAGATATCATAAGGGCATACGGATGCTCGCTGTCGAGGATAAAGCACGAGTATATAGACCGCTTCGACTATACCGAGGAACAGAAAGAGGAAATGACAGACTGGTATGGCAATCTCATCACGATGATGAACACCGAGGGCTGCCGGGAGAAGGGACATCTGCAGATCAACAAGATTGTGATACAGCAGTTGTCCGAACTGAGCAGCACGCTTCTTGCCTCACCAAAATTTCCTTTCTACAACAGCGAGTATTACAGGGTATTGCCCTTCATCGTTGAACTGCGCAAACGTGGCGCCAAGGATGAGGACGAGATAGAGACATGCTTCAATGCCCTATACGGAGTAATGATGCTCCGACTGCAGAAGAAGCCCGTCAGCCCAGACACGGAACATGCCATAAAGGAAATAACGACCTTCATCGGCATGCTCTCCGACTATTACCTTCAGGACAAGAAGGGCGAACTGGAACTGGAATAAGAATTTCTCCGACGGTTTGCACCATCGACAACATAAGAGGTTCACACATCCTCGACGACTCATCAGCAACAAAAAACAAACAATCATGAACATATTGGTAACCGGCGCCGGTGGTCAGCTCGGCAACGAAATGCAAATCGTGGCAAAAGGGAGCAAAGACAATTACATCTTCACCGACGTATGCGATGGATACACGCATCTCGACATAACATCAATCGACGACATCAGAAAGATGGTGAGCGACAACGACATCAAATGCATCATAAACTGTGCCGCATGGACAAATGTTGACGCTGCGGAAACCGCTGGCGATATTGTGGAAACACTAAACGCGACAGCTCCGGAAAATCTCGCCAAGGCAATGAAGGAGGTTGACGGACTGCTGATACATATCAGCACCGACTATGTGTTCGGCGCCGACCCATACAACACTCCTTGCAAGGAAGACCAGAAAGGAACTCCGACCGGTGTCTACGGACTGACCAAGCTGCACGGCGAACAGAAGATCATCGCCACCGGAGTGAAGCATATCATACTGCGCACGGCATGGCTATACTCTGAGTTCGGAAAGAACTTCGTGAAAACGATGCTCAACCTCACCGCCACGAAGCCTCAGTTGAAAGTGGTGTTCGACCAATGCGGCACTCCGACCTACGCCTTAGACCTTGCCAAGCTGATAGGTCATATCATCGACAACAAGTTGTATGAAAACAACTATGGCATCTACCATTTCTCCAACGAGGGAGTATGCAGCTGGTACGACTTCACCATACAGATAGCAAGACTGGCAGGCAACAACGGCTGCGATATTCAGCCATGCCACAGCAGCGAATTCCCAAGTCCGGTGACACGTCCTGCCTACAGCGTGTTCGACAAGACAAAGGTGAAGAACACCTTCGGAATAAAAATCCCATATTGGGTTGACAGCCTCATGGCATGTATGGAAAATATGGGTGCATTGAAAAAAGTAAGATAATATTAACTATATACATTTATAATGCTGGATGAATAATGAAAAGACAATGAGAAATCCCAATATCGTCTTTCATCCATTCATCACTCTTCAACAAAGAATATGGCTAACGAAATAGAAAGAAGGCGAACCTTCGCCATCATATCCCACCCTGACGCCGGTAAGACAACGCTGACGGAGAAATTCCTCCTCTTCGGAGGACAGATACAGGTGGCTGGTGCCGTGAAAAGCAACAAAATCCGCAAGACCGCAACTTCCGACTGGATGGACATCGAGAAGCAGCGTGGTATCTCCGTGTCTACCTCCGTTATGGAGTTCGACTACAAAGACTACAAGGTGAACATCCTCGACACCCCTGGTCACCAGGACTTTGCCGAGGACACTTACCGCACATTGACTGCCGTTGACTCCGCAATCATCGTAGTGGACAGCGCCAAGGGTGTGGAGACGCAGACGAGAAAACTCATGAGCGTCTGCCGTATGCGCAATACACCGGTGATAATCTTCATCAACAAGATGGACCGCGAGGGACGCGACCCATTCGACCTTCTCGACGAACTGGAAGATGAACTGGAAATAAAGGTGCGCCCTCTGTCATGGCCTATCAACCAGGGTGTGAAGTTCAAAGGTGTCTATAATATCTACGAGAACAAGCTCGACCTTTTCACGCCTGACAAACAGCGCGTTACGGAGAAAGTAGAGGTTGACATCAACAGCGAAGAGCTCGACAAGCATGTCGGCGAACAGGATGCCGGGAAACTGCGCGAAGACCTGGAACTTGTGGAGGGTGTCTACCCTGAGTTCAACGTGGAGGACTATCGTAAGGGCATGGTAGCCCCGGTATTCTTCGGATCGGCCCTCAACAACTTCGGTGTTCAGGAACTGCTCAACTGCTTCGTGGAGATTGCTCCAAGTCCACGCCCCACAAAGGCTGTGGAGAGAATTGTAGAGCCGGAAGAGAAGAAGTTCACCGGTTTCATCTTCAAGATAACGGCAAACATCGACCCTAACCACCGTTCCTGCATCGCATTCTGCAAGGTGTGCAGCGGAAAGTTCGAACGCAACAAACCTTATCTCCACGTGAGAATGGGCAAGACGGTACGTTTCTCCTCCCCCACCCAATTCATGGCTCAGCGCAAGAGTACCATCGAGGAGGCTTATCCTGGCGACATCGTCGGACTGCCAGACAACGGCATATTCAAGATTGGCGACACACTGACGGATGGCGAACAGCTGCACTTCCGCGGTCTTCCTTCATTCTCTCCTGAGATGTTCAAATACATCGAGAACGACGACCCTATGAAGAGCAAACAGCTCAACAAGGGTATCGACCAGCTTATGGACGAGGGTGTGGCACAGATGTTCATAAACCAGTTCAATGGCCGCAAGATCATCGGTACTGTCGGTCAGCTGCAGTTTGAGGTGATACAATATCGTCTGGAGAACGAATACAACGCCAAATGCCGTTGGGAACCGGTACACCTGTATAAGGCATGCTGGATAGAGAGCGACGACGAGGAAGAACTGGAGAACTTCAAAAAGCGCAAATATCAGTATCTGGCGAAAGACAAGGATGGCCGCGATGTCTTCCTTGCCGACTCCGGCTATGTGTTGTCGATGGCACAGGAGGACTTCAAGAATATCAAGTTCCACTTCACGAGCGAATTCTAATCATCCCCCATCGGTCATTAGAGCCTACTTGGAATGACCGATTTGGACTTGACAGATATCTCTGCAAATGCCACTGAAAGACATTTGACGGAAACAATAAAAGCAAAGCGACAAGCAATGGGAATCAATCCACATGCTTGCCGCTTTGTCTTTTTTATTTATCTATCCTATTATGTTTCTTTGAGACAACCATCTGGTGGAACATCAGGGCAATCAGCATCAACCCTGCCTCATCTGCTGCAACAGCTCTTTCTGCCGCTCCGTGAGATTCGTAGGCAACTTCACGTTATAGGTGATTATCATGTCGCCTATCGTTCCGTCGCCACGGTCATAGCCCTTGCCACGCAGACGCACCTTGGTGCCGTTCTGGGTCTCCGGTTTTACCTTCAGCTTTATCTTCGAACCGTTGCCGAGCTGCAACATCACCTCTCCGCCGAGCAATGCGGTATAAAGGTCGATGTTCACCGTTGCCTGCATCTCTCCCGAGTTCTGGCGCATCCTGCTGCCTCTGCCACCGCCCATTCCGCCACCACCTCCGAAGAGGTTCTGGAAGAAACTGGAGAAGCCGCCCGTACCGGAACCGAAACCTGAGAAATCGAAACCGCTGAATGGTACATCCTCGCCATCATAGAAACCACCACCGGCTCCTCCTCGTCCGGCGCCCCGTCCGAAGGCTTCCGCCTCCTTCCAGTGCTCACCGTACTGGTCGTATTTCCTTCGTTTCTCCGGATCGTTTATCACCTCGTATGCCTCGTTCAGAGCCTGGAACTTTGCCTTTGCCTTGGGGTCATTAGGGTGAAGGTCGGGATGAAACTGCTTGGCTCTCTTCAGATAAGCCTTCTTCACATCCTTCTGCGGTATGGTCTTGTCCACACCAAGTATCTTGTAATAATCAATAAATGCCATATTGTCAACTCCTTTCCTCTAAATTAATCTTTTATAAGTCATCAGCAAATTTCATGCCGAAGCAAAACCGCACATATCGTGGATTCATTTTCCTGCCGGGAAGTGTCAAAGTATCATTTTGTGGTATCGAAATGAGCGTAACTATCTCGCTATCAGAACATTGAGAGAATGCTACTTTTCTGTTTTCCTTACAGAAAAGTAGCATAAAAGTATCACAAACGGGTATGAAGTATCATCATCGGGGCGAAATCACGTTCTTTTTCTCACCAGATACTTCATTCCGGAGGCAAAACGCTTGCGACGGATATCTGCCATGTTGGCGAGGCGTCTGCCGAATCCCATCAGCGAATTCACCTTCAGCGACGAACCTACGGTCTTCTTCAGGAAATCGAAGATCTCTGCTGCCGTAAGCCACTCGCCTTCATTCTCGTCGTCAACAATCTCATAATAGATGTTGATATACTGGTCGGTTGGCGACATGACCTCGAACTCACAGTTGCTATGCATGATGAGGCGCACCTGTTCGGAATCGAAATAACTCTTCTCGCCATCCCTCAACGCCGCCAACGCCTGGGCATAGAGCTGGCGGTAGTTGGGGCGAATGCTCACATCTATTGGTCCGGTGAGCTCTATTCCGATAAAGCGTCTGTTGCCCGACGGGTCGGCAAGGATATCCGTGAGATTGCTCGTGGCTATAAACGAGGCGAGGCGCGGAAACTCCTCCACATGACTGCCATAGGGACGCTTTATCTTCAGCGTAGGCAACTGTATGAGGTTCTTCAGGAACCCCTGCTGCACAGTGGGGGAAATCTGATTGAACTCGTCGAGATTGACAAGCAGAAACTGCGACATTGCCTGATACACCTGGCGTTTCTCAGAGAGTATGAGGTTGTCGTTGTAGCCCCACTGAAGTTCCGGCGGCAGAAGGCGGCGGCAGAAGGTGCTCTTGTTGTATCCCTGACGGGAAATCAACAGCGGCGCCACGGAGTTGCCATACTGGCGGAAGGTGGTGCCCTGCCACTGGCTCACCATAGCGAGGAACCAAGTGTAGAACCAGTCTTCCCAATGCGGATTGGATGTAGGTACGGTGCGTGCCAGCTCACGGATATGGTCTTTGCCGTCCCACTTGCCGTTACACTCCTGCAGGAAATCGCTTATCGGGTCATAATTCTGTATATAGTCCGACTCCAGAAAATTACGCACATCCTTGATGCTGACACGGATATCCGCCAACTGCACTTCGAGAGTCATACGCTTCTGCACCCTCGGCTCCACCGGCATATAGCCATACCATGGCTTTTCCTTTGACTGGTATTCCACGTATTTCATCACCACATTATAGCGGAAATCATAACGGCTACGCAGCAGCCTCATCATCCTAACGATATTCACTCTCACGCCATTGTCTTCTTTCTGCGCTTCCTCATTGTCGTCCGCCCAGGGGTCATCTTCAATATCGCCCAACGAAACGGGCGACGACATGGGCTGCACTCCGCTACTGTCGTCGATACGCAATGCCACGGCATCGGGATTGTAGTATGGCTCTGCATCCACGGTCATAAGGAAACTGTCGAAGAGAGACGGTTCGCCGCCGCGCAACGGCACGTTCACCACGGCTCTGTATATCGGCAGGATGCGCTGGTGGGCAATACGATACTGGCGGTCTGCCTCTTCTTCTGCAGAAGGCAACGTGCCGTCTGCCCCGGCATATCTCACCAGCACCACCACGCTCATGCCATCGGCACCCTGAAAGGCTGCCATAGTGGACGGGACGAAAGCTACGGCACGCTTCACTTTCTCTATAGCATCGCGGTCTGTGACATCTCCAAACTGCAAGGTGATTATCCCATTGCAGCATTTCACCACCATATTGTCATTGTCATCCCGCTTCAGTTCCGCTCCAGGATATACATGTCTCCACTGTGGCATATCGTCGTAATTATGAATTTTGCGGTCTCTATATGGCGCCACCTCTCTGAAGCGCATCACCGTACGACGGGAATCATCTGTTGTCATACGTGACAGCAAGCGGTCTATCGAACAGTGGCTCATCACCATCTTGTTTCTATTATCCGTATGTCGAATTGTTATCTTCATAGTGTTTTTAAAAAATTTGTTTTTACTTGAGTTATACACTTTAACCCCGGTCATTAGGGCTTAACCCGAATCGGTCATTAAAGCATCCTGAATTCCCCCCCACGGCGTGGGGAACGATTCCCCCCAATGTGGGGTTTCATTCCCCACGGTGTGGGGGAAATCCGGAATCATCTGTTATGGAAATCTATCTCTGTGGAATAATTGTCAAAGTCAACGTTTTCGTATCCATATTCAGCAAAGAGCTTCTTGATATGCGCCTGCTGGTTGGGATTGAGTTTGAGCTGACCGAGCTTATAGCGGTAATACTGGCTGTCGCTGCCGAGATATTCCTTCATCGTCTCGCGCAGGGACTGGGCATCACGCACCTTGACATCGATGAAGAGCGAATCGAAGCCCCATGCCATTTTCACCACACGCAGAGGAACGAACCACTTGCACTCTCCATCAGCCAAAACGTCAGGAAACATAGCATAGTCCAGCCTGATTGCCCGGTTCTTGCATTTGGTACACTGATAACGGAGACACTCCGTCTTCTTCTCACACTGCTCCAGGAAGCAATAAACGATTCCCTTTGGAGTCTTGCCTTCTTTAAAGGCTTGTTCAAGAATCTTGATGTTTTTCATGGTTGAAATAATTAATGAATTAATGACGCAAGTTTTCAACTTGCAAAATCTGTATTAAACATAAAAACGGTCATTAAACCGTGAATATCCTGTATCTATATCTTATCGCATTAGCACTGCAAATATACGAAATAAATTCCAGATAATGACACTTTTGTGATACTTTTATGATACTTTTCTGTAAATTATTCAGAAAAGTATCATTTCCATATAATCCTTGTGTTCAGTGATTTATACAAGCTGAAAGCCTCAGAATGATACTTTGACACTTTAGGCTGAAGAAACTTATACGTGCGCGAGTGAGAAAGCCATACGGAAGGAAGACAACATTATCCTGATTCTGTTCGCCACAAAAAGCAAGTCAATTGCACAATTTTGTCTCATTTACGCAGAAAAAGAACAACCCTGCAGTTGTGTTTTCTCGTAAAAATCAGTTATCTTTGTAAGCGAAATGGCAATAGCCATAATTACGATAAAAAAAATAAAACATGCCAGTACAAAGTGAAGCTGCCCTCGAAAACGGACTTATAGATACTCTTCAAAAGATGAACTACGAATATGTTCATATTGAAGAGGAGAAGAACCTGTCGACATCCACGCCGGCATGAAGGAAATCAAGGAGCTGGAAGCCAAACGTGCTGATCTTGACAAGGAGATTGAAGGGTATTTGAAGGAATTGGGATTGGTGGAATAATTTTTTTGTACCAGGTTGGGACAATTTTAGAAGAACGTTTAATATGACTGAGAAAGATAATATACCAGAAATGCGTCCTACGTTTGATGCTATCCGCAGGACTGACGAAAACAACAAGGAATATTGGAGTTCGCGCGACCTTTGTAATGCTATGGGATATTCTACTAACTGGAAATTCCAAAATGTCATAAATAAGGCAATTGCCGTAGCCAATCAAAAAGGCATGAAGATTGATGACCATTTCAACCAAACGGTTGATATGGTCAAGCTCGGTAGTGGTGCATATAGAAAGGTGAACATATTCCGCTTGTCTCGTATGGCGTGCATGATTATAGCTGAAAATGCAGACGGAAAGAAACCTCTGGTGCAACAAGCAAGAGAATATTTTTCGCAGTCCGTTTCTACCACAGAACTTATCCAAAACTCACTGGAATCCAACATATTGCTGTATAAAACAGCACAAGGTGAAACCCGCATTGAAGTGATATTCAACAACGAGACATTTTGGATGTCGCAAAAACGCATGGCAGATTTGTTTGGCGTAGACCGAGCAACGATTGCTTATCACCTTTCTCAAATTTATGAAAGTGGAGAACTTACAAAAGAGGCAACTTGTAGAAAAATTCAACAAGTTCAACTTGAGGGTGAACGTGATGTTGAACGTACTCCTTTGTTCTACAACCTTGATGCCATTATTGCCGTAGGTTCGTTTTGCAGAAACTGAATGACGGTCTAAGCATTAAGACCGTGAAGGACATCTTGATTGTCCTGAAAATGGTGATGAAGTTCGGAGTAAAGAACGAATGGATGAACTATTGCGAGTGGGATATCAAATACCCCACGACAGAGACCAACAAGGAAATAGAGGTGCTGACGGTGGCACACCACAAAAAGATCCTCGATTTCATCAAACAGAACTTCACTTTCCGCAACCTTGGTATCTATATCAGTCTGACCACAGGCTTGCGTATCGGAGAGATTTGCGGTCTGAAATGGTCGGACATTAACACCGACAACGGCACAATTACCGTGAACCGCACCATTGAGCGCATCTACATTGTGGAGGGCGAACGCAAGCACACGGAGTTGGTCATCAACACACCCAAGACCAAGAACTCATGCCGTGAGATACCGATGAACAAGGAACTGCTGGCGATGGTAAAACCTCTGAAAAAGGTGGTAAACACAGACTTCTATGTGCTGACCAATGAGGAGAAACCAACCGACCCTCGCACCTATCGCAACTATTATCATCGGTTGATGGCGCATCTTGACATTCCTCGACTAAAGTATCACGGACTGCGCCACAGCTTTGCCACACGCTGCATTGAAAGCAACTGCGACTACAAGACCGTAAGCGTACTGCTCGGTCATGCCAACATCACAACAACCCTTAATCTCTATGTTCACCCAAACATGGAGCAGAAGAAAAAGTGCATCACCAAGATGTTCAAGTCTCTTGGAAAATAGGGAAGAAAAGTAGTATAGGCAATAAAAGGCAAAAGGATGAGGTGAGTCCACATCACCCCATCCTCCGCTTACTTGTCTATGTATGATGCGACAAAATAAACAATTGAAATGACCGCTTAAAGGAAGCACGTCAAGACCTCATCCGTATTTTTTCTTCCCCAACCGAACCAAGTTAATGATAAAATCCGTAAATATGCATTATCCCAAATCCCGAAACAAGGAAAGCGGATTTTAGCTTCATCGAGATTGGAGCACAACCTAAAATTTCAATAATAAGCAATAACCATTAAATCAAACAACAATGACAATTCAGACATTTCAAAAGGGCAAATTCTACACGCTGCCCATCAAAGCCTTAAGGGAAGAAGGCAACAACACTTTCTTCATCGTAAACGCCAACAACAGGGAGTATGCAATCCGAATGTTCGATTTCCAGAAATCCGACAAAAAAGTATCGCAAATGGAGGAATTGCCATGTATGGTTAAAGACATACACGGCGACAACATCGTATTCGTGCAGAACTTCGCCCGGATGTTCGAAGACATTTATATATCTGGAAAGGTTTACCCATTCATTGTAAACAAGGAAGCGTATAATCCGAATAACGAGTTCAGGTATTATGACATAAGGGATTTCAATGGTGTGCCTTTCAGAATAAAATGTGAAAAGAACACATTCTTAGTGCCAAACCAGAAAATCAGATGTATGGTGTCAAGGCCAAGTCTGAACAAGATGATTCTGATACTTGAAAACACGAAAAAGGACGTTATTGTAAACTGCATAAGCCCCAAGGAACTGCTGAAGAAAAGCGGCATCGAAGAAAAGTGTCAAAGGTTTCTTCTATACAGTTTTGCGACCAATCCCGGATTTGAAGAGGCAAAGGAATATTATGGACAAGGCAACCCGGAATGGGTGATAAAGGCGATAACAGCCATCGTGGAAGTGGAACAATGGCCGAACCTTTCAAATAAAAACAAAGAAATTCTCCTGTCATGCTACCACAGAATTTGCCTGTATCTGCTTGAAGATTCCGATTATCTGCATCAGTTCAACGAGTCGGACAGGGAAAATTTCCAGACATGGATTGCCGACAGGGTGACGATGTCTGAAACTTATCTTGAATGTCTTTCGTTTATCGGCGAAAAAAAATGCAGCGAAGAGACAGACCTGATACTCAGGAAAATCCGCAATTCAGGATATATTTACCACCCACACAAAAGGATGCGGCTGCTGATTGCCATGTTCTCACTCCAACCGGAACTTCTGGAAGAGAAGATCGACGCCATCCTTGACCTGCTCGCAGAAAAGGCAAAAGAATGGAAAACGGCATCATTCAACGATGCCTTCTCCAGCTTCCTTCAGTTCTATGTCATGTCTAATATGGAGAAGACAAACCGCGAGGCAGTAATCGACAACGAGCAGAACAACTTGCTGCTGAGCCGCATGGTACGTTCTATATGCTATCTGCTCCTGATGACCAACGGCAAGGACATAAACGTGGCATTATACCGTTCGCTGCTGTTCCACTATCTGTCATTCACAAGGAGCAGAAATGTGCTTGGCGACAACGACCACACCCACAACCTCGCCGAACAGCTTGCAGACAGGGCTTTCACCACCCTTGTGGTGTCTGAAGACAAGATGAAAGACTTCTCATGGGGCAGGGATTTCAGACAGACGGAACTTCTGGCATACCAGATGGCGGCAACCAAGGCAAGCAGCACTACCTTCCTCACACGCTCATACGAGGCTCATAACGTGCGCTTCACCGTAAGTGCCGACAGCATAACAATAGCAAGGTCTTCTTCTGCCTCAAAAGAGAAGAACATCCTCCCGCAGGATTTCCCTGGATGGTTCAACCTGCAGATATTCCTTGACCAACCCGGAAAATACTCTATCGGAAAGAAGGCAAAGGTAAGAATGTGGAAAGACTATTGGAAGAAAGTTGAAAACGCCCTTTTTGAGGAGAAGAAGACGCCATCCATACACCCCCAACGCAAGATTGCCCCAGAGGTGGGCACAACTGTCACCATCAGAGTGCTCTGGAAGGACGAGCACCATCAAAACAGGTTTTACTGCAGAATTGAGGATGACCAATATGAGGGCGAGGGCTGGATTGACACATACCAGAAAGGAGGCTCTATAGGTCTGTTCCATTACGACCCACAACTGGACATCGATTCTTTCTACATCGACGGCAAGCCTATCCTGTTCAAGGCAAGGGTGAATTCCGTTGGCAGCCCTAACGACGAGGTGCGCACCTATATGTTTGACGCCGTGTCATTCATTGACGAGCTAATCAAAGATCAGGTTAGTTTCGGCGAAGAGTCTGACTGCACCATATTCTACTACGATCCAAAGAATGATATCTTCTGTGGAGTTACAGAATACGGCTATGGCATCTTCATACATCCCTCTGATGAGTTCGCCCGGTTAAACATCGGCGACACGGTAAGTGTTCGTGTGACTGACGCTTCCCGTCCAAACGCAATACAGGGAGAAATAACCGGTATTGGAGAAAAGGCGGTTGTCATCAAAGAGGCAGCAGAAAGCGTGCTTCATGAGTACAAGGATGAGCTATACGAGGAAACAGAGGAAGAACTGGAAGAAGAAGCGATGGCGGCATCTGAAGACATCTTCGAACTGGACTACATGAAAGAAATCATCAACATCTTCGACCATAAGGCGGTGTTGGAAACCGACAACATCCGTGCCTATGCGTTCCTGTCGATAGCCCACATCCTGTCAAAGATGATCGACGACAAGGCGATGATGCAATATCTGGAACAAAGGCAGCACTTCCTCAGCATACTGGAAGACTATGGCGAGAACGGCAAGATTAACGACGAGGAACTTGAAGCACTGGGCAATGACTACGGCGACATCGTTGAAAAATTCCCTATCCTCAAGCAGCGCCTCTCGGAAATGAGAATCGTGAACTGCTTCGGACAGCAAGACAAGAACCCGTATCTGTGGAGCATGGTAAACGACAACGAACCTGACAACATTCTCAGCAAACTCTCGCGTCTGATGCTGTCATACAACATGGCGGAAGGCTTTGGCCTGCAGGAGCACCAGAAAGCTATCATAAACAAGATAAGGGGCGTTCTGAACGTGAACGTAGAACTTCCGCAGATTTACTCGTTCGGAGAAGAGAACCAGACCACAGAGTTCAAGACATCAATCGTGTTCCCTCCAAACAACAATATGCGTGCGGATATCAAACAACAGACGTTCAACATCATGAAGGTGATCTGCGGCATGGTAAACGCATACGGTGGAACCCTCTATCTCGGTGTCTACGACACAGGCACCGCCAAGGGTCTTGCCGACGACCTGGAATTCTTTGAAGAGAGCAAAGACAAGTTTGACCTCTATGTCAGAAACCAGATTCGCACTTCTCTCGGCGATTCGGTAAATGCCTCTGTCGTCATTGAGCATCCTGAGGCAGGCAAGCACTGGATATATGCCATCAAGGTGGCTGCAAGCAAGACTCCGATTCCTTTGCGGCTCGACAACAATTTCTATCTGCGGGAAGGGTCTTCAACACATCTCATCGACCAGTCGCAACTGATAGACATCATGAAGGAACGAAACTTCGCCCAATACGACACAAGAGTGTCGGAACCGGAAGAAGAAGACGATGTTCAAGAAACCGCCGAGCAGGAGGAAAAAAAGGAGCAGACGGTCAAAATCAAGACAAAGGAATTGCCTGACGACATAATCGGCACAAGTGAACTGAGAAGCAACATCACAGAAAACTGGGTTGACGGCTATGGCATTGACACTTCCTGCTATCTGCGCATACAATCAATCGGAAACTGGTGCATGCTGGACGAAGTGGAATGGGAGGACGGCATCCTGACGCTCGCCATTCATGACGAGGAACTTGAGGGCAGTCTGATTGTCGTATATGAAGACGGCAAGGTGAACAGGATTCCTATGGACCAGCTGACAGACAAGAGCAGAGGCAGTTCATACAAGATGTATGCACAGAGCAAACCAATCTTCATCTGTCCTGCCCGTAAGGATGACGCTCTGCTTACAGCATACGAGGATGACAAGGGGAAACAGTTCCTCCGTCTTGACGATGTTTCAAACATAGAAGAGGGAAAGATGCTTTCTGCCGGCAACACGCTTACTGACGTTGGGTTCTCCAAAATATTCTTCTGTGAGATCATTGCCAAAGAGTATCACGAAGAACTGCATCGCCTGCACAACCTGAAACGCAGCTCTCTTGGTTTCCAGGCTCTGACCAGCTACGGACAGAAGGAGCAGGAAGTAATGAGAAAGATAGGCATAGAATTATAAGCCTCATCTCAACTGACAATGAATAACGCAACTCAGGCAATAACGTTTGAGTTGCGTTTTTCATCTTGACATGCATCAAACCGATGTTTCACATGGCCCAGACAGACTCTAAGACAAAGAAAATCCATAATGCTTACAAAAAGTAAGTTAAAACGGCAAGAAACAGCAAAAACCTGCTATGTAACATATAAATTTATTTTGTTACAAGCCAAAAACGCTATAAATTTGCAACAGTTATCCTGAATACAATCTTTTTACCTTAGAAGCTAATACCTATTGAATCAAAAAACAGCTCTCTGTGAAGAAAGCTGTTTTTATTTTTTTATCCTAAATCTGTAAAAAACCAACCTTGCATTATCCTCAGTACCTGAATCCGGCAAGCCTTAATTACCGATTTCGGAATATATGAAAATTCTACGGAAAAGAAACTCCTGTTAAGCCTCAGCCATACCAGGAATCTCCTCTGCGCAAGAAACGCCGGTGTAGGTCAGAATAGGAAGTTCGCCGGTCAATGCTCCGAAAGCATTCTCTGCCAACGACTCCATCTCGTTCTCTCCCGGCAAAACGACTACCTTACAAAGATATTCTATCTGCTCCTTGATGTCGGCAACGCAATAATCGCTGTATGCTATACCACCTGTAAGGATAATGGCGTCGCATTGTCCCTTCAAGGCAACGAACATCGCTCCGATCTCCTTTGCCACGGTATAATCCATAGCTGCAACGAGAGTCTTGTATGGCTCCTTGCCTTCAATAGCCTTCTCTTCGATGGTAATCATATCTGATGTACCAAGATATGCTGCAAGACCAGCCTTGCCATGGAGCATCTTCTTAACTTCATTGAGGGTATATTTGCCGCTAAAGCATAAAGTAGCCAATGCCTCTGAAGGAACTGTTCCGGCACGCTCCGGAGAGATAGGACCTTCACCGTTGAGGGCGTTGTTGACATCAATCACGAGTCCCTTGCGATGGGCACCTACTGAGATACCACCTCCCAAGTGGACAACGATAAGATTGAGTTCTTCGTATTTCTTGCCGATAGACTTGGCGTAACGGCGGGCAACAGCCTTCTGGTTGAGAGCATGGAAGATTGACTCACGCTTGATGCCAGGAACACCGGAAACGCGGGATTTCAACTGGAACTCGTCTACTACAACAGGGTCTGCGATGAAAGCAGGACAACCACACTCCTTGGCAATCTCGTCGGCAATGATAGCTCCGAGGTTGCACACATGGTCGTGCTTGGTATGAAGCAGGTCGTGCTTCATCTTCTCGTTGACAGCATAAACTCCACCCTTGAGTGGGCAAAGCAGACCGCCACGACCCATAACAGCATCGAAATCCATAGCGATACCCTCGTCTTTCAGACGCTTCACGATGAACTCCTTACGATACTCATACTGATCTATCGTCTGATGGAAATGAGCGATTTCATTGAGGTCGTGATGGGCACCACCGGCCCAAACCTGTTTTCCATCTTCATAAATAGCCAACTTGGTAGAAGTGGAACCTGGGTTGATAGCAAGTATTTTCATTAAGATTAATATTGTATAGTTTTGTAATATTGATTACTTGTTAACCTTGTCTGCCAAACAAGCAAGGGCAAGGCTGTTGAACTTAGACTCTCCGCTGTCGGCTCTTGAAGCCACTACGATAGGAGCGGTTGTTCCGCAAAGCATTCCGGCTGTCTCTGCCTTGGCAAACAAGGTGAGAGTCTTGTAGAATACATTTCCGGACTCGATGTTCGGGAAAATCAGAGCATCGGCGTTTCCTACTACAGGAGAGCTGATGCCCTTGATTGCACCACTGTCTGAATCGCAGGCTGTCTTGACATCCATAGGACCGTCAACACAGCAGTCGCCATACTCGCCATTGCGTGCCATCTCCTTCATTGACTCATAGCTCAATGTGTGGGGGAACTTCTCGCTCACCTTCTCTGTGCAATGGATAAGGGCAACCTTCGGTCTTTCAGCACCGAGACTGCGGCAAACTCCGAGAACATAACCAAGGATAGCCTTGAACTGCTCGTCGGTTGGACGTGGGCAAACGGCAGCATCTGAGAAAACGAGAAGCTTGTCGTATGATGGTATCTCTACAACTGTCACGTGTGTCATCACATGGCCCTTCTCCAGAAGACCATATTCCTTGTTGAGCACAGCGCGCAGGAGATTGTCGGTATTGAGGGTACCCTTCATAAGAACATCAGCTCCACCATCGTGAACGAGCTTCACGGCATAGGCTGCGGCATCGTCAGGTGTGGCTGTCTCATGAACGGTAACATGATCAGGATAGTCTGCAAGGAAGCGGTCGATGAACGGTGCTCTCGTACCTCCAAGCACGAGGGTGAAATCAACGAAACCTTCTTCCAAGGCGCGGTTAATCACGTATTCAGTATGTGAGTCATTTGGGCAAACAAGTACTACTTTTTTTCTGTTTTCCAATGACTGCAAACGATTAATTAAGGTGTTAAAATTTTTAAGTAACTGCATAAACTTATAATTTTTGTGCAAAAATACATCAAAGGACTTTTGAAACAAAGCCTAACTACACACTTTTTTGTCGTTTGTGCAGATTTCCGACTTTATGTATAATAAATGCGAATTTTGGAACATACGGCAATATTTCGCTATTTACAAATAGTCAGCACCTGATGTGTTATTTAGCTTTGTGTGGTGATAAATGTACTAACGGATGTTAACGGCTAGTTTCAACCGATAT
>OGQO01000728.1_pt1 | contig 33879 bp, 26 predicted proteins | sample 1553241 | NCBI WGS metagenome assembly OGQO01 (sample SAMEA2579933, study PRJEB22360) | human gut metagenome | biome: human gut; feature: human-associated habitat; material: faeces | place: Denmark | collected 2008/2010
TGGAGAACGAAATGAATTCCTTCATTTCTTATCCCGAGATGCCGCTTAGCTTATTTAAAGGTAATGCAAATCGAGTGGAGAACGAAATGAATTCCTTCATTTCTTATCCCGAGATGCCGCTTAGCTTATTATTTAAAGGTAATCATAGCCCGTTGACGGAATTAGATTAGTGCATACTTAATCCTAATGTCAGTTTGTGTTAAAATGGGCACGCTGCCTGCCCAAGTGGGGCAACGTGCTTACCCATCATGGGCAACGTGCTTGCCCCTGTTGGGCAGATTTGCTGTCAGGTGTCTGCCCAATAAGCTAATGTTGTAACACCCATATTCCTGTTTTCAGGATTCTGCCAACGCATACAATTCCTGTCGTCTGAATTCCTTTCATCTGACAATTCTCTTTTCATCAGCAAACCATCCAGACAATAGGCTGACAATTGCTTGGTAGTCAACTGTCTGATTGCCAGAATATTACGATAAAAAACCAGACAATCTGACAGTTTTTCAGAAATTCTCGTTTTTACTAAGGATCAGCGATATGGGCAACTTTTGCTCATATCGACCAACTTAAATTAATTCCGTCAACGGGTAATCATAATATATAATTTTGCAATGCAAAGTTCAACTTTCCATTTCCCGATACCTGTAATTCATTTGTTTTGTCTAAATTTGCAAACGAATACAAGACAATAAACAATTTATAGCTATAATGAAAAACTGGAAACAATATCTGCCGGACGTGCTGGCAGTGCTGCTCTTTGCAGTGATTTCTTTCGCCTATTTCTTTCCTGCCGACATCGACGGCAAGGTGCTCTTCCGCCACGACTCCCAAGCCGGAGTAGGACTCGGACATGAAGCACAGGAATATCGTGACCGCACCGACGGCGACATCACACGCTGGACGGGATCCGGATTCTGCGGTATGCCGACATATCAGATTTCACCGGCATACAAGAGTCTCACCACGCTCACCGACATCGTAGACGTGTATCATCTGGGACTGCCCGAAAACGTGTGGTATCTTTTCGTCTACCTGCTCGGATTCTATATCATGCTCAGGGCGTTCAACTTCAAGACCTATCTTGCGGCGCTCGGTTCCGTGGTGTGGGCATTCTCCAGCTATTTCCTCATCATCATCGCCGCCGGACATATCTGGAAGGTGATGGCACTGGCATATCTGCCGCCGATGATAGGAGGTATTGTGCTGGCATACAGAGGAAAATACCTCTGGGGACTCTTCGTTACGGCGCTCTTCACGTCATTCGAGATATTTGCCAACCACGTGCAGATGACATATTATTATCTCTTCATCATCTTCTTCATGGTAGTGGCATACCTCGTTGACGCCATCCGCAAGAAGCAGATGGCACACTTCCTGAAAGCCACCGGAGTGTGTGCCCTCGGAGCCCTCATCGGAGTGAGCATCAACCTCAGCAACCTCTACCACACCTGGGAATACAGCAAGGAGTCGATGAGAGGCAAGAGCGAGCTCGTGAAGCAGCGCTCAGCCAACCAGACCGACAGCGGACTGGAGCGCGACTACATCACGCAGTGGAGCTACGGAGTGGACGAGACATGGACGCTGCTCGTGCCAAACACCAAGGGAGGAGCCTCGGTGCCATTGGCGCTGAGCGAGACGGCGATGCAGAAGGCAGACCCACAGTTTATGGAGGTATACCAGCAGCTCGGACAATACTGGGGCGACCAGCCAATGACCAGCGGACCGGTGTATGTGGGAGCCTTCGTGCTGATGCTCTTCTTCCTTGGAGCCCTGATAGTAAAGGGACCTATAAAGTGGGCACTCGTGGCAGCCACCTATCTTTCCGTGATGCTATCGTGGGGACATAACTTCATGGGACTGACAGATTTCTTCATCGACTATATGCCGATGTATGCCAAGTTCCGCACCGTGGCGTCGATACTCGTCATCGCCGAGTTCACCATCCCGCTCCTCGCCATGCTCGCCCTGAAGGAATTGATAGAAAATCCGCAGGTGTTGCAGGAGAAACTCACCATGCGCGACAAGCTGCCGGTTACGATATTCGTGTCGTGGCTGTCTGTCTTCGCCCGCAAAAAGCGCGACTATATCCTCATCAGCTTCCTCATGACGGCAGGAATTGCCCTCGCCTTTGCATTGATGCCTACGGCATTCTTCTCAGACTTCATATCCCAGAACGAGATGCGTGCCCTCTCGCAGATACCTCAGGAATATCTCAACCCGCTGCTCGCCAATCTTCGCCAGATGCGCATCGCCGTGTTTACGGCAGACTGCTGGCGCTCGTTCTTCATCATACTCATCGGCAGCGCCTTCCTCATGGCTTTCATATACAGGAAACTCAATGCCAAAGCCATGGTAGGACTCATCTGCGTGCTCTGTCTCGTTGACATGTGGCAGATAGACAAACGCTATCTCAACGACGGAATGTTCGTGGAGAAGAGCGTGCGCGAGAATCCTATCCAGATGACAGCTACCGACAAGCAGATACTGCAGGACAAGACCGAGTGTGGCAACTACCGCGTGCTCAACTTCGCGTCGAATACCTTCAGCGAGAATGAGACGTCATACTTCCACAAGAGTCTCGGCGGATACCATCCGGCCAAGCTGCGCCGCTATCAGGAGATGATAGAACGCTATATCCAGCCGCAGATGCAGAAGGCTATGACGGCAATCGTTGAGGCCGGCGGAGACATGACAAAGGTGAACGGCGACAGCATCTATCCGGTGATAAGCATGCTAAACGCCAAATATTTCGTGATGCCGCTCAACGGCGGACAGACAGTGCCTATCATGAACCCCTATGCCTATGGAGTGGCATGGTTTGTGGATAAGGTAAGCTTCGTAGACAATGCCAACCAGGAGATGGATCTTATGGCGAAGATAGACTTGCGCCACGAGGCTGTGGCAGACAAGAAATTCGCACGGCAGATAGGCAACGCCACGAAGCAGGACGGCAACTCGCTCGTCACCATCACCTCATACCAGCCAAACGAGCTGACCTACGACGTGAACTCCGACAAGGGTGGAGTAGTGGTGTTCTCAGAGGTGTACTATCCGGGCTGGACAGCCACCGTTGACGGACAGCCGGTAGAGATGGGACGTGTGAACTATATCCTGCGTGCCATCAACGTGAAACCGGGCAAACACAAGGTGGTGCTCACCTTCAAGCCAGCCACGGTGACTACCACAGAGACCATTGCCTATATAGGATATTCACTGCTCGTCGTAATCCTCCTGCTGCTCGTATATAGAGAATACAGAAGACGCAAGGCAGGCATGACAGAAGAGTAGAAACCGAAACTGACAAACTATAGATCTAAGATGAAGAAACTATTGTCACTTCCGCCAAACTTGGTGGACTGCTTTCATGATATCACCGGATACGACAGGAAGGAGTGGTTCTGCTCCAATGACCCGGTAGGGAAGAAACTCGGTTCGGGAGGCGGCACCACATGGCTGCTGCAACAGGCTTATGCCGCCGATGCCGCCGGAAAGACCTTCGACGAATGGCTTTCTGCCGACAGACGCCTTATCCTGCATGCCGGCGGACAGAGCCGACGGTTGCCGGCATACGCCCCGTCGGGAAAGATTCTGACGCCGATACCCGTGTTTCGATGGGAGCGCGGACAGAGACTGTCGCAAGATCTGCTCTCGTTGCAGATACCGCTATATAAGCAGATAATGGATGCAGCGCCACGCTCGCTTCACACCATGATAGTGAGTGGCGACGTGTATATCCGTGCCACCGACCCCCTGGGCGACATACCCGAGGCAGACGTGGTGTGCTACGGACTATGGCTCGGACCGGAGATAGCCAAAGACCACGGCGTCTTCGTGTCGCGTCGCGACAACCCCACAGAGATGGAATGCATGCTCCAGAAGCCATCGGTGAAGACTCTGGGCGAACTTCTCAACACCCACCTCTATCTCACCGACATCGGCATCTGGCTGCTCAGCGACAAGGCGGTGAAGATGCTCATGAAGAAATCGCTGAAGAATGGCGATCTGACAAGTGGCGATATAATCAACTACGACATGTATTCAGAGTTCGGCTGCGCCCTCGGCGACAAACCGACGTCACCAGACAGTGACCTGGCCGACCTCACCGTCGCCGTGCTCCCGTTGCCGGGCGGCGAGTTCTACCATTATGGCACGAGCCACGAGATACTCTCCTCTACGCTCGCCATTCAGAACCTCGTGAACGACCAGCGCGAAATCATGCACCACTCCCTCAAGCCGCATCCCTCACTCTTCGTGCAGAATGCTGAGAGAGACTGTCAGCTGACGGCAGAGAACCAGAACATCTGGATAGAGAACAGTTGGGTGGGCAAGAACTGGACTCTCACCCGCGAGAATATCATCACCGGAGTGCCGGAGAATGACTGGAGCCTGCATTTGCAGCCAGGACAGTGTGTTGACATCGTGCCGGTGGAAGAGAACGGATACGTGGTGCGCCCCTATGGATTCAATGACAAGTTCCGTGGCAATCTCTCCGACCCATCAGTGGAATACCTCGGAATGCCATTCACGCAATGGGCTGCAGAGCGCAACATAGATATAAACGGTATCGAAGGAAAAGAAGACCTGCAGTCTGCCCGCATATTCCCAGTGGTATACGATACCTACGGCATGCAGCTGCTGCTGCGCTGGATGATAGGCGGCAGACAGGAGCTCAGCGAGGAGGAACGTGATGAAGCACTCGCTCTCTGGCAGGAGGCACGCCGCCTTAGTGCTGACGACATCTCTAACGAGGCAGACCTCGAACGCCTCACCAGACAGCGCAACGAATTCAGAGCGTCGAGCTGGGCATCGGTGGCAAAGAACTATCGCCACAGCGTGTTCTATCAGGTGGACCTCAGCGATGCCGCAAAGGAGTTTGCCCTCTACGGCATCCCGGCTCCGGAACCTATTGCCGACTCCGCTCCGCTGCTGACGAGGATACACGACAACATGTTCCGCTCAGAACTGTCGAGACGCTGCGGCGACACCTCTGGTTCGGCGGAATATGAAGAGAAGGCTTTCGCCCTTCTCCGTCAGGGGCTCATCGCTCCGCAGGCCGCCGTGAAGCAGCAGCCACGCATGTCAGTATATGCCGACCAGATAGTGTGGGCACGCAGTCCGGTGAGAATCGATATCGCCGGCGGATGGACCGACACGCCGCCATATTGCCTGATGGAAGGCGGAAACGTGATAAACCTCGCTATAGAACTCAACGGCCAGCCGCCGTTGCAGACATACATCAGACCCTGCAGCGAACCGCATATCATACTGCGAAGCATCGACCTGGGAGCCTCTGAGCAGATAACGACATTCGAACAGCTCGCCGACTTCAGGCACGTGGGCAGTCCGTTCTCCATCCCCAAGGCAGCCCTCGCCCTTGCCGGATTCCTTCCGGCATACGCCGTGGAGCAGCACAATACGCTGAAAGACCAGCTGATGGCATTCGGTTGCGGAATAGAACTGACATTGCTCTCTGCCATCCCTGCCGGCAGCGGACTGGGCACGAGCAGTGTGCTCGCCGCCACAGTGCTCGGAGCCTTGAACGACTTCTGCGGACTCTCCTGGGACAAGGGAGAGATAGGCAGGCGCACTCTGGCATTGGAGCAGATGCTCACCACCGGTGGAGGCTGGCAAGACCAGTTCGGCGGAGTGCTCGAAGGAGTGAAACTGCTGCAGACGGAGCGTGGCTTCGACCAGAACCCTACGGTGCGCTGGTTGCCAGGCGACCTCTTCACCCGCAATGAATACAAGGCTTGCCATCTGCTGTACTACACAGGAATCACACGCACGGCAAAGACCATCCTCTCGGAGATAGTCAGACGGATGTTCCTCAACCACAGTGGAGAACTCGCTATGCTCAGAGACATGAAATGCCATACGCTCGACATGTATGACGCCATACAGCGTGCCGATTTCCAGCGCATAGGAGGACTGATACGCAAGACCTGGACGCAGAACCAGGCGATGGACAGCGGTACCAATCCCGACAGCGTGAGGGCGATAACGAATATGGTCGACGACCTCTGCCTCGGCTACAAACTGCCGGGAGCCGGTGGCGGCGGCTATCTGTATATGGTGGCAAAAGATCCTGAAGCGGCGGCCCGCATCCGCAAGATAATCAATGAGAACCGTCCCAACGCCAATGCCCGCTTCGTTGACATGACGCTCAGCGAAACCGGTCTGCAGGTGAGCCGCAGCTAAGTGAGGCTCAAAGATAAAATCATTGGATGATATGATATTCAGAACAGAAGTAGACATACCAAAGCCGACATTCAGCATAGAGCCATTGGAGCAGATGCTGTTTGTCGGCTCTTGTTTCGCCGACAATATCGGGCGCCGGTTTGCCGACGAGAAATTCCGTGCCGTGGTGAACCCCTACGGCGTGATGTATAATCCCGTGAGCATCCTGCACACCGTGCGCCGCTTCGCCATGCCGTTGCAAGCTGACAGCTACGACCGTCTGGTGTGCGTCTTCACCCTCGGCACCAACCACGTCTACCGTCTGCGAGAGACCGGCGAGATTGTGGACAACTGCCAGAAGCGTCCGCAACGCCTCTTTCAGGAAGAAGAACTCACCATCGACCAGTGTCGGGATGCCCTCGCCGAGGCAATAGGCATTCTCCGTGGCGTATGTCGGGACCTGAAGGTGATAGTGACCGTCAGTCCCATCCGCTATGCCAAATACGGATTCCATGGCAGTCAGCTATCCAAGGCGACATTGCTTCTGGCTGCCGACAAACTCTGTAGTGAATACGACTGCTGCAGCTATTTCCCGGCCTATGAGATAGTGAACGACGAACTGCGCGACTATCGCTTCTATAAGGAAGACATGCTCCATCCCTCGGATCAGACCGTCAGCTATATCTGGGAGCGCCTTTCCGCCCTCTATTTCAGTGCTGCCACTCATGCCTTTCTCAACCGCTGGCGACCCATCCGTGAGGCTCTCGGCCATAAACCCTTCAATCCCGACAGCGAAGAACATAAGCTCTTCGTGCAGCGCACTCAACAGAAAATTGCTGACTTGAAAAAGGATTATCCGCTGCTTGATGTCTAACCACCAAACGGCCTGATGACCTCTATTGTGTTGTTTTTCTGTTGTTTATTGAAAAAAATAAGTCCGGGGTTAATCATTTTGCATTTTTTTATGTACTTTTGTAATTAGAAACAAGAAAGAACACCGTCGCAAGTCAAAAGAAAGGAATGGTCATGCCGGTGGATGCCTTTGAAGAGGCAATGAGATTGTTTCGAGTAATTACCCACTAAACCAACTAAAACTCATCAGTTATGGATCAGAACTATCAACCACAGCAGCCTAATCAGCAGTATAATAACGGTTATGGTAACAACAACGGCTATCAGAACAATGGCGGTTTTCAGAACAACGGCGGCTTCCAGAATAACTGCGGTTTCCAGAATGGCTTCGGCAACGGCAACATGCCTCCAAAGCCAGACAACAATATGGTGCTTGCCATCCTCGTCACTTTGTGTTGCTGTCTGCCCCTCGGCATCGTAGGTATCGTGAAGGCAAGTCAGGTGAACTCACTCTATATGGCAGGTCAGTATCAGGCTGCCGTGGCATCAGCTGCCGACGCCAAGAAATGGAGTATGATAGGACTTATCTCCGGATTGGTGATTAATGTCATTTCGTTCATATTTTATTTCATGGCAGGTATGTGCAGTGCAATGATGTAGAGCAAAACTGACAGGTGGCATACTCCAAGCGTATATATATAATAATAGGTATAACGGCGGTCATCCTGGGCGGACTGTTTCTCGTAGACCCGTCTAACGCTGTCTACGCTCCCAAATGTCCGATGAAACTCATCACCGGACTGAGCTGTCCCGCCTGTGGCATACAGCGCTTCCTGCATGCTCTGCTCCACGGTGAACCGATGGCGGCGCTGCGCTATAACTATTATCTCGCCTTTTCGCTGCCCTATGCCCTGCTCTTCATAGTGGAGTGGGCGATGCCGCATGGCAAGAGGCGCGATGCCTTGGCCAGGGTGATAGAACACCGCTGCGTGGTGTGGTTCTATATCATCACCTTCTTCATCTGGATGATAGTGAGAAACATCCTTGGCATTTGACGACCATATACATATCCCCCTTGTCTACTCGTATCTTGTCACCTTGTTTACAGCCAAAGCAAATTGAAAGCCTGCGAAACTTTAAAATATTATATTCACCCGATAAACCTCCTGTGATATGGACAGAAATCAGATTGACCAGCTGCTTATGGTATATGGCAGCAAGATTCCCGCAAACATGTATCCGATGGTGAAGAGCCGTCTGGAGACAATGGACAGCAATACCGCCAACGTCGCCTTCATGCAGATGAAAGACCCCACCATCAGTCTGCTGATATCAATATTCCTTGGCGGCTACGGCATCGACCGTATGTATATCGGTGATGTTGATCTCGGTGTCATCAAGCTGCTCACCTGTGGCGGATGTGGAGTGTGGTGGCTCGTCGACCTCTTCCTCATCATGGACAAGACCAAGGAGAAGAACGCCCAACTGCTGCTAAACGGCGGTATGATGGGCAACGGATTCTGATCTGTCCCGGTCAATGGATTTATGTCGAAATTGGGCACAGGCGTTGCCCATTTTCCGGTGGTTTACTATCTTTTTCTAAGGTCGTGGTGTTTTATATCAGCAAGGCAAAGCCATGACACAAAAGGACTGAAACCTTGCAGATGAAAGGTCTGCCTATTGCAGATTGGTAGAATATACCCTGCTTTCTGACTATTTGTCGGTTGGCAGGGCTTTTTTATGCCTGATAGTCAGAGACTTCTGCCGATTTGTCGTGCTTCTTCGCGTGGTATGTCCTTTGCGCTATCGGTAGCGAACAGAATGAACAAAACCCGAATCGGTCATTAAGACTTGTTTGGATTTCACATCTTTAGGATATTATCTCAAACGGCCTGATGACTGTTTGATGTTAAGGTAAAAAGAATCAGGATAAAGAATAATAACAAAAGAAAGGAGACAAAAATATGACATTCGACAAGTTTACAATCAAGGCGCAGGAGGTGGTGCAGCAAGCCGTCAACACCGCGCAGCAGAACGGTCAGCAGACTATCGAACCTGTACACATCCTCAAGGGAATACTCCTCAAGGGACGTGATGTAGCCAACTTCATCTTCCAGAAGCTCGGCGTCAACGCACAGCAGATAGAGACCCTTGCCGACCAGGAGATACAACACCTGCCGAGAGTTCAGGGCGGACAGCCATATCTCTCTACCGACGCCAACAATGTGCTCGCCAAATCGCAGAGCCTTGCAAAGCAGATGGGCGACGAGTTTGTCAGCGTGGAGACGATTCTCCTGGCTGTCATTTCAGATGGAGCCACGGCAGGCAGAATATTGAAAGACGCCGGGTGCACGGAGAACGACATGCGCAAGGCAATTCTCGAATTACGGCAGGGACAGAAGGTGAGCTCGCAGAGCGGTGACGAGAACTATCAGAGTCTCGACAAATACGCCAAGAACCTCGTGGAGCAGGCACGCTCCGGCAAACTCGACCCGGTGATAGGCCGTGACGACGAAATCAGACGAGTATTGCAGATACTGTCTCGGCGTACCAAGAACAACCCGATCCTCATCGGTGAGCCGGGAACCGGTAAGACAGCCATTGTGGAAGGACTCGCCGAGCGTATCGTCAGAGGTGACGTGCCGGAGAATCTGAAAGACAAACAGCTCTATTCTCTCGATATGGGAGCACTCGTGGCAGGAGCCAAATACAAGGGTGAGTTTGAGGAAAGACTCAAGAGCGTAATCAACGAGGTGACCAAGAGCGAAGGCCGCATAATCCTCTTCATCGATGAGATACACACCCTCGTGGGAGCCGGAGGCGGAGAGGGAGCCATGGATGCCGCAAACATCCTGAAGCCGGCATTGGCACGTGGAGAACTCAGGGCCATCGGAGCCACCACACTCAACGAATATCAGAAATATTTCGAGAAGGACAAGGCTCTGGAAAGACGATTCCAGACTGTGATGGTGGACGAGCCAGACGAGATGAGCGCCATCTCAATCCTGCGTGGACTGAAGGAGCGCTACGAGAACCACCACAAGGTGCGTATACAGGATGATGCCTGCATTGCCGCCGTAAAACTCTCAGAGAGATACATCAGCGACCGTTTCCTGCCAGACAAGGCAATCGACCTCATGGATGAGGCTGCAGCAAAACTCCGTATGGAGCGTGACTCCGTGCCTGAGGAACTCGACGAGATTTCGCGTAAGTTGAAACAGCTCGAGATTGAGCGCGAGGCAATAAAGCGAGAGAACGACCAGCCCAAGATTGATCAGCTCGACAAGGATATTGCCGACCTGAGAGAACAGGAGAAGCAGTATAGAGCCAAATGGGAAGGAGAGAAAGCCCTCGTGAACAAGATTCAGGAAGACAAGCAGCAGATTGAGAACCTGAAGATTGAGGCTGAGCGTGCCGAGCGCGAAGGTAACTATGAGCGTGTGGCAGAGATACGCTACAGCAAACTGAAGTCGCTGCAAGACGACATCAACGCCATACAGAGTCAGCTGCGCAACGCACAAGGTGCTGAAGCCATGGTGAGAGAGGAAGTCACTGCCGATGATATAGCAGAAGTGGTGAGCCGCTGGACCGGAATACCAGTGACGCGTATGCTGCAAAGCGAGCGTGAGAAGCTGTTGCATCTTGAAGAGGAGCTCCACAAAAGAGTAATTGGACAGGATGAGGCAATCACCGCCGTCAGCGATGCCGTGCGTCGTAGCCGTGCCGGACTGCAGGATCCCAAGAGACCTATCGCCTCGTTCATCTTCCTCGGCACCACAGGTGTGGGTAAGACGGAGCTGGCAAAGGCACTCGCCGAATACCTCTTCAACGACGAGACGATGATGACGCGTATCGACATGAGCGAATATCAAGAGAAGTTCAGTGTGTCGAGACTCATCGGAGCACCTCCAGGATATGTAGGCTATGATGAGGGAGGACAGTTGACCGAGGCAGTGCGCCGCAAACCATATTCCGTCGTACTCTTCGACGAGATAGAGAAGGCACACCCCGACGTGTTCAACATCCTGCTGCAGGTGCTCGACGACGGTAGGCTTACCGACAACAAGGGAAGGACCGTAAACTTCAAGAACACCATCGTGATAATGACCTCCAACCTCGGAAGCCAGTACATACAGCAGGAGTTCGAGAAGCTCAACGCCCAGAACCGCGACACTATCATCAGCGACACCAAGCAGAAGGTGATGGAGATGCTGAAGAAGACCATCCGTCCGGAGTTCCTCAACCGTATCGACGAGACTATCATGTTCCTGCCGCTCACGAAGCAGGAGATAGCACAGGTAGTGACGTTGCAGATGAACGCCGTGAAGAAGATGCTCGAGCCGCAGGGCTTCACGCTCAACGTGACCGATGCCGCAATACAGTATCTTGCCGACGCAGGCTTCGACCCGGAGTTCGGTGCACGTCCGGTGAAGAGAGCCATCCAGCGCCTCGTGCTCAACGATCTCTCAAAGAAAATCCTCGCCGAGGAGGTAAGCCGCGAGAAACCTATCGTTATCGATGCCAACGGCGCCGGTCTGCAGTTCAGAAACTGATGCGGGGTATAGGAATGAAACTGATTAATGAATGATAAAGAAAAAAACGGAGTATTGACCACAAAGGCCAGTATTCCGTTTTTTTTTTCCCATCCCCAATCAGCCTAATAGCCAAACGGCCATTAGAACTGAACCACAAACAGGCATCATGATTGAACTTCTAACGGTAATTATGACTAATCCCTGATGTTCATTATGGCTAAACGGGGTAGATGGCTAAACGGGGTAGATGGCCGTTGGGGAGTATTGGCGTCAAGTCTTTTTGGGAACTTCGCTCTTGACAAACTGCATGGGAGTCATTCCCGTGTGTTGTTTGAAATAGCGGCAGAAGAACGAGAGATCGCTGAAATTGTATTCACCAGCCAACATCTTCATCGACGTGTTGCCGGAGCAGAGCGATAGCTTCAGTTGCATAACAACATATTCGTTTATCAGCGCCTTCACAGTGTTGCCCGTTATCCGCTGCGCTATAATGTTGAGATATTTCGGAGTGATGTTCAGCAGTGAGGCATAGTATGCCACATCGCGCGAATCCTTGAAATGAGTCTCGAGATACATCATGAAGAGATTGAAAAGTTCCCTTACCCTCGGACTACCCTCTTCAGGTTTGCGCTTCTGCGGAAAACGGTAGATATAGTCGTAGAACCCCACGAAGAAAGCCTTCAGCTGGAGAAGCACGAGTTGGTCGAGACACATACATTCAGGCTGGTCGAAATAAATCTTAAGCAGTGAGAACATGTCGTTTATGATGTTGGTCACTATAGGTGATTCCGTGCGGCAACGGTCCGCCCGCAACTGGGAATAGACAGTCTGCTCCATCTGCAGACTCGCCTCGCGTAGCAGTGTCGCATTGTATTCCAATACCTCCACACTGAAGTCCTCGCTCCTATCCGTCAGTGTCACCATGTCGTTGGGAAAGAGCGTTATCACCGATCCGGCGCAGAGCTTCCACATTGAAAAGTTCACGCGTATCGAGGCGCTGCCCGTGCGGCATATCATTATCATTCCGCTATACATCACCTTCGCTTCCGACAGCCATCTCTCCAGACTTCTTGTGCCGAGCGAGACCGAGGTGTTCCCTGTCGGGCTGCCTCCTTTTATGCTTGCCGCAATGCCGCCGTTAGTGATTCCGTCAGGGATTATGTCGGTTGTTCTTTTGTCCTTGTCTTTTTCCATTCCTTGTTTGTTGTATGTTGTACGCAATGCGGGCCTCTGTCGCTGCAAGGTAGTCCCCGTAGCCAGACCTTTTTGTGTCTGTAGTTCTGATTTATGCCGCAAAGGTCGCAAATATATGTAAGATATCACCATATTTGTTCTGAAAAATCCCATATCGTTGGATATTTTTGAAATCAAGAAGATAAAGAAACTCCGTAACTTTGCACCCGATTTCAATTGGCAATTACAATACACACAGAAATATTATTATCAGTTAATGAAAAGAAGAATTATTTGCTGTGCCGTCGTCGCCATGATGATGGCACCGCATGCCACAGCCCAGACGCCACAGCGCAAGATTACCATTGGCGAGTTGTTCACTCTGGTGGAGAGTGGCAGCAAGACGCTGAGAATGCAGAAAAGCGGAGTTGATGTTTCGGCACGAGGAATTGAAGAGGCAAAGAGCAAGAGGCTGCCCGATGTGGGTGCTTCACTACAGATGAGCTACAACGGAAACGTGGTGATGACCGACCGTGATTTCGGGAATGTAAAAGGATTCTCACAGCCACACTTCGGAAACTCCTTCGCCCTTGAGGCACAGCAGGTGGTGTATGCCGGAGGAGCCATCGACGCCGGCATCCGACTCGCCGAACTCCAGAAGAGCATGAGTGAAAATGCCGTGGCGCTGACACGCAACCAGCAGCGTTTCCTCGCCCTGGGGCAGTATCTCGACCTATATAAACTCGACAACGGCATAAAGGTGTATCAGAGCAACATTGCGCTCACCGAAAAACTCATTGCCGACATAAATACCAAACGGCAGCAGGGCATGGCGCTGAAGAACGACGTGACGCGCTACGAACTGCAGATGGAGCAGCTGAAACTCGGCAAGAGGAAACTCGAAGACCAGAAGAGGATTCTGAACCATCAGCTCTGCAATACCTTAGGTCTCGAAGACGTGATGGTGGAGCCGGAGGTGGACCTCGACAGGATTGGCGATGCCGGTGTCAAGGAGGCAGACCTGCAGAGCACCGCAGCCATGCTGTCGCCCGTCATACGCCAGTCGGCGCTCGAGATGCAGGCATCATACCAGCAGCTGAAGCTCGCCAAGAGCGAGATGATGCCAAAGGTGGCTCTCGTGGCGTCGGAGAATTTCATGGGACCGTTCACCTATGACATCCCGCCGATAGACAATAACTTCAACGTGTGGTATGTTGGAGTGGGGGTGAGATATTCGCTCAGTTCGCTGTTCAAAAGCAACAAGACCGTGAGGAAAGCCAAGGCGCAGCAGCTTCAGAGCCGTGAGGCACATGCAGTGGTAAGCGAACGGGTGAACAACGACATGCAGCAGGCATACACCATCCATCAGCAGGCTTTCGTGGAACTCCACACCCAGCAGAAGAGCGTGGAGCTCGCCAGCCAGAACTACAAGGTGATGAACAACCGCTATCTCAACCAGCTGGCGCTCGTCACCGACATGGTGGACGCCTCTAACCTCAAGCTCAATGCCGAACTTCAGGAGGTGAATGCCAGAATAAACGTGGCATATACATATTATAATATGATGTATGTGGCAGGAAACCTGGGTGAATGAATATCCATCCACCGGTTGACGTCTCTATAAACAATACAGCCATACAAGGCGAAAAAGAAGAATACACATTCAATTTATTCCATAAACAACGATTGACAGAAAATGAAACAGAAGAAAATATTCCGTACCATATACAACATCTGTGTGCTCATCATCCTCATTGCCGGAGCATGGCTCGTGGTAGACCATTTCGTGCATTTCGGCGAAGGCGAATATACCGATAATGCCACTGTGCAGCAGCATATCACACCAGTGAACGCACGTGTTGGGGGATTCATAAAAGAAATACGCTTCAACGAATACCAGCCCGTACACAAAGGCGACACGCTGGTGGTGATAGAAGACAGTGAATACAGGCTCCGCCTAGCACAGGCAGAAGCCGACCTGCAGCGTGAGCTTGCAGGTGGAGCTGCCACCACATCAGGCATCGATGCCACACGACAGAGCATCTCGGTGTCTGACGCCGGCATCGACGAAGCACGCGTGAGGATGGAAAACGCCAAGGCCGATGACCACCGCTACGCACAGCTTCTCAAAAGCGACGCCGTGACCCAACAGCAATACGACCAGATACACACCGCATATCTCGCAGCCAAAGCCCGCTATGAGCAGGCGGTGAGAGGCAAGGGTACGCTCGCCCGCACCGAACAGGAACAGGGACACAGACTCTCGCAGAACCATGCCTCGGTGGATGTGGCGCGCGCACAGGTGAGCCTTGCCAAGCTGAACCTCTCATACACCGTCATTGTGGCTACCGCCGATGGAGTGGTGGGCAAGAAGAACATACACGTGGGACAACTCGTGCAGCCCGGACAGGCGATGGTAGACATCGTGGACAATTCCGAACTGTGGGTGGTGGCAAACTACCGTGAGACGCAGCTGCCGGGCATTGCCGTAGGTTCGAAAGTTAAGGTCACTGCCGATGCAGTGCCAGGCAAGGAATTCGTGGGCACCGTGGAGCGTATCAGCGACGCCACAGGTTCGGCATTCTCTATCATACCGCAAGACAACGCCACTGGAAACTTCGTCAAGGTGGAACAGCGCATCCCCGTGCGTATCCATCTTGATGGCGACCGCCGGTCATTGGCGGCATTGAGGGCAGGAATGAACGTGGAGTGTACTACGATCAAGAAATGACGATGGACAATAACGAAAACAAGAAACCGCAGGCAGGACCACCGCTGATGGCTTTTGCCATGCCGATGTATCACGACTTCGTGCCCAAATGGATAAGGCCGTGGATATACGTGGTGCTCGCCTTCTGCTTCCAGTTCTCCAACGGCATGTATCTCGGAGCGATGAACAATGTGGTGGGGGAGTGGGGCATAATGCGCGAAGACGTGCAGATGTGTCTCTATGCCACACTGATAGGTATGGCGCTCTATTTCCCCGTGCTCTTCAGGATGAAGTTCCACTTCTCAAACAAATCCCTGCTCATGGCTTCGGCACTCGTCATCATCGTGTGCAACCTGCTTGCCACGTTCCGTCTGCCGCTGCCCCTGCTTTGGATTCTGTGCGTGTTGTGTGGAATGGCAAAGATACAGGGCACCTTCGAATGCATGTCGAACATACAGTTGTGGATGACGCCGAAGCGCGACTTTGCCGTGTTCTTTCCGCTGCTGCATATCGTGCTGCTCACTTCGATAGAGTTTACGGGATACCTCGCGGCATGGTTCGCCTTCGACATGCATTGGACATACATGCACTGGCTGGTCATCCTGCTGATGATAGGTGTGCTGCTCGTCCAGGCACTGCTCACTCGCCCCTTCCATGCCATGCCGCAGATAGTGCCGCTCAAGGGTATAGACTTCTTCGGCGCGGTGTTGTGGTGTGTGTTCTGGTTGCAGGTGGCATGGCTGCTCGACTATGGCGACTGGCTCGACTGGTGGCACTCTTCGCAGTTCCGCCTCGTCTCAGGCACCTCTCTGCTCACCTTTGCCGTATGCCTTCAAAGGATGCTCAATCACCCGAAGCCCTATTTCGAGTTAGCCATGTGGAGATACCACAATGTGGTGCCTGTGATATTGCTTATCGGAGTGGTGGAGGCTCTGTTCAGTACGGAGCACGTGCTCGAGATGGTATACTACGAAGAAGTGATGCATTATGCCGACCACACTTATGAGGAGCTCAACCAGTGGTCGCTGATAGGAATCTGGGCAGGTTGCCTCTTCTCGTTGGGATGGCTCAAGCTCATGCGCTGGAATGTGTACAAGCTCATCGCCGTGGCATTGTTCGCCTTCTGTCTCTATGCCGGAGGATTCTATTTCCTCGTGGATTCAAGCATCGCCATCGAGCAGCTCAGCCTGCCACTGGTGTGGCGCGGGTTCAGCTATGCCGTGTTGTGTATAGCCTTCATGTGGTGTCTGCATGAAATAATGTCGTTCGAGCATTTCTTCCAGGCGCTCGCCGTGTTCAATGTCCTCCATATGTTCGTGGGAGGACTCGTGGGAGCTTCGCTCCATGCCCGAGGGATGAAATACTATGTGGGTGACGGCTTTGCACGCTGCTCCGGATATATCGACAGCGTGAGGATGTCGGCACGTCATGCCGACTTCCCGGCTATGATGGAGAGCATCACCCAGGGATTCATGGCGCAGAGCATCAAGATACTGTTCGGCTGGACGCTCATTGCCGCCCTGTTCTTTGCCATATTGATGCTCTTGTGGGACATCCCAATGGTGCGCCGCCAGGTGAAACATATCCCCGACTGGCCCAAGGTGGGTATGGGAGTGCTCCGCGGTTTCCATCGCCAGCAGCGTCTCAAGGAGCTGCGCCGGCAGCGCCGCCTCTCTCAGGTATAGAGCTGTTGTGGCATGATGCCGCGCAGCATTCCCTATATGCCCGGAAAGCGGCTGTCGTGGCCTCTATATAATCGGTGAAACACTATATAAATCATAAAGGATGGCAGAGAAGAAAATCTACCATCCTTTTTTCTTGTTTTAATTTGGACGCTATCTCTTTTCTCTATATCTTTGCACTGGAAATTGCCGATACCCTTCGGCTTATACCATGTTACACACATTTAAACAAAATAAAATTCTTTCTAACGATGAGCATTAAAGCATCAGCAGCTAAACTGCGAATTGACCGTGAACAGATTAAGGACTTCATGTTCTTGACCCTTGGCGTGATTATGTACGCCTTTGGTTACACAGCATTCATCTTGCCTGAGAAATTTGTGATGGGAGGCGTGTCGGGTTGCTCGGCACTTCTTTACTATGCATGGCATTTCCCACCAGCATATTCAATCTGGCTCCTCAACTTTGCCTTGCTTGGCATCGCCATCAAGACATTGTCAAGACAATTCATCGTGCGTACCGTGTTGGGAGTTACGATATTGTCTATCGTAGTGGCTGTTTTCCAGCCATTCTTCGCTGCGCATCCTATAATCACAGCCGGCGAAGACAGGTTCATGCACCTTCTTATCGGAGCGGTGCTCGGTGGTGGCGGACTCGGTCTTATCTATTCACACAACGGTTCTACCGGTGGTACCGACATCGTTATCGCCATGCTCAACAAATATTTCCGCATGAGCTTCGGAAGAGCGATGCAGTTTGTGGATATCACCATCATTTCTTCCAGCTACCTGCTCTTCCACAGCACCGAGACAATCGTATATGGTGTGGCTTTCACGCTGATTGCCAGCTATATGTGCGACTATGTGGTGAACGGAGCAAGACAGACCGTGCAGTTTATCATCATATCAAGAAAATACCAGGAGATTGCCGATGTTATCAACAACAACGTGCGCCGCGGTGTTACCGTGGTTGAGGGCAAGGGATGGTATTCAAAGAATGAGGTGAACCTCCTCGTGGTGATGGCTCGCCGTCATGAGTCGCAGGATATATACAACTATATCAAGAAGATTGACTCCAATGCTCTTGTGTCGCAGACCAACTGCCAGGGTATCTTCGGCGAAGGCTTTGACAATATAAAATAATAGAGATATACCCTCGGGAACGGGGGCAGCCTCAAGGCTTTGCCCATATCCCGCGGATTGACATAATAGCTGGGAACTCTCTCTCTCAGTAAACGGGTTGGCAAGTAAACAAGGACCCTGAACCGGATTCTGCAATGCATCGGCCGGTGATGTTCCTTGAGAGGATAAAAGAATATCCTTGTTTACTCGCCAACTCGTCAATTCGTTTTCTGACGGAAGGTCTGGCTACAGTACAAAAGACAAAGAAAAAAGATTATAACAACAAATACACAATGATATGGAACAGAGACTTTTGATTTATAATACTCTGACAAGAAGGAAAGAGCCGTTCGAACCATTGCATGCCCCCAACGTGGGAATGTATGTCTGTGGACCTACTGTTTATGGAGATCCACATCTGGGACACGCTCGTCCTGCTATAACATTCGACCTCGTATTCCGCTATCTCAAGCATCTCGGCTACAAGGTGCGCTACGTAAGAAATATCACCGATGTGGGCCATCTGGAGCATGATGCCGACGAGGGCGACGACAAGATAGAGAAGAAGGCACGCCTCGAACAGCTCGAACCGATGGAGATAGCACAATATTACACCAACCGCTACCACGACGCCATGAAGGCGCTCAACGTGCTGCCGCCCAGCATCGAGCCACACGCCTCGGGCCACATCATAGAGCAGGAGGAACTCGTGAAGCAGATCATCGACAACGGATTCGCCTACGAGAGCAACGGCAGCGTATACTTCGACATCGAGAAATACAACAAGAAATACCAGTATGGCATACTCTCACACCGCAACCTCGACGACGTGATAAACGAGAGCCGACAGCTCGACGGAGTGGGGGAGAAGCGTAACCAGGCAGACTTCGCCCTCTGGAAGAAAGCGTCGCCGGAACATATCATGCGTTGGCCAAGCCCTTGGAGCGACGGATTCCCGGGATGGCACTGCGAGTGTACGGCGATGGGCCGCAAATACCTCGGCGACCACTTCGACATCCACGGTGGAGGAATGGACCTCGTGTTTCCACACCACGAGTGTGAGATAGCCCAGGCTGTGGCAAGCCAGGGCGACCAGATGGTGAAATACTGGATGCACAACAACATGCTCACCATCAACGGTCAGAAGATGGGCAAGAGCCTCGGAAACTTCATCACTCTGGAGCAGTTCTTCACCGGCAAGCACCGTCTGCTCGACCAGGCATACTCGCCGATGACTATCCGCTTCTTCATGCTTTCGGCACACTATCGCGGAACAGTGGACTTCTCTAATGAAGCACTGAAGGCAAGCGAGAAGGGACTGGAGAAACTGCTCAACGGCATCAGTGACCTCGGTCATGTGAACGTGAGCGACAAGTGCGACCCGGAGACAGAGAAGGTGGTGAAGGAGCTGCGCCAGAAGTGCTACGACGCCATGAACGACGATTTCGCCACACCACAGGTAATCAGTTATCTCTTCGAGGCATGCACCGTTATCAACAAGCTCATCGACCATAAGGCAACAATATGCAGCGAGTGTCTCGACGAACTTACTTCCACTATGCACACCTTCGCCTTCGACATCCTCGGACTCAAAGACGAGCGTGCCGACAGCAGCGATGCCCGTGAGGAGGCTTTCGGCAAGGTTATGGATATGGTGCTCGACCTTCGTGCCAAGGCAAAGGCTGCCAAAGACTGGGCTACGAGCGACCAGATTCGCGACGCTCTCAAGGAGGCCGGCTTCGAGGTGAACGACACCAAGGACGGTGTGACCTGGAGACTGAACAAATAAATAAGATAGATAATACAATCTTGGAACTATAAATAATGCGGATTGCTTATCCTGTTGGCAGGAAGGCAATCCGCATTATTGTTTATCCCAAATCTGTCATCAACAGATTAAGCCCTAATGACCGTTTGGGGTTTAAAGGTATTGCATCAATACATCCCAAACGGCGATGATATGGCACACACTGCCGGCGAGGACGAAGAAATGGAATACGCTGTGCATGTATTTGCGCTTGTTCAGACTGTAGAACACGGCACCCGTGATATAGCTAACTCCCTCAGCGATGATCCATATCACCGCAGCCTCGCTCACATTGTTTATCAGTGGTTTGAAAGCCACGAGGATGCTCAATCCCATACCCACGAAACACGTCGTCTCCAGATTACTGTGGTCCTTCAGTCTTCTGAAACTCATCACCGTGCCCACGATGGCACACGTCCATATAAACACGAACAGTCCCCATCCCCAAGCGCCGTCCTCTCTCAGCGCCGTCAGCGTCAGTGGCGAGTAGCTGCCCGCAATATGCCAGTAGATGGCAGCATGGTCCCATTTGCGCAATCTCTCTTTCCATACGCTTCGTGCGCTCAGCGCATGATACACCGTTGAGGCTATATACGAGCAAAGCATGCCGAAGAGATATAGCGATACGCCAGCCGTAGCCCATGCGTTCTGATGATCGATACAGAATATCAGGAACGCGATGCCCACGCCTACGCCCATTACCACGCCGCCGAAATGCGACCACGAATTCCACAACTCTTCCTTATGTGAAAAGTGAATCTTCATTGTCTTCTTTTATTAATTGTTTCTGTTGCGTCTAAAGTTGAAATGTTTCTTGACTGCTGCCGCAGCTTATCCTGTCAGAAGATGATGCAAAGATAATGCAAGGCGAGATAAGCGCAAAGCTAAAGTCTCAAAAAAACTTCCTGTTTCCTCTCTTTCGTATATATAATCCTCAAATCCGCAACTAAGCCTTTCAACGTTCTTCTTGCGTGTTACACGTCCTCTCATTACTGAATTTGCAGATGATTTTTTCAATGATATCATTAGTATTGGTGAGCTGATAAAGAGTGTGAAAGAGGGCAATGTTGGTATTAAGAAGATTGCGGAAAGGAGCGGCTATGCGTTTCGCGGGCGCTATCACGACCCAGAGTTGAACGACTTCTACTATGAGGATGTCTACTATAAGAATTGTTTGGTGGCGGCAGACGGCAGTCCGATTAAATATGGTAATGGTAATTCTTCTGTGCTGATAGCAGGAAGCGTTGGCTTCGGACCTTTCGTCTCGATCCGTGTCTATAACAAATGTACCTATAACCACATAAAATCAGAACTACGAAACAAGTTTCATTTCAAAACCGTAGAGGTTGCTGGAAAGTGGACAACGCTGAATAAAGGGAATGTGGTTGTTGATGTCTCCGTGGATGGCAATGCCTATGGTTTCACCTTTTACATCAAATAGGCGTTGATTCCGCAGAATGATATTTTGCCTTACGGTGTGTATTATATCACTTCGTCCAAAATCTGGTGCAGATTGCCAATCAGGTAGAAAGGCAGATTTATCAGACGGAACTCCTTGCCTTTAGGTGTCTTTACAATATTCACGGAGTATGGGTTCGACCAAACGCGGATGGCTATGTCTATATCCGATTTGTCAATGAAAACCTGGAGCGAACGCAGATGGGCATTGGTGCCGCTTTTTACTTCTATGGGGTAGAGTTTGGAGTTGTGAACGAACAGGAAATCTACCTCGGCACCATTGTTTGGTTTTGCCCAGAACGAGCGATGCTGACCCACTCGGTCTTCCATTGACAAGAGCTCTTGAGCCGTGATTTGCTCGGCAATATGACCTCTCCAGCTGTCAACCATCTCCGTAGAACCGATGATTTCCTTTCTGATGCCTGCCTGATAGTTGACCAAGCCGGTATCAAACCAAATGAGTTTTGGCATTCGTTTGGTTTCGGGGATGATAGGCATCTGTGTGGAAGATACAGGATAAACCAATTCCAGAATCATGGCTTTCTCCAAGAGGCGGAATGCTTCGCCTACCTCTCGTGATTTATATCCAGAGTTGGCGAAGTTGCCCAAGGTGATAGTCTCGCCCGAGAACGCCCAGCCATACGATAATATGAAGCGCACTACATCTGTCAGTTTATTGCTCCTGGCATATTTCTCCGAATCGTCCTTGTAAGCTTGTACCAAAGTCTCGTACACATCTTCTATGGCTATGATGTCTTGTGTCTCTGCGTAATGCTGCACAGCTTCGGGCATTCCGCCGATAATGGTGTACTGATTGAACTGGTGCATGAGCTGTTTGTGAAAAGCAATGGTATATTCGGCTTTCTGTGAGAGAATGGTGAGAAGATTATTCTTGCCTATGGCACCTAAAAACTCAAAGAAAGAGCAAGGACGCAATGCCAAATACATAACTCTTCCTACCGGAAAACTGACATTGATGTCTACAAGGTTCTCTAACAAGCTGCCTGCGGCTATGACATATAGGTCGGGTCTCTGCTCGTAGAAGTATCTGAGCAGAGCAATCGTCTTGGAAGAGTTCTGTATTTCGTCGATGAAGATAAGCGTGCTGCCTTCTTTTTGCGACTTTCCTAAACTGGCAAACAGCATATTGACCAGATCGTTCAATGGAATGTCCATCTCGAACAATCTGACGCTCTCGCTCATTTCAAGGTTGAAGTATAGGTAGTTGTCGAACTGGGAGCCAAATTCGTTGACAACAGTAGTCTTGCCTACTTGTCTGGCACCTCTCAAGATGAGTGGCTTATGTCTTTCGTCTTGCTTCCATGCTTCTAATTTGCTTAATATCTTGCGTTTAAACATAGCGTTTGTTTTAATTCATGGGCAAAGATACAACTTTTTTGTTGTAAATCAGTGGCAACAGCTATAAATTTTGTTGCAAATCATGGGTAATATGGCTTCAGTTTTGTTGCAAATCAGTGGCAAGCGAGGCTTTTTATAGCGGATGAGTTTATGGAAATCCTCAAATCCGCAACTAAGCCTTTCAACGTTCTTCTTGCGTGTACACATCCTCTCATATCTCCTTACCCCCACAATGCGACTTGAGGCAATACGCAGTATCATACCCATAAGTTGTAGGCGTTATCCAAAATCTGTCTGAAATGTTTTCTTGCGTCAGCTCCTTTATCGCTCTGAGGATAGTGTCTGAGCTACAAGTGCGAATTGTCGGATGAAGCGAGAGATGGTTCATCAAATGAGTAGTGACATCCTGGGGTACATGAGCCACCACAGAAGTAGATGCTCATGAGAGAACATGACAATGTGGAGTCAAATTGTTCCATGACCCGAAAATATTTCTCCAAAAGGAGTGAGTTTCTCAGATTTAATTTGTATTTTTGCCATGTCATATCGTTGAATTCTCTTGCTTATTTTGCGACACTAAGATAAGTGAATTCTTCGACATGGCAGAATCCTGGGCCGCTCGGCTCTGCCGCTTAGATAGTCTAAGAACTTTTTGTTGCTCAGGTACTTAAAAAGTTTAATTGATAATAGTGTTGCGGAATTAAGGGAAGAATAGTTTTTACCATGATATTTAATGTCTAATTTAAAATAATAGTTATGAAACAAATTATTAAGAGAGGTAGTTTTTTTACCTTGATGTTTCTGTTGCTTGGTTGTTTGTCGCTTTATGCTGCAGATAACGACTTGATTACAAAGCAAATCACCATTAAGTTGGAAAAGGCTGGTACTTTGCCTGATAGAATTGGAAGTAGTAAAAAGTATAAGATTACCAATTTGAAGATTATTGGTGAGATAAATGGTACGGATTTGAAGATGATTCGTGATATGGCTGGAAGGACGGATGAATTTAATTCTACTGACGGAAAGCTTTCTGTATTAGATTTGTCTAAGGCAAAGATTGTAGAAGGTGGGGATAGCTATTATTATTATTTAGGTCATTATTATTATACTTCTAATGATGTAATAGGCAGATACGCATTCCTTGGCTGTAGCGGATTAACGAGTTTAACCCTTCCTGCTGGTATTACCTCAATAGGCGATGACACATTCTCTGGCTGTAGCGGATTAACGAGTTTAACCCTTCCTGCTGGTATTACCTATATAGGCCAAGGCGCATTCGGTGGCTGTAGCGGATTAACGAGTTTAACCCTTCCTGCTGGTATTACCTCAATAGTCGATGACACATTCTCTGGCTGTAGCGGATTAACGAGTTTAACCCTTCCTGCTGGTATTACCGAGATTGGCGATGGCACATTCAGTGGTTGTAGCGGATTAACGAGTTTAACCCTTCCTGCTGGTATTACCAAGTTAGGCTATGCCGCATTCTGCTCTTGTATTTATAACCATAGAACAACCAAAACTAATCAGAAATATCCGAGTGTAAATCTTTAATTACCAGCATATTCTAAAATTTAACACTTTTCGGTTGCCATTTGTCGCTTCCCAAATTTCCACATATTTTTGAGACGTATTTCTGACGTGGAGAATTTGCGGGGCTTGTTTTTTGTCACACCGTGCAGACAGTTGACAAGGGTTTACAACCGTTTACGACAAGCGACAATAACCGCCCCGATATGCGGAAACAGTCACACTGTGTAGAAAAGCGACAATGGTTGACTTCCGTTCACATCCGTTTACCATTTCAGAGATATAGGATTGAAGAAATGAACCATTAAACGATAAAACGGTATGAAAGCAACCAGAAAATGCAGTTTTTGCGGCAAGTCCTTTGTAACCCGAAGCGGTATGCAAAGATATTGCAGTGAGGCTTGTCAGGCAGAAGCCAAACGAGCCAGAGTGATGCAGAAGAACAACCTCTTCAAAGTCGCCCAACCCTTGATGGAGATACAGCATCAGGAGTATCTCACCTTTTCCAAAGCAGCCATCCTCATGGGCTGTTCCCGACAGTACATTTACAAACTTGTAGCCATCGGCAAGCTGAAAGCCTCACGCATCAGCAACCGCATGGCATTCATCCGCAGAGCCGACATCGAGCAGATGTTGGAGGGCAATCCCTATCACCGCATCCTGCCCGGCAACACCTCCACACCAAGGAAATCATCTTCATCTTCCTTACCTGCCAAAAGAGAAAAAAGGGAAAAGGAAAGCGAAGAAGTGTTGGACTTCTATTCGGGCGAGGAGGTGATGTCCCTTTTTAAGGTAAAGCAGTCATGGCTTTACACTTCCGCCAAGCGTAACCATATCCCCATCTGCCGTATCGCAGGAAAGAACTATTACAGCAAGAAGCATATTGACGAGTTTTTCGGTGTGGCAGTTGATATTAGCGAAATTACCGACTGGCTACTGACCGAGGAGGTGGAGGAACTGTTCGGCATGAAGCCGACCGCACTCCGTGCCTACACCTATCGCCATAAGATACCCACTAAAAGAGAGTACGGGCGTACCTATTACTCCAAATCACATTTGAACGAACTCCGCAGAACTGACCTTGTGAACGATGAACGCTACTATACCGTTGAGCAGGTGCAGCAAATCTATGGTCTTTCGTCAGCCAACATCTGCCATATCGTCAAGGTGAAGCACATCGAAAAGATAAAGGTGGGTGTGAAAAACCTGCTTTTGCGCTCAGATGTGGAGCGTGTCATGGCTGAAAGGAACAAATAACCGTGAAAAATCGGGATTATCGAAAATTATTTCAAAATGATGTATCGTGGAGGTATTCACGGATATTTCACGTTGTTCCTTTGCCATCGGAAACATGGATACAACTCCAAAATGTATACAACCAATTAAAACATAATTATTATGAGTAAATGCAAAACAGTTACCTTGCGTAAGCGCAAGATTAAGAACGGGACACAGTATTCACTATGCCTTGACTACTATCCCGGCTACCGTGACAATGTCACCATGAGAGTGATTACACGTGAAGCCTTAGGAATTTACATCTTCGCCAAACCTGCAAACCAGCAGGAACGGGACTTCAACGCACGCATGATGAAGAAAGCGGTCATCCTGCGCAACCAGCGCTACGAAGCCATTTTCAATGAAAACAACGGCTTTTTTGACAAGACCAAGATGAAGGGCGATTTCCTTGCCTATTTCAAAGGACTGGCTGACCGCAAGAATATCAAGTGGCAGCACGTATACAAGCATTTCCAGCGGTTCGTGAACGGCAAATGCACCTTTGAGGAGGTGGATGTGGATTTGTGCCGCAAGTTCATGGAATACCTGCTTGATGCACCCCAATCCATCCACACCAACCAAAAGCTGCACATCAACTCCGCAGCAGGCTATTGGTCAACTTTCCGTGCCGTGCTGCACACCGCTTACCGTGACAGGAAGATAAAGGAGAACCCAAACGGCTTCTTAGACCGCATCGAGTGCATTCCCACCATCAGGGAGCATTTGAGCCAAGAGGAACTGATACGGCTTGCCGAAACACCCTGTGAGGAGGAGGTCTTGAAAAAAGCTTTTCTTTTCGCCTGTCTTACGGGACTGAGAAAGAGCGACATCAGACAGCTCACGTGGCAGCAGATACAACCATACACCAACGGCAGGATGTTCGTTACCACCCGTATGCAGAAAACCAAAGAAATAGTGCATAACCCCATCAGTGATGAAGCCTATGGACTGCTGGGAGAACGGGGCGAGGGACTTATCTTTGAGGATTTCAAGGACAAGATGCTGCAAGGACCACTCCAACGGTGGCTCACGGCAGCAGGGATAACCAAGAAAATCACCTTTCACTGTACCCGCCACAGCTTCGGAAGCCTGCACGTGGAAATGGGAACGGACATGGCTGTCATCCAAGCCTATCTCGGACATAAGAACATTACCACCACACAAATCTATTCCAAGATAGCAGCGCAGCAGATGTGTCAGGTGGTGGACAAGATAACCTTGAAGCGCAAGGAGGCATAAATGTCTCACATTGACAGGTATTCAGAGGGGCGGTTATGGCTACAAGGCTATAATCGCCCCTCTATGTTTTTGGCTTGATGCCACCATTTATAAGCCCCTCAGAGTATGAAACAGAGTATGATATGATGACATTTCGTGAAATACATTGAAAAAGACCGTTCTAACCGCAAATAACGGGCAGTAATTGGGAAAAATAGCATTAACTTTGCACAAAATAATACAGGAACATTCAATCTCTCAACGAAATATGGAATCATCAATCAAGGACAAATACATCATCTTGGGCTTTGTCGGCTTCGCCATCGTCCTAATATCTTCCATTGCCACGCTGGTAATAGCGGACAGCTTCAACCAAGACAACTTTGTCAGGTGGATAGTATTCGTATGCTGTAACCTGTTGGGATGGTTGCTCTATCTCTCCTTTCAGACACTTATCTTTGATACATACGAAATCTACAAAATCAAGTTCGGCAAGAAAGAAACGATTGCCGAAGCCATAGAGGTGCAGGAAGAACTGTCACAAAATACACTTGAAGAAGCCACATCTGTGCCTGGACCTACATCAGTCCCTGAGCCTGTACCCGAATCATCCCCGACAAAAGAAGAGACACTTATCCAAACACAACCGATAGAGCTTACTATCGCCCCGGATCTTCACGAAAAGAACCGTGCCAATTACGCAAGCAGAGAGCAACGGGAAAAGGAAGAGCGCATCCGCATGGTCATGGAGTATTGCCATTATTACCTGCCTCGCATTGCCGACCAAGAAACCGTGAACCACATCTGTACTGAGGTGGACAAATGGATGAATCTTAACACTTATACCCCGAAGCCCATACAAAGACCGTTTACCAAAGACATCAACAACATTCCACTCCGTCACTTCGTATGGAATATCTCTGAGCGTTTCCTGTACAAGAGATACTACAATGGGGATAACCGTGCCAAGTTCATCAAAGCCCTTTTCCCGAAATCGTTTGCTGATACAGACTTATCAACCATCAAGAATTTCAAGGTAGAGCCGTTAAAGACGGAAATTCCCATTGATGAACCCGAAAACGGCAAACTTGATTTCCACTATCCCGAGGATTATGTGCGGAATTAGGATAATCACGACACCAACGACAACCATCCGGTAACTCATAACCGCCTGTTTTACATCGTTTCCCGAGTAATTTTACCCGTCATTTATGGCTGGGCTTAATTATTCGGGAATTATTTTGCAATGACGTGTCGTGGAGATATTCACGGATATATCATTTCAGTCCTTTGCGCCAAGTCTTACAAAAGAGACGAGTACGCGAATGGAAAAATCAATTCTTACCTTCAACGACCTCCCCGAGGTTGTCGCTCAGCTTCGAGACGAAGTGATGAGCCTGAAAAGCCTGCTCGCCGAGCAGCGCAGTGTGAACAATGCCAAAACGGTGGACACCCACGTGCCCATGTCTGTGGACGAGGCAGCAGAGTATTTAGGTATCCCTAAGGGTACGCTCTACATGAAACTGTCAGAAGGGACAATCCCTGCCACCAAGCCCGGCAAACGCTATTGCCTTTACCGTGACGAACTGGACAAGTGGCTGGAAACCGCCCGAAAGAATCCCATACCGTTGTCAGACGAGGAACTGAACAAGTCCTTATCCTCTTCCCACCGTCGCAAGCCCAACCCACGTAACTGGTGAATGATATGGAAGAGGATAAGAACTATATCAACCTGATACGTGGCGACCTCACAAAAGCATCCCAAGCGCATAACGGTATGCCCGACAGTGTAGGCATGATGAATATCAAGACGGCAAACCAAACCATTCTTGAAGCATCGTTATTGCCTACGCCCCGTGCGCTGTGGGACAGCTTTTGGTACGAGGGGGAACTCTCCTGCTTGTTTGCCGATTCCAACGTGGGCAAGTCCATCCTTGCCGTGCAGATAGCCGACCGCATCGCCCGAACCGACAATGTGCTGTATCTGGACTTTGAACTGTCCGAAAAGCAGTTCCAGCTCCGCTATACCAACGAGCATGGAGAGCTCTACACCTTTCCCGACAAACTCTATCGGGTGTCTATTGACTGCAACCAGCTTTTGGATGCCAACTTTGAGGAAGCTATCATAGGCGGCATTGAACAGATGGCTGTGCAGACCGACTGCAAGATTTTCATCATTGACAATCTTACCTACCTGTGTTGCGCCATGGAGAAAGGCGATGCCGCAGGACGGCTGATGATTCAGCTGAACAATCTCAAAAAGAGATATGCGCTCTCTATCCTTGTCCTAGCACATACGCCCAAACGCTCTTTGGATTGTCCCATCACATCCAACGACCTTGCCGGAAGCAAACGGCTCTACAATTTCTTTGACAGCGTGTTCACCATTGGAAAAAGTGCCCAAGACGGAGGGCTTCGCTATGTGAAGCAGCTTAAAGTGCGCTATGGCACGTTCTCTCATGATGCGGATAATGTAATCGTTTACGAGATTGACAAGGTGGATGCTTTCTTGCAGTTCGTGTTCAGGGGCTATTCCACGGAAAAGGAACACTTGAAAAAATTGGGCGACAATGAATCAAGCCAAAGGGATTGCCAAATTCTGCAACTCTCCCAATCGGGCAAGTCCGTCAGGGAGATAGCCTCACAGGTGAATTGTGGCAAGTCCACCGTAAACCGTATCATCCAGCGCAGCAAAGAGAGTAAAAACGCAGGTGTCCCAAGTGTCCCACTGTCCCAACCCTTAGAGTGTGGGACAATGGGACAGGATGGGACAGCCGACAATCAACCATCAAAAACGGACTAAGCTATGGGCAATTATTCATTACAGAAGTATAAAGGAACGGCAACACGGCATACCTGCCCCAAATGCGGAGACAGGCATTCTTTCGTCTATTACGTGGACGAAAATAATGTGCCGTTGCATCCATCGGTCGGCAGATGTAACCACGAAAGCGGTTGTGGGTATCACTACACTCCGAAAGAGTATTTTCAAGAGCATCCTGAACACAGAACTACCAATGATTTCTCTTTTGACAGGCAAAGAGCAGAGCAGAAGAAAGTGAAGCAGCAAAGTAAGCCGACAGCCATCGGCTATATTCCCCCTCACTATGTGGAGAAGTCGCAAAGCGAGCGTAGCAATTTCTTCCGTTTCCTCTTCACACTCCTTACTTCCTACTATGGCGACAAGGCGAAAGAGGTGTTGAAGCGGTTGTTGGAGGAATACCGTTTGGGGGCTACCCGTGACGGCTCTGTTATCTTTTGGCAGATAGACAGGACGGGCAAGGTACGCACGGGAAAGGTGATGCAGTACAATCCCGAAGACGGACACCGTATCAAGGGAGGACAGACATCGGCAGTGAACTGGATACACAGCATATTGAAAAAGCAGCGTGTGTTGGCAGAGGATTGGCAACTATCCCAATGCCTTTTCGGGGAACACTTGTTGAAAACGCATCCCGACAAGGTGGTGGTCTTGGTGGAATCCGAGAAGAGTGCCGTTATCGGTTCTGCTATCTTCCCCGATTATGTATGGCTGGCTACGGGTGGTAAGAGTCAGATGAGAGAAGAGAAACTCCGTGTACTGTCAGGGCGAACCGTGCTTCTCTTTCCCGATGCCGATGCTTATGCCGAGTGGAAACAGCGAGCCGAGAGCATGTACTTTTGTAAGGTGGTGGTTTCGGACATCATCGAAAGGAATGCCACCCCGAAACAAAAAGAAGCCCATATCGACATAGCCGATTGGATTATCTTTCAGATACGGGAGGGCAAGGTGATGAGTACAGCCAACCACTTGGTCGAGGCTGAGAGAATCCTCCAGCGGATGATAGAGAAGAATCCCGTCCTGCAAAAACTGATAGACGATTTAGACCTTGTGCTGGTCGGTGCATCTCCAATCGGCAACGATGATGAAAAACCTCCCTGACGGAGGAGAGCGGAAGCCGTAGGCTGGAGTTTGCAGACAATGGCTTGCCATTGATATAGCCCACTATAACTACACGCTCCGCTTACGTAGTTGTGGGCTCTCCCGAGGGGATTAGGGTTTTACCCTAATGACCCACTCAGGGCGTTTCTCCCCTGAGAACCCAGAGCAAAGAGTGACCCTCTCTTTGCAATCTCCGCTTATGGGTTGCACCCCTAAGAACCCCATGCGTTTACGGACAGCGGAAAAGCAAACAATAAAGTACAAACCAAAAAACAAGTATCTATGGCAACAAAATCAAGCATACATATCAAGCCCTGCAACATCGCATCGAGCGAGGCTCACAACAGGAGGACTGCCGAATACATGCGCCACATCGGAGAGTCCAGAATCTATGTCGTTCCTGAACTATCCACCGATAACGAACAGTGGATAAATCCCGACTTCGGCAGTCCGGATTTGCGGATGCATTATGACAATATCAGACAGATGGTAAAGGAAAAGACCGGACGTGCCATGCAGGAAAAGGAGCGTGAACGCAAAGGCAAGAACGGTAAAATAGTCAAGATTGCGGGATGCTCCCCCATACGTGAAGGAGTGCTGCTTGTCAGGTCGGACACCACACTGGCAGACGTGCGTAAATTCGGTGAGGAGTGTCAAAGACGCTGGGGAATCACACCGCTGCAAATCTTCCTGCACAAGGATGAAGGGCATTGGCTGAACGGTCAGCCGGAAGCGGAAGACAGGGAAAGCTTCAAAGTCGGGGACAGATGGTTCAAGCCGAACTATCATGCCCATATCGTTTTCGACTGGATGAACCACGAAACAGGAAAGAGCCGAAAGCTCAATGACGATGACATGATGCAGATGCAGACCCTTGCATCCGACATCCTGCTGATGGAACGCGGGCAGTCAAAGGCTGTCACTGGTAAGGAGCATCTGGAACGGAACGACTTTATCATTGAGAAGCAGAAAGCTGAACTGCAACGCATGGATGCAGCCAAACGGCACAAAGAAGAACAGATAAATCTTGCCGAGCAGGAACTGAAACAGGTGAAATCAGAAATACGCACTGACAAGTTAAAGAAGACAGCCACCACGGCAGCGACAGCCATAACTAGTGGAGTTGCTTCTCTTTTCGGGAGTGGAAAACTGAAAGAACTGGAACGTGCCAACGAAAAACTGCAAGACGAGGTTTCAAAACGGAACACCAATATTGAAAAATTGCAGAGCCAAGTACAGCAGATGCAGAAACAGCATGATACGCAAATCCACAATCTCAGAGAAATGCACAGGCAGGAACTTGACATGAAAGAAAAAGAACTGTCACGGCTCGCCAGAATCATAGACAAGGCTTTCAGGTGGTTTCCGATGTTCAGGGAAATGCTGCGCATGGAAAAGTTTTGTGCCATGCTGGGATTCTCTAAAGAAATGACTGAAAGTCTTATAGTCAAAAAAGAAGCCCTGAAATGTAGCGGTAAAATCTATTCCGAGCAACACAGGCGGAACTTTGATATAAAGGATGATATTTTAAGGGTGGAAAATGACCCTGACGATGAAAGCAGGCTGAACCTGACAATAAACAGGAAGCCGATTGCCGACTGGTTCAGGGAGCAATGGCACAGGCTTAGATATGGAGCAAGAGTGCCGCAACAGGAAGAAAGAAAAAGTAGAGGATTCAAATTATAATAGAAGCAATTTGATTAGTAATCTAAAAGCACTCCGATAACGATTAGAGTGCTTTTAGATTGTTTATCATTAATTATCAAAGCAAGTGCAGTTTAAGATTTTACTGAAGTTTGCATTAATAAAGAATATACTACAGCTGATATATGCGCAACATATTGTGACGCTTGTGATTCATTTCCCTTGAAATCCTTAACAAATACCGCTAAGGTATAACTGATATTATTAGGCAGACATATATAGGCAACATCATTGTGAGCTGCAAGAACACCATTTTCATTAACATAACCTGAACCTGTCTTATGCGCTATAACAACCCCTTCTTTATCAAGAAGTGGAGCTGCTATCCTATCTACACCTGTTTTGCATTCTTTTAACGTATTCTTAATGAAACTTTGTTTCTCATCATCGATAAGACCTTCAGTAAACAAACGATTCATCAACATTGCAGCACCAAGAGGAGATGTATAGTTAGAGTAAGCCTTGTTATGGTCAGCCGACATTTCCTCTTCCGTATAAGCTATCTGAAAACTTGAACGAGGAATGAGTGTGGCTATAAAACTATCTGTTTGAGCGACATTAACCATATCCTTAAACATAAGGTTGCTTGCATTGTTGTCACTCTGAGTAAGAGTATAACGCAGCAAATCTCTCACTGTCAATGATATGACTGGCCCTGAATAATCTTTCAGCATAGGACTCCAAGTCTTTGGGTCAAGTTTATCCCTATTTATATTTACTAAGGTATCAAGTGAAATTCCTTTATTGTCAAAGTCATTACAAAGAGCTAATGCCTGATGAACCTTAAACACACTCATCATAGGATAAACACTCTTATTATTGACCTTAACCGTATCTCTGTTATTAACAATAACCGCCACACCAATTTCGCCAGGACAAGCTGAGACAATTTGAGAAATGCTATCAGTCAAAACATTTGTTAAAGGAGGATTTGCGCTATCTTTTGTCGCTGATTTATGGAACAATGAAAATACCAAGATGAAAATGCAAACTAAAGCTATACTCAAAACTACGATTTGTTTTTTTCTGTTTTTTTCCATGTTTATATTATTTATATTTGTTTGACGAGAATATCTTTATTTGCCGACAAAGGTACATAACTTTACGGAAAAATATGTTTCTAAAATATATAAATAGACAGCTGTGGGGAAAATGTGGGGAAAAATTAGATAATTAAAAAGGCTAAATGACTGGAAATAATCACTTAGCCTTTTAATCCGTACCCAGACCCGTACTTCGTAATTGCTGCGCCCATCATTCAAGACTGTCAAATCGGGTCTTTCCTGTCAAGCCAATGATGCCTATGCGTATGCCAAACACATGGATTACGGATTTCTCGTTCCGTGAACAAACACTTTA
>OGQO01000733.1_pt1 | contig 33745 bp, 40 predicted proteins | sample 1553241 | NCBI WGS metagenome assembly OGQO01 (sample SAMEA2579933, study PRJEB22360) | human gut metagenome | biome: human gut; feature: human-associated habitat; material: faeces | place: Denmark | collected 2008/2010
GTTTCCGAAGGGCATGTAAATCAATCATCAGAGACAACAAAATTTAGAAATCACCTAAAACGAAAATGCGGCAAGGCAATTGCTATAGTTCCCTGATGGCAGAATCCACTAGGTAGTAGCTGCAAAATGCGATATAGCTATCGACATAATAGGCAATATGTGGCCTGTTAGCGTCTATGGACGTGTGAAGTTCGAGTTAAATACATGTATATGAATTAGCATTCAAATTATTCCGGGAATCACATTTCACCGCCACGTACATATATATGAATTAGCACGGAAATTATTCCGGCAATAAATAGAGAAAGAAAGGATACTCGCAATGAATAACAGAAGTGAGATGAATGTTTGCAGTAATTCCTGCTCCCGTCCTAGTACAGACTGCCCGAACACTGATCCCTTACGTGGCATGCCTCTAGGTATTGGCTATGTTCCTGTCCAAGAATGGGGACAGACGTATTGTCCTGATAAAGCATTACAACGCGGAACTATTTTTCCACCACTGGATCTGCCGTTTTGCGGCTGCATCCCTAAAGGATTTCGCTGTCAAAAAGGAGGTCTCTCATGAACGGAAATAAAATGAATGGGATGAACGGCTGTGGCTGTGGCAATCAGATGAATCGGCCGAACAATGGCTGTGGCTGCAGCAATCAAATGAATCGACCGAGCAATGGCTGTGGCAATCAAATGAATCGGCCGAACAATGGCTGTGGTTGTGGCAATCAAATGAACCGACCAAACAATGGCTGTGGCAACCAAATGAACCGGCCGAACAATGGCTGTGGCTGTGGCAATCAGATGAATCGACCGAACAATGGCTGTGGCAACCAAATGAACAGACCGAACAATGGCTGTGGCAACCAAATGAATCAGCCGAACAATGGCTGTGGCTGTGAATCTGTGGATTTTTCACAAAATCTTATGAATTTGTGTCGCGATGATCTTCTCAAAGTAATCAACGAAGTGAGCTTCGCTATGTATGACTGCTGCCTGTTCTTAGATACACACCCTATGGATTCTTGTGCATTGGATTATTTTCAAAAAATGAAGAAAAAAAGAAAAGCTGCCATGGATATTTATACACGCAAGTTTGGTCCTCTTGTCCTTGACTGCGCCGGTGATGGCTGCACTTGGGACTGGGGACAGGAGCCTTTGCCTTGGGAATAATCGGGCATTAAAGGGCAACACAAGTTTAAAAATATATGAGAATGTTTTTTGTTGCGTTTCTTAAATTATAACTTCGAAAGGAAACTAAATTATGTGGAATTATGAAAAGAGACTGCAGTATCCTGTGAAAATCACACGCTGCGATCCAAAAGCTGCCATGATCATAGCAAGTCAATACGGTGGTCCTGACGGCGAAATTGGTGCTTCCATGCGATATCTGTCACAGCGTTATTCCATGGAAAACCGCATTGCGGCAGGAACGTTGACTGACATCGGCACCGAAGAATTGGCCCACTTAGAGATGGTTGCAACCATCATCTGCCAATTAACCAAGAATCTTACCCCGGAAGAAATCAAGGCTTCTGGATTTGACAAATATTATATCGATCACACCTTAGCCATTTGGCCACAGGCCGCAAGCGGCGAGCCTTTCAGTGCCAGCCAGTTCCAGAGCACCGGCGATACAATCACAGATCTTTACGAAGATATGGCGGCTGAACAAAAGGCACGCTTGACTTACGACAATATTCTCCGTCTTGTGAAGGACCCAGAGATTGCAGATCCGATTCGCTTTTTAAGAGAACGTGAAATTGTTCATTTTCAGCGCTTTGGTGAAGCGCTCCGCAAAGTACAGGATGAACGAGACTCACGCAACTTCTATGCCTTCAACCCACAAATTGATAAAAAATCATGCTAAAATTACATTGGGTTGAAGGCATTGCATTCCAACCCACAAATTGATAAAATATTATGTTATAATTACTAACTACTTCCCATATCGGAGGTTACTGGCCAATCCACATATTGTTATTATTTTATTGGCAAATAGCAATATGTGGCCAGGCAGTAAATTTGGATACGCGAGAGTTGTATGATGCTTATAGGGAGATTGTAAAATGACAATATTGAACATGATAGCTGCAGATGAAGAGATATCACAATTTAATAAAGAGTTAAAGGAAAAGACCGGACAGAGTCTGGGGTTTAATTATGATTGTTATACGGGAATAGAAGACTACAAAGAACATCTTCGAGAGTGTGCTAAAGAAGGAAAAATAATAATACGCCCACAAGATGAGGCCGCGAGAAATAGATTTGCTACTGTGATAAGTAGACAATAAATTAGAAGGCGACAACGCTACCCAAAAGTTAAAGGAGGGATAAAATGACTCAAAAACATAAGGAAGCCAGTATGAAATTTATCGAGCATTTTGGATATTACCCAAATCATCCAAATGATATAGATTTTGATCAAGATGCCTATGCAGAGGAACTGTTAAAATGTGTCGAAGATAACTTTGATTATACAATAAAGAAGTATGGAACGGTGCCAAAAACAGAACAGCCTAAACCTGAAATAATTTGGGATTAACTATCACCAGTCGGGCACTAAAATTGACAAGTATTGTTTAAGATAGTATATTTTTTTGCTGAGGAAGAGAAGAAACTTAAAGAAGAAAGTGACAAGTTAAAGGAATGGCCAAAACTTATATAGGATACCACCAGTCTCTCTCGGACAGTAGCAAGCCCTTTTTATTATACCTTTTTATTCTATAAACTTCTTGTTTACGTGACCTACTTTTCCCTTGTATCTTACTTTAGCATCAGTAGCGTTTTCCGCCTCATGCATATATTTTTCATTCTGTTGTACTGCACGATTTGCCTTAAGCACTTGTGTTTGCGTCCGGTTAAGCTTTGTTCCCCACGAATCAACTCTTTTAGAAGCGCTGTCATAGTTATGTTCCCCTTTCTCTATCGCCTGCGCTAATTCTTTTAACTTTTTTTCTTGTTCTGCAATCTCTTTGTCCGTACCGGTAGAAGACACTTTCATTTTGTCCATGCTTTTCTGCGCCTGCTGATATTCTGATTTCAGCTTTTCTAAACTTTCAGCCACCTTCTGTTGGCTTTTTTGCGCATTTTCTAAGCCTATGCATACGGATTCCTGCTTGAATTTCTGTATATTCAAAATATTAGACAGCACCTTATGCTTATCTTGCAAAGCAGTCAAACTATTGGCATTCTCTGCATATTTTTCCTTAACAAGACCCAATTCAGATCTCATTGTAGCTAATTTTTTACTACACGCTGTCACTGCACTTTTAAACTCTTTTTCCCCATCTAATACAATTGATGCCCCAATCTTTGCTTTATTTGTCATAAATTCCTCCACTTAAAAAGGAGACCTTTTACAGTCTCCTAATCGCTTTTCTTTATATTTCTATTTTCACCTGGCTATTTTTCAAGTTTTGACCAGTTCTCCAATCTGTCCATATATTCATTTTCCCTCTCTTCGTCCATTTCTCGACATAACTTCTGATATGCCGTCGGCTGCTCAACATCCTGTTTGTGATGGAATACCATTTGCATCAATGTCAATACAACCAAGGTCATACCCATTGCCATGACACAATATCCGCAAAATGTGTTTATAAACACTTTGACAAAAAAACCAAAAGCCGAAAATGCTAATCCCAAAAATATATCCTTGCCATATTTGCAATACTTAAAAATTAAATATATGGTCCCTATAATCGCAACCCCTGCTGGCATAGCCGTATTTTAGGCATTTTGGGGCAATTGCTACTATCCGAGTATGGTGGTCCTGACGGCGAAATTGGTGCTTCCATGCGATATCTGTCACAGCGTTATTCCATGGAAAACCACATTGCGGTCGGAACGTTGACTGACATCGGGATATATGTCTCGATGGAGACCATAGTCTCAACGACCGTAAAATAAGGCTTTGCAAAGATTTTCGTTTTGAACAAAACCATTATATCACGGCTGCTTTTTGACTGCAAATTTTGACTCCTTTTTGTGGCAATTTAAGTGATATTTTACAGAAAAAAATCGTGTAGTTTAGTATTATTTTTTTAGAATTATATGTCGATTTTTACATGACATAATTTTATATAATAAGAAAAAATAGCCCCCGGAAATACAGTACAATCTATCTAAGACATTCCTTATAGATTGCACAATATTGCCAGAGGCAATTTATTATTTTTTTAGTCTTATTTGATCTGCTTCGTTTAGTATGCCATGATATTGCTTCTTTGTCGTGGATTTGCTCCAAAAGTTTTGAAAGCAAAAATCATGATTTTCTAATGTGCCTTTTAAATTAGATGCTCTGATAAAATCGCTTTTAAAACTGCTGGTTGACTTGCTGTTGGTCAACTCCTTTGCCGTATTTACATTACAGCTTCTAACGATTTCATCTTCCAGATTTTCAACCTGTGTGATGCATATCACCTTAGAAATAGCAGTTTCTCGTTTGAGTAATTCGATATTTTCAAATAAAATGTCCGTGTTGTCTGTATCTGTATCAAAAACCAATACTGCTGTCGTCCCCTTTTTCAAAGTCTTCAATTGTGCCGGTCTTAATTTATCCTGTATAACATTGCGTTTTATGACTTTTCCGGGTTGGATCAGACGCATATCTGTCTTTAATATCTTTAACAGCTTTTCCTCGCATTGTCCCTCAACATAATATACATAGTTTTTATCTGCCATTACCGAATATCACCTCTCCTAAATATCCAATATATCGTAAATCAAATCCATTGCCGGTGCCGATGAAAAAAGATCATTTTCTACTGCTGATTTTAATGAATCGGTACTCCTCTTCAAAATTTCACCTGCGTTGATACATTCAATCTTGCTATCTTCTCCATATACCTCTTTTTTCATAAAGGTATATGAATGCTTTGGGAGTTGCATGTCCAAAATATCTGTATTGTGTGTTGTAAAAAACAACTGTGTATCTGCACCCAAAAGTTCAATCATTACTGATAAAAGTGCTTTTTCAATATCGCTATGTATATACGAAAATTTCTCATCGCAGTAGAAAAAATCACACTTCTTCTCTATCATATCTGCAATCATAACCGCAATCGCTATCCCCGATTTTGTACCACTGGAAAGCCACCCTATATCCGGAATCTGACCATCCTGAATAATCGCCACATTGTTTTTGGTACGAATTGCATATGCGCCTTCAACCTCTGATAATCGATCCACCGCAACAATGGAAGGATCCAGTGCGCGTAATATAAAGTCTAATATTCTAATAAAAGTACCGGAATCTTTTGGAGCGCTGAATAATTCCACTGCGCTATCGTCTTCCGGATAGGCAAATGTCCAGCTTAACCCTGTCACCTTTTCAAGCTCCTCTATGTAGTTGTCATACTTTTTCTGTTTTGTTTCCAACAAACGCTTCAAGCAACTTTCATAACTGTCTTTCTTCTGAATTTCCACGGAGCGGACAGATACATCAATATTTTCCCCGGTAAGCTTCTGCCCCTCCTCTGGAGGAGAAATGACTGTATTTACCCGAAATAAATACTTCATATTTGCCACAAAATCAATACAAAAGGCTGCCTCTTTCGTTTTATCGGAAATAAGTCCGGCAATTCTAGTATATTGCTTTTTATCCATGAAATGGAATATATTCATTAACATTTTGCCAAATGAAGTTTTTCCGGTTGCATTTGCACCCATCAAGATGTTCACTTTTTTGTATCTGAAATTTGTAAAACCGGTCAAAAATTCATTCTCAATGCTTGAATTAACAATTTTCTTAGGATATGACAAATTCATAGCAAAGTTATTGAATGACATAAAATTATCCATTTCTATATTCATTACTATCATCTTTTGCAACCTCCTGTCTATTATTTCGGATTTCACGAAGTAATCTCCTTTCAATATAATACCTCAAGTTTGTTTGAAAATCAACATTTTCCCGTAAATTATAGCATTTCATAGGATTAAAACCTCTTTTTTCCTATTCTATTTCATTCCAAATATCGTCTCAATTTCTGATAATTCGCCACTCTTTTTTCATTGCTTTAAATACAAATCGCCCTTATAATATGTATAAAAGTTAAAGGAGGGATAAAATGACTCAAAAACATAAGGAAGCCAGTATGAAATTTATCGAGCATTTTGGATATTACCCAAATCATCCAAATGATATAGATTTTGATCAAGATGCCTATGCAGAGGAACTGTTAAAATGTGTCGAAGATAACTTTGATTATACAATAAAGAAGTATGGAACGGTGCCAAAAACAGAACAGCCTAAACCTGAAATAATTTGGGATTAAATACCATCAGCCAAACACTAAAATTGACAAGTATTGTTTAAGATAGTATATTTTTTGTTGAGGAAGCATATGAATTGGCATTGAATAAGTTTGGGAAGGAGTGTGGAATATCATGGCGGGAAACAAAGTAAAATGTTATTTAGATATCGTGGAACACCATCCGGATTGGACAATAGAAGACTTTGAGGCAGAAGAGAAGAAACTTAAAGAAGAAAGCGACAAGTTAAAGGAATGGCCAGAACCTAGGGAGGATACCACCAGTCGGAGATGACATGGTGGTATTTTTTGTATTACCGCACTTCGATCTGGCACATCTTCATTGCTTCTAAAGCATTCTTATGGCTTTCAGGCGTGACACCGGCGCAGCAATCCTGCAATACAGCAACCGGTACTTCCGGTAAATACGCTTTAACGAGCAATGCATTGGAAATAACACAAATATCCGTACACAGCCCCACCAACGTAATTTCTTCAATGTCTTCCTCAATAGCCAGTCTCTGTAAATAGTCTCCCAACTCTTTGGAGCCGAAGGTCATCTTCTCGAACACTTTGTCCTGTGGGCATTTCACCGTCTCGATATCCTCTGCCAGATTCCAACCGTCGGTTCCTTTGATGCAATGTGGCACCGGCAGATTTTTTCCTTCCTGCGTATCCATGTAATCATCAAAATGTGTGTCTTTCGTGTATAAAATCGTTCCTTCAAAGCCCTTAATTGTCTCAATAACGTTAGGTACAATAGCAACCGCTTCTTTCGTGCCAAGTGCACCGTCAATAAAATCATTTTGCATATCTACAACAATTAATACTTTCATAAATTCACTTTTCCTTTCCAACTATATCAAGCTTAAAAAGCTTCTAACGTTCTGTTTATTAACAACTCCAACTTCCCATACCTCAAGTCCTCCACAACCACATATTGCTTATTATGTCAATAACTCAAACTTCCCACACCCGAATGTACGCCAAAGTCCCATAATACTTATTACGGGGTACGTTTACTAACATTTTGTAAGGACAAAATCACTGCAAATATTTTGCCTCCATTCTCGACAAAACGCTCTTCTCTTGACACTCCTCGTCTTGCCGCAGCAACGCTTCCATCGATTTACGCTGTTCTACAGTAAGTGCATTTGAAAGATTTGCCACAATGAAATCCTTTTGTTCTGCCGTCAATAGCATCATTCTGCTTTTCGCACCAAATCCTATGCAAAAACGATGTTGCACGCTATTCGCATAATAAACAACATAGCCTTTTTCCATTAAAAAGTTCTCAGCTCTGATACCTGTCAAATATTCACCATAGGTCTCCTGTACCAATTTTTGGGCAGATGCCACATGCTGCCAACATTCACAAAATGTAAAAGTTCCATCCCCTGCTAAAAATCCGCATAATTCCATAACATTTCTCCTCCCTGGCAAATCCAGCATCCCCATCTCATTTATCACTTAAGAATTTGTTCTATCTCCTGCAATTCTTCCTCACTAAACTCTAAATGTTCTATACAAGCCGCATTATCAATGATCTGCTGCTTTCTGCTTGCGCCGGCAAGTACTGTGACAACCGCCGGATTATGCAGGCACCAAGACAATGCCATCTGAGAAAGCGTCTGTCCCCGTCGCTCGGCGAGAGTATTTAACTGTTGCAATTTGCTGACCAATTCTTCATTCAATTGTTCTCCAAGCCATGTATTTCCTCTTCCCACACGCGAATCTGTTGGAATCCCATTTAAATATCGGTCTGTTAAAAATCCCTGTGATAATGGAGAAAAGACTGCAAGTCCAATCCCATGCGCCACCGCATATTGATCCAGACCATCCTTTTCCACTTGACGGTTAAGCATCGAATATGACGGCTGATTTGCAATAAACGGCGTCCCCAATTCCGTAAGCAGTTGCTGCATTCTCTCGGTCTGCTCTGCATTATAATTCGAGATTCCCACATACAATGCTTTGCCCTGACGAACAATCTGATCCAACGCATGTGCCGTCTCCTCAAGCGGAGTATCCGGGTCAAAAACATGATGATAAAAAATGTCGACGTAATCCAATTTCATCCGTCGTAAACTTTGATCCAAGGAAGCGATCAAGTATTTGCGAGAACCATTTCGATCACCATATGGTCCGTCCCACATCTCATAACCCGCCTTCGTTGAAATGCAAAGTTCATCACGAAATTCACGCATTCCCCGGTCTAATATCCGCCCAAAATTTTCCTCTGCACTTCCATTATAAGGATTCCCATAATTATTCGCCAGATCGAAGTGTGTAATCCCCAGATCAAACGCTGTATGTACCATTTCTTCCATATCGCTGAAACGACCCTGATGCCCAAAATTCTGCCATAATCCCATAGACACTTTAGGCAGTTTTAACCCGCTGCGGCCACAACGCGAATAGATCATTTTGTCATATCTCTTATCACTCGGCAAATACATTTTCTGTTTCCTCCTGTTCCAAAAATAACAACATAACGTCACAATTCTCTTTCAGTGTATCATATATTTTACATAGAATCTATCCCAATCATTTTTTCCATAACAAACACGACGTACTCATCTTAGGAGTTCCCCGGAAATTCCATTAGGCATAGAAATCCTGTGCCGTTATTTATGACCGTATGCATACAAACTGCAAGCAAATAGAAAATATATTTCCCTGCAGATCTGCTGTGATCTGTCCATTCATCTGTTCTACAAGCTGACGTACAATTGCCATTCCAAGTCCGCTCGACGTGGTACTCCTCGCCAGATCCGCCTTATAAAACCGTTCAAATATCCGCTCCACATCAATATATTCCGGGTGCATCACTTCATTTTGTACAAGCAGGCATGCCTCTCCCTCCTGCTCTGACAAAACGATCTTTACATGTCTACCACCATGTTCCCATACATTTTTAATCACATTTTGCAGCACTCTGCGCATTGCCTGATCATTGCCAAGCACCCATAATGCGCCCTCCTCAAGCTGTAATTGCGGTTCCATCTGTTGTTTTTGCCACTCATTATAATACGAAAACAAGGCTTCTTTGACCAATGCTCCAAAATCGCATTTTGTCAAAGGAACCTCATAACTTCTGCTTTCCAATTTTGTGTAAGTAAACAACTCTTCTAACATATCCCGCAACGCATGAATGCGTTCTTGAATAATTTGCAAATAACGTGTTCGGTCCTTTGCATTCTCTGTATCCTCCAACAACTGAAAATACCCATCCAAGGAGGTTAGCGGTGTGCGAATGTCATGTGACAGATTGGTATACGTCTGCACAAGTCTTTTCTCCTTTTGCACCCACTCCTGCCTGTTGCTGCGCTGCTTTTGCAAGATCTCATTCAATGAATCCGTTAATTTGCCAATCCCCAATATACGAATATCACTGACCAATATCCCATCACTTTGCTTGTCCTGCACAAACCGGAGTTGTTCCTCCAGCTTGCGCATCTGCCACCGCACCTTGACCAACAAATAGGACATTACCACCAACGCGGACAACGATACTGCCACATACCACGTCATACCAAATCCCTCTTTTCTATCTGTATTATATTTATCAAAGACATCACTACGAAATAGCCGACCACTAACAAGCACACATTGCGAATTTCTGTTGCAGTCATGTCAATCTGCAATGTTTTCATTTTGCTCGTCAGCAAATACGGCTGCAGGTCTACACTTCTGTCAAACAATTTCTTTATCACCGCAGAAATCCCCATGCAGGCAACCGGTGCCACCCCCATGATCAAACACATTCCCAATGTCATGCTAAATGCCATACTTCGAATAAGCATTGCGATCGTCATACAAAGGATCAAAAACACATACTGCAATGCCATTCCCAGTAAAATCTCCGGCAAATATTTTGTCACATCACCCCATTTTATATAATGAAATGTTTTGTATACCGCAATGCTCTGCACAGCCAAGCTGATCAGATCAAATACGACTGTATATATCGCCATGGCGATCCACTTTGCATACACAAGGTGACGCCTATGTTCCATCTGCCCGCCAATATTTTTGATATATCCATTTTTGATATCTAACATCACAAACATTATCGCAAAAATAAGCGCCATCATTGTCAAAATACCCGATTTCAAATGCAATAAAAACATATCTAAGACTTCTACTGACTCTGCATCCATCTCGCTGGTGTCCTCGGAAATACCAAAAAATATTGTAGCGTTATTATCGTTCGCTGACCCTATTTCCAGATTTGCCTGATCTTTTTTCTTCGCTTTACTTACCTGCAGACCATCTTTGTTCTGCTGTCCCGAAATATTCCCCTCTGATGCACTTTGTTCCTGTCCCGAAACATTCCCCTCTGATGTACTTTGTTCCTGTCCCGAAACATTCCCCTCTGATGCACTTTGTTCCTGTCTCGCAGCCTTCATATCATCACAGTTAAACTCTGTTGTCATAAAAACCAAGCCGATCATAATAATACTGATCACCCAAAAAGATCTCATCCGAAATATTTTATATAATTCCATGCGAATACTATTCCACATATTATTGCTCCTTTCACCGACAACCTATTTTTCTGCTGTCATATTCAAAAAATAACGTTCCAATTCTTCCTGGTAAATCCGTAATTCCCTCGGAAACACCCCCGCTTCAACCAACTGTGCATTGATCTGCGCGCTATCCTCCAGCCGTTCATACAAATACAAATGGTTGACATCGATCATCTCATAACGAGTTATTCCCAGTCGATCCAAAATCGGCATCGCCTGCTCCGGCTGATCTAATGTAAGTTCCAATCGTTTGCTGCATTGCTGTATCAACTGTTCCTGCGAAATCTCCTGTAGTAACACACCATTGTGAATAATCCCAAAATCCGTACACAGCTTTGATAATTCTTCCAAGATATGGCTGGAAATCAATATTGTAATATTTCGTTCCTCAGACAAACGCTGCAACATATCACGGATCTCCACAATGCCTTGCGGATTCAACCCATTGATCGGCTCATCTAACACCAAAAAATCCGGGTTGCCTACCAAAGCCAAAGCAATACCAAGCCGCTGTTTCATACCAAGCGAAAAATGCTTTGTCTTTTTGCACCCGGCATGTACCAGACCGACTAATTCCAACAATTCTTCTGCATATTTTTTATCACGAATTCCAAACAATTCTGCCTTAATCATAAGATTGTCCTGCGCTGACATATTCGGATACAATCCCGGCTGCTCAATAAGGCATCCCACTCTCGACCGTACTTTCGCTAATGATTTTCCGGAACAGCCAAATATCTCATACTCGCCAGCAGTTGGATCCGCTAATCCCGCGATCATCTTTAAAACCGTCGTTTTGCCTGCACCATTCCTGCCGATAAATCCATATATCGCGCCCCGCCGTATGTGCATATCCACGTGGTCAACTGCAACATGTTTGCCAAACTGCTTCGTCAAACCTCTCGTTTTCAATAACATTTCTCTATTGCCTTCGCTCATATTCATCCTTTCTGTGCTCTCTCTTGTTTTACATAGACTATCATAACTGCCATTTCCGAATATATCGCTAAGAAATAGTAAAGAAATAGTAAAGATTTATAAATGCGCGACCATACAATAACCGATTCCCCATACCGTTTGTATATATTCCTGCTCTGTAATTTTTTTAATCTTTTTGCGAATATTGCTGATATGAACATCCAATGTTTTTGTTTCCCCCATATACTCCTCCTGCCAAGCATAAGTAAACACTGCCTCTTTACTAAATACCTGCCCCGGATGTTCCAATAACAATTCCAAAATTGCAAATTCCTGTCGCGTCAAGTGTCCCAATTCTTGACCATCAATCATCACCCGATGCGTTTCCTTATCCAAATCCATCCCTCGACATTTTAAATGTGTGAACTCTTCACCTGCGCCATGCTGCAAATGTCTCAATTGAATCTGCACTCTGGCAATAACTTCCTTCACGTCAAAAGGCTTTGTCATATAATCATCTGCACCACTTGTCAACAGATCCAATTTTTCTTCCATCTCACCCTTTGCCGTCAACACAATGACCGGCACATTACTTGTTTGCCGGATCTGCTGCAGCACTTCTTCGCCGGATAATCCCGGCAACATAAGATCAAGCAAGATCAATTGACATTCATTGCGTTCTAACCACAACAAAGCCTCTGTCCCAGAAAACGCCTGACTACAGGCATACCCTGCCTTGCCAAGCGCTTCCTTCAATAAATTATTAATATGTAAATCGTCTTCCACGGTCAAAATAGTATACATTTTTCTCTCCAATATTACCCAATCAGCAAGCTGCCTTCCTCTTTTAACCAGCGCTCGCATTTTTTATAATCCGGCATCACCTTTGCCACTTCTGCCCAAAACTGCTTCGAATGATTCATGTATTTGCGGTGACATAATTCATGCACCACAACATAATCCAACACTTCCGACGGTGCTAACATCAACAAACAATTAAAGTTCAAATTGCCATTGCTGCTGCAACTGCCCCAACGGGTCCTCTGATGACGGATCGTAATGCGTCCATAAGTCACACCCATCCGGGCCGCATAATGCGCCACGCGCTTTGGCACCACCTCAACCGCCTGCTCTGCAAGCTCATGAATTTTACTGTCCGATAAATGGTACTTTGCCTTAGCCGCCATTCGCACTTTATTTCGCTGCACCATCTTTGCATAATTTTCTTCCAGCCAGCTTTGTTTCTCGTTCAAAAATCGAACAATGTCCCGCTTCGGCATCCGATTTGGCACACGTAACACCACCCGGCAGTCTTTTTTGATCTCCAATGAAATCGTTTTACGCCGGGAGCGGACAATTTGCACCGGAATATTCCCTATTTGATACATCATAAGCCGATATTCCTTTCTTCCTTTAACCTCTCATTTCACCTACTCAAACTTCCCATACCTCAAATCCGCCACAACGTCATATTGCTTATTATGTCAGCATAATAAAACTATTTTGCAGCCAATATATTAAATTGTTCTGTCATCAGAGAACTAAGATAATTGCCAAAGAACGCAGAGTTTTTACGTGATTTCTTATTTTGTTAAGTCTCTGATCACGTGCACATATTCAATATGCGGTTGAATCTGGCGAAGCGCTTTATATTGTGGATCCTCTTCTTGCTGCAATGCATCCAGTGCAAGTTGATACACTCGATGTTCATTCGCCCACCACACTATATATTCCAGTAATTGGTAAGATTCCTGTTCTGAAATGTTGTTACGGATTCCTTGCAAAACCCGGATTCCCACGCTGTCTCCTTGGGGAAGCAGACAGTCCAATAACCGTTCCAGGTTAAATCCACTCACATCTGCCTGCAAATCCATCTTCTCACCGTGCAATTGACAGGAAAATCTGTCGATCGTCAAAACGCTCTCGTCTTCTTTCCCATCTGTACCTGCAACACCTGCCAGCCAATGATTGACCGTCTCCGTCGCTTCACGAGATAAATTACGATTGACCGCCGGGACACTAAGCACATTCAATGCAAGCTGCAATTCTGCCTGGCATGGTATTCTCTTAACCAAAGAGCCCGCAACCTTTTTGAACATTTTCTTAGGACCGGATTCCTCCGGCCGATACTTCTGTATCTGCTCTGCAACAAAACATTGCAGCCCTTTTGCATCATACGAGGAAATCTGCACCTCAACCTTCAATCGCTCTTCCATGAAATCATGCCTCCTCTTCCGGATAAACAATTCCCCACTCGCGGCGCAAACTTGTCATGATCTCCATGACCTCTTCCGTATACTCTGCATATATGTGCGATGTATCTCCTTGGATCGCCATTTCCATATCCTGCAATTCATACATAAGTGCATCCTCATGCGCACCGGCACGCACTGTCTCCTTCGTTCCGTCAACATAAGTGATCACCGCTTCCTCTGCGCGCGGATACTCCATGATCTCAATATAACCTTTTTCGCAGGAAATCATTCCCCTTTTGGGCTGCTTCGAATGCAAACTCAATGCCACTGTTGCCATTTGCGCTTCTGCATTTTTGAGTACGAAAACCGATGACTCGTCCACTCCGGTCGGTGCCGGATTATACTGCGAAAGCACGACGTCCGGTTTAGACTCCATAAACCACCGCACAAACGACAAGGCATATACACCGATATCAAGCATCGCACCGCCGGCAAGATTACGATTGAAAAATCGATTTTGCATATCGTATTCCTTAAAACTGCCAAAGTTCATCGTTATAAGATTCACCTTGCCAAGACGTCCGGAAGCCAAAATCTCACGTAATTTACGATACAGCGGCATATGATAGATCGTCATTGCCTCCGCCAAGATCAGCTTCTTTTCCTTTGCTAACGCACGTACTCGTTCCAGCTCTGCGCTATTTAATGTGATCGATTTCTCCGCCAAAACATGCTTGCCGCCACGTAAGGCTTTCTCCATAAACGGCAAATGCGTATTGTGGGGCGTTGTAATGTATATCACGTCCACATCCGGATCGGTAAACATTTCCTCAAAATCATCATACACTTTCTCGATCCCATACTTCTCAGCAAACGCAACAGCTTTCGAGTGCGTGCGGTTGCCCACCGCATAAATGTTGCGTCCACCCTTTGCCAACGCAGCCGCCATCTCATTTGCAATCACACCTGTCCCAAGAACCGCCCACTTAATCTCTGCCATAAGTTCTCTCTTTCCTTTGAATCCTCAATGTATGTTGTGGCATCAGTCACCACAGACACTGCAACATCAGTCACCGCCGTTACTGAGTACAGCCACCACTTTCCCATTCTTCATATAAATTTCACCGGCATATCCACCATTGTAATACTTGCCGACATTCTCTATCTGTGAATAATAAATCTTTAACTCCTTCATGTACTTCTTGACCGATTTCTTGGACACACGACGATATTTTCGTTTCTCCCCATCTAACGGAAACAATACATCCGTGTAATAAAATCGGCATTTTTTCGATAACTTCAACGTAATCTTTTTCTTCAAAAAATAAGGATCGGCACTGTCGAAATATCCTTTTTGCGGACGAACCACAATGCGCTTACCCGTCATCTTCACAATTTGATATTGCGTGGCTTCATCCTTGCGATTGGTTCCTTTCGTATAATGCTTCTTTCCCTTCGTAAGCGATGCCTCCCGATACACTTTCACACCCTTCTTGTACATAAACATCTTGTACGCAGATGCAGAAGCTTCCGCTCCAACTGTTGTCACACAAATACATGCGATCACCAGCATTGTCAAAATCTTAGAAATTTGTTTGTTCATGGTGAACCTCCATTCTCCCAGATCCGCTTAGCGTGAATCCCAGGGCATACTGTTTGCTTTGTTGCTTGCTCTATTATTGTGTGGGTCATACGAAAATCCATACACAGTAATTATAGTTATATTTTAACAGGCAGGCGGGGGATTGGCAAATGAAAATCTAGTGGCACTACCATTGCGCATCCGAAAAAACAGACTATCCGATTGTCATTGTTCTAATTATAGAATATAATATTTTTATTATATCAACTTCCATTATGGTACATGATACAAGCTATAGAAAGTATGGTGGAATCAATGAAAAACAATTATTATGATTCAACAATTTTATACTATAATCGCAATGCCGCTGAGTTTTGCGACAACACAGTCAACGCAAATATAACTCAAATTCAGGATTTGTTTCTTTCCAAACTCGAAAAGAATTCTTACATTCTGGATTTTGGTTGTGGATCAGGTCGAGACACGAAATACTTCCTCGAACTCGGTTTTCATGTAGATGCCGTTGATGGTTCTGAAGAACTCTGCCGGCTGGCAGAAAAATATACGGGAATCGAAGTGAAACAAATGTATTTTCAAGAACTATCCGAAATCGATAAATACGATGGCATTTGGGCGTGTTCATCAATTTTACATTTGTCGCACGATGAACTGACTGACGTGCTAAAGAAAATGACCAAATCCCTAAAACAAGGAGGGGTTATATACACATCATTTAAGTATGGCACTTTCGAAGGAGTAAAAGATGGAAGATATTTTACATATATGACAAAAAAATCCTTTGATATTTTTATTCAAGAATTTAAAGAATTAACGATAGAAGAAGAATGGATTACTGCTGATGCCAGACCAGGAAGATGTGATGAAAAATGGCTCAATTTAATTTTACGAAAAAGCTAGACATTGACGAAACGCAAATAGAACAGACCGACGTCATGACCGGTGACAATAATAGAAACCGCTATTTATATTACCAGTTAAAATTAAGTATGTTACATGCTAAGAAAATTGATATTATCGTTTCCTTTCTCATGGAGTCCGGAGTCAGGCTCATTTTAAATGACCTAAAAACAGCTCTTGACAGGGGTGTGCAGATCCGGATCTTAACCGGAAATTATCTCGGAATTACGCAGCCCTCAGCCTTATATCTATTAAAAAACGAACTTGGAAATCGCGTAGACATGAGATTCTATAACGACAAACATCGTTCATTCCATCCGAAAGCATACATTTTTCATTACGAAAATTACGAAGACATATATATTGGTTCTTCCAACATATCACGCAGTGCCCTCACTTCCGGAATTGAATGGAATTATCGTCTTAACAGCCAGGACAACCATAAAGATTTTGTGTTATTCTATGACACATTTCAGGATTTGTTTGAAAATCACTCTATCATAATTGATGATAATGAATTGAAACGATATTCAAAAAATTGGCATAAGCCGGCTGTATCCAAAGATTTAGCAAGATATGATGCTGTTGAGGATAATTCCGATACGCCGGTAAGAAAACTATTCCAGCCAAGGGGTCCACAGATCGAAGCCTTGTACACCTTAGCAGATAGCAGGTCAGAAGGCGCCACAAAGGGGTTAGTCCATGCCGCTACGGGCATTGGAAAAACGTATTTGGCAGCATTTGATTCTGCTAAATACCAGAAAGTCTTATTTGTTGCACACCGAGAAGAAATATTAAAGCAAGCTGCCATATCATTTAGAAATGTCAGACAATCAAACGACTACGGATTCTTTTATGGTAAGCAGAAAGATAAAGATAAGTCTGTAATATTTGCATCTGTTGCCACGCTTGGCAGGAGTGAATATCTGACGGAGAATTATTTTGCCCCGGATTATTTTGATTACCTGATTATTGATGAATTTCATCATGCAGTAAATGATCAATATCAGAGAATAATAAATTATTTTAAGCCCAAGTTTTTGCTAGGTCTTACAGCAACACCGGAAAGATTGGACGGCAAAGACATTTACGAAATATGCGACTACAATGTTCCATATGAAATTTCATTAAAAGAAGCTATTAATAAAGGGGTTCTTGTTCCTTTTCATTACTATGGCATATATGACACTGTTGATTACTCCTCTATTCACTTGGTAAGGGGCCATTATGATGAAAAACAACTCGACAAAGCCTATATAGGAAATAAAGATCGTTATGACCTGATATATAAATATTATAAAAAATACCCTTCAAAGAGAGCGTTGGGTTTTTGTTGTTCTCGAAAACATGCAAATGAAATGGCTAAAGAATTCTGTGCCCGAGGTATAGATGCTGTGGCTGTATATAGTAATACCAACGGCGAACCTTCTGAAGAAAGAAATATCGCCATACAGAAGTTGAAAAGCCAGGAAATTAAAGTGATCTTTTCCGTTGATATGTTCAATGAAGGTGTTGACATACCAGATCTTGATATGGTTATGTTTTTAAGACCCACAGAATCTCCTGTTGTCTTTTTACAGCAATTAGGACGTGGACTTAGGATCAGCAAAGGAAAAACATACCTAAATGTGCTTGACTTCATAGGAAATTACGAAAAAGCCGGACGGGTACCTTTGTTGTTAACAGGCGGAGGAGATTCTAATAAGAACGCTCCAACTGATCTTTCCAACATAGAATATCCAGATGACTGTATTGTAGATTTCGATATGCGCTTAATTGACCTATTTAAGAAATTAGATCAAAAATCCCTTACGGCAAAAGAGCGGATAACACATGAATTTTATCGTGTTAAAGAAAAGCTCGATGGCAAGATTCCTACACGTATGCAATTATTCACCTATATGGATGATGATGTTTACCGATATTGCATAACGCATGCCAAAGAAAATCCATTCCGGCATTATTTGGAATTTTTGGAGAAGTTGCACGAGCTCTCTGAGACAGAGGAAACACTTTGCTCAGGTTTGGGCAAGGACTTTCTGACATTAATTGAAACAACAGATATGCAGAAAGTCTATAAAATGCCTATTCTTTATAGCTTTTTTAATCATGGAAATGTACGATTAGCTGTCAAGGATGACGAAGTTCTTGCAGCATGGAAAGACTTTTTTAATACCGGCAAAAACTGGAAAGATTTTGCCGCGGACATTACATATGATGAATACAAATCTATAACAGATAAGCAACATTTGCGCAAAGCCAAAAGCATGCCTATTAAATATTTGAAGGCTTCGGGAAAAGGTTTCTTTGTCGAAAAAGACGGCTTTGCACTTGCAATTAGAGATGACTTAAAAGATATCGTAAAAAACGATGCTTTTATAAAACATATGCATGATATTTTGGAATACAGAACCATGGAATATTACCGCAGGAGATATCTGGAGAGAATATAAGCTCGAATCCAAGCAAGACGGTATTCTTGCTCGCGATCAAGAATACCGTCCTCTATGTCATCACACTATTACTATAATCAATGTCAAAAATCATAAAAAATCATCAAAATCATCCGGATCCAAACCTGCGTCATCCAAAGCCTCGAGTCTTTCCTCCTCATCCATTAACCGAAAATCATCCGGATCAATATCAGCATTCAGTAAATCTATTTCCAGTCCATCATGAAATTCCTCATCCACATCGCCGTCAAGACCACTTTCCAGCCCAAATGACCCAGAGGTCGGACCCAAACCTCCGATTCCATCATTCATTTCACGTTCCTCATCATTCGTACACATAAGATCGTCTGCAAGCAGGCTCTCAACTTCATCAACATGACCGTCCCCGTCCAAATCTTCCCAACCAAAAAAATCCATAGTATTCTACCTACCTTTCCCTGTTAATCAGAACATTGATTTTCCTCGATTTCCTCAAATATTTTATCCATCTTTGTTTTTTTCTTAAAATTGCGCAACATCTTCTTATCATGTCTCACAATATAACTGACCACTTCACGAAAGTCCTTCGTTTCCAATTCCTGGTCGTGATAATTTTCAGCAAATTTCTTGTGTGTTTTCTGTGCTGTCCCCTTCGCCCATCGATAATTCTCGTGGCGTAGATTGACAACCTCATCTCCTCGCAAAAATATGTTCCAACGTCCACATGCTGAGCGAATAAAAACTACATTGTCTGTTATATTATATATAAGCTCATAACGGTCACATATTTCTCTAATCTCATCATCAGTAAGCATGATACATCACCTCCTCACGATTCCATCTATTTATAAATTATAGCACAAAAGCGGACGGAATTTTTTATAATTTTGTTATCCACTTTGCCATCCATTATTTCATCAATCTCCCGCCTCACTTCAAAAGCTTTCTTATCTCCTTCTCATTCTGCTTGGTAAAATCAGAAAGTTCATAGGAACGTATACGTTCCTTAACCAGATTCGGAATGACGAAACCATTTTTTACAAGTGTTGCAAGTCGATTGATTACAGTCTTATTTGTAACCTTAAGCTCTTTGCTGACTTCGATAGGCGTGAACTCTCTTTTATAGTTCTTCATGAGCAGCAAGAGCAATTCCTTCTCTTTCCCTTTTAGATACGAAAGGCTTCCTTCCAATTCTTCGTTGTTTGAACTCTCCGACAATTCGCAAACCTTATTTGAGTATAGCAGCACCATGCGAAGGAAATAATTGATCCAAATCTCAGGATGCGGAGGATTCTCTCGTCCCGAATAATACAGTGCAGGCAGCCCCATCTGGATTGATTCATAGTATTCATCAATATCATATGCGAAGTACTCTTCTAATGAGCCAATTCCGTTAAAACCATATCCGTTGATATCTAAAATATATCCCGAGAGCAGCCTTGCGGTCCGCCCATTTCCATCTTCAAATGGATGAATTGTTACAAGCTGATAATGCACTACAGCTGCAATTATGAGCGGATGATCATCTGTTGCATTCACATATTCCACCAATTCATCCAACAGATCCGGTATATCAATATATTCCGGAGGAATATAATCAGGATTCCCTGTTTGTGAATCATATACCGCAAATAATACTCCAGGGGGCATTGGTCCTCGAAGTCCGATTTTTTCTTTTGAAGCTCCCTTTTCAACATACTTCTGTACATCCAATATCAGTTTCTTGGAAAACCTCTCCTTCTTTGCCGCTTTCTCTTCCAAACAATTCAGTGCCAGGAAATAATTACGAACCTCCTGCTCCGGTTTAAGATAGTGTTTTCGTTCATCGCTATCTATAACCTCATCCACCTGCTTCTCCGATAAAGGATTCCCCTCAATTTTAGTAGATGCATAGGAACTTTTCTTCTTTGAATTTTTCCGCAACTTACTTGCTACCGCAATAGGCAACGAAACTTCTGATGCTTTATACCTGTTTTTATCTATCTCAGTAATATACTTTAATATTTCATTTGACAAAGTTACTTTAATCATAAAAAAGCACCCTCCTGATACGTATATTATATCAAACATCAATTAGCCTTTTATCAAACTCGCAAATCCGCTCTTTCAAAACTTATTCGCTTGTTTCACAAGCTTATTTGCTCGTTAATGATCCAAGAAAAACAACTGTCTGCTTCGCATCCGCTTGTTTTTCTCTGAGGCTCATTATATCACGAGAGTGCTAATTTTTCCATTAAAATTACACTATTTTTTCACTATTTTACATTATCTTTCCGCCATCTTCTATCTGCCTCCCAAAAAAATCGTCAGCAGACCGATCACATCTATGTCCTCTTTCTCTCTACTTTCCGGCTTTCCTTCTTTCATAATGTCTTCGCAGAGCAGGATCAGCTTTGGCATCACCGTGTTACTTTTTTTGCCATTTTCAGAGATCTGCAGATCACCCTTTTAATCTTCCATCCCAAAAAACAAATATGCGTATATATTACCTCTATATTTGCTGGGAATTGTCATTTGCCTTTTTACCACATCGTCAATAGTTTTATATCCATTTTGACGTAAATACTTTCTGCATTCACGTTTCTTTTCGAGGGTATTCCGAATGCGACAGCTACATGCTACTTTATGATGTTTAAGATTTCATAAGCTTAATCAGAGCTTGAGCACCATACATTTCTACATCATTCTCAAACGCAAAGGAGATCTCGCATGTACGATAACCAGCTTGAGCACCATACATTTCTACATCATTCTCAAACTATGGAGAGCCATTACCGGCGCTGGATCTGGCTTGAGCACCATACATTTCTACATCATTCTCAAACTATTAAACCACTAAATAACCCACCTAGTAAGCTTGAGCACCATACATTTCTACATCATTCTCAAACCAGGAAGAATGGGGGGAGTTGCCTTTGGAAGCTTGAGCACCATACATTTCTACATCATTCTCAAACCTTCCGTCCGTATGCATTGCACAGGCTATGGCTTGAGCACCATACATTTCTACATCATTCTCAAACTGGTGAAGCTGCTTTAGATGGTGCTATTTTGCTTGAGCACCATACATTTCTACATCATTCTCAAACCGATGATACCACCGAAGGTACGAACAAAGTGCTTGAGCACCATACATTTCTACATCATTCTCAAACTCTATGATCGCCACAGGCATTGACCTTTTCGCTTGAGCACCATACATTTCTACATCATTCTCAAACTATAGTTAGTGACCCGGTAAACATTTTCATGCTTGAGCACCATACATTTCTACATCATTCTCAAACTTTTTAGCAAAATAAAATTCAATATCACCAGCTTGAGCACCATACATTTCTACATCATTCTCAAACACATCAACGCCATCTGGATCTACAACGAACGCTTGAGCACCATACATTTCTACATCATTCTCAAACTGCCCCGACTATTCAATCTTACGATATTGAGCTTGAGCACCATACATTTCTACATCATTCTCAAACAGTAGCCCGAGACTTTTCTCAACAAATTCGCTTGAGCACCATACATTTCTACATCATTCTCAAACGATGTTAGTCAGAGCGGTGTGATCGCTTATGCTTGAGCACCATACATTTCTACATCATTCTCAAACCAAGGTACTTGAATCTTTTTCTATATTCTGCTTGAGCACCATACATTTCTACATCATTCTCAAACTTCTGTTGATTCCACATTTTCCAAATAACAGCTTGAGCACCATACATTTCTACATCATTCTCAAACTCTCCAGATCAACCATTCTTTTTTTTACTAGCTTGAGCACCATACATTTCTACATCATTCTCAAACCGTGGAAAGATGGCAAGGTGGCATATTGTGGCTTGAGCACCATACATTTCTACATCATTCTCAAACAATGCAGTTGACGGAAATCCCATAGTTTTTGCTTGAGCACCATACATTTCTACATCATTCTCAAACTGCCCATTTAATCCAACTTCATCTGACATAGCTTGAGCACCATACATTTCTACATCATTCTCAAACAACTTTTAACTAATTATGATCGCCCGGTTAGCTTGAGCACCATACATTTCTACATCATTCTCAAACTCCAATTCGTCTAATTCATCTATCGCTGACGCTTGAGCACCATACATTTCTACATCATTCTCAAACGTTGGTTGACGGCAAGAAATCTTATACCGGCTTGAGCACCATACATTTCTACATCATTCTCAAACTATGTCGGAACAGCATGGATGTATGGAGAAGCTTGAGCACCATACATTTCTACATCATTCTCAAACCTCAAATTAGAAAATGAAATGCCATCACTAACATAAAATGTATCTCTGCTGTGCTCAAACACACTTATTTAAATAATAGTATAACGAGATCTTTCTCTTTTTTCAATAGATTTCACAGTTATCCTTATCAATAATATACCACTTCTCACCATCTATTCTACTGTCAATATAATGCTCCATTAATAAAACATTCCATTCTCGACAGCACACTTCCGAATACAATAATTTCATTTCTTCAGCAGAAAAGTATTGTCTTAAATTCCAGAATATTAATAATTTGGGCTTTATCAATTCCTGGAGCAATATACAATATTGCAATAACCGCTCCAAGTCCGTTTCATATTCAGTAACTAATTGAATACCCATAGCTTTCGCCAAACTCGAATAATCAAGTTCCTCATTGATACTGAACTCAAACGAATACTCCACCTCTAGATTACCAAAGAATGTTTGGATATGTGTGTTTAGCTCCTGCCCCTCTCTCCAATGCATTTCGTTCACTGCTTTTTCTGCAAAAGATTTCAAAAAGGCAGTAACCAGCTTTCTTTGATTAACATCTAGCTGCAATGGATTAAATATCATTTCCATGACTTTGCTGATTTTTAATTCTTTATCACCTTCCGACAATACCCAGTTACCGCTATCACCACTTTGCTGAGATATTAATTCCTTTTGAATCTCCCGCCATCTTACCGGCGATTCTACAACACACACTGGTATCAGAGAATCAGCCTTTCCAAATTCTATATCGAAATGAACATCCGGATGTGTTAATTTCAAACATCCCCCTCCCCTCTTTTACCGTGATTACAGTATAATTAACCGTTCATCACTCTGAATCACTTCACTTGTAACTTCCCCGACCAAAAGTTCCATTCGACCATACTGTTTTTCGGTAATCGTCAACATTTGCACCAACCCTTCAGGAGGTTTGTTTTTGCGAACATTATCTTCAATCCTTTGGGCTATACTAGTATTTAATGCTAATTTGCTATAGATTGACTCCTGTTGCATGACAAACCCACTCTTCAGCAAATATTTCCGAAATCTCGTGTATTCTCGTCGCTGCGCACTTGATAGTACAGGAAGGTCGAACATTACTATCACTCTCATGTACCTATAACTCATAAGAATAAAAGGAAAGCTGCGCAATGTCCGACTCATTCAAAGCATCGAATACGCTCTTAACGTATTGCTTGATCGCATTTAGGATGACAAAATGTTTGCCTTCCATTATTATTTCTTCATTTAGCAAAGCAACTAATTTCATTTTTTGTTCATGCTCAAATTCTATTGGTTTCATTTCACATACCTTTCGATCGACAAGCACACGATACGGCTCCATTAAATCTGAACCCAAATTAAATTGGTTAAACATATTATCATGGAATAACCCCAGCTGCGTAATGTATCCATTCATTACAATTTCACGATTAATTGCAGAAAGCATCAGTGAATATCCATAATTCAATGCTGCGTTAATCGGGCAATCTTGACTCCGTGAGAAATCCATGCCAAACAATGCGTTAAAATATACTTTTGCAGCATGACCTTCACGATTAGTGGCATCATTCCATTGTATCTGTTGAACATAGTCTCTCAGCAGCGCAGCTTCCGTATTCTTCCCCCTTTCCAGCAGGAATTCTGCCTGCTTATTTATTTTTTCACGAACAATTTCCGTCCACACAGCTTCCTTTACCGACTGTGGCCATGTAATTTGTGTACGGATTTTATTGCTTGTGTCATGTGAACCATAATACGAAATCAACTCCGAGGATGGATTTCGCTTATGGTCACAAAATATCACTTTCACTTTCTGTCTCGTTAATTCCGCCAACAATCCAACTGTCAGCGATACAGAAGTAGATTCCACAAGCAGAAGTGCTATTTCTGAAATATGTATCTTCTGCGTTTTCATCTCACTTCGTACCACTAAATATTGCAATTGCAAGTCCAATTTTGCCGTGTTGTGCACGACAACAATCCGCCAACTCATATCGTTTTTAGATCAATCACTTGTTCGTAGAAACCGGTGATTGATTGGTTAATCAATAAAACACTTTGTTGTTTTGTGATATCACTCAATATTTTAAGTGAACCAGCACTTTTCCCACCTCCAATGTTAGTAAGATTCGCCAACTGCGGACTACACTGAAATAAATGTAAAATTTCCATAAGCAGCAAACATTTTTGCTCATCATCTAATGCCAAAAATTCTTCTTTTACTTCCTTCAAATCTTTAGCTTGCTTTGATAACTTTACTGCATATACTGTTTGTTCCAATTTGAATACGAAAATATCATATAATTTCTCAAATAGATCCATTGTTAATTCATATTTTTCTGACAAAACAGCATCTTTATTCTCTCTATGATCCAAGCAATATTTTCCAATTTTTTTTATTAATTGCTGATCATCTTCAGATAACACCAACTGAGTTGCCCCGATTAATAGCAATCTATTTTCAGTCCTTCCCACTAAATGCATTTTAAATCCATCAACATCGATCAATGCATTTTTCCGAATCTTGGATAATCGCACGTCTGGATTCACAAGACCGAGTTCCTCCTCGCAATATCGTCTGCGAAGCTCCACAGATTCCTCCAAGCTTTTCGCCAAATATACCGGCACGAACTCAATCGTTCTCTTTCTCTCTCCCTTCTTACCATCGGATTCCACCAGCATAAAATAAGCACCACTTGCCTTATTATACGCTCCATATTTATCGCGCGAGCGGAGTCTCTCATCGGCACCTCCCTTGATCGGTATCTGTCCTTTCCCTTTCTTCAAAATATTTTGATCAAAAAGCCCTCCTTTCACTTCGTATGCTCTTCTTGTGAATAAAACATTATTCTTTCGCATCCATTTCTTTACAGTGCATATTGTCCCGTTATCTCCAGGAATCCATGCAGTTTCATTTCCACGTTTTACCGTTTCATTCTCAAACATTTTCTTTAAGTTGTATGTACGTCCCGGATTGTTGCGCACAAACCAAGCCGCATCCTTTGTAAATTTTACATAGTATGTGTTGCCGACAACAATATTCAAATAGGCATCTTTGGCATGATGGAAATCATTCACCTCACGCACTTTGATCATGTCAAATTTATGCCGGAATTCACTAACTGCACGAGCTTTTGCATAAACGATTTCGGCATCAGGATATGCCTCTTCCAATAAATGCGCAACTGCTTTGGTACTCTGACGTGTCTCCACTAATTGTCTGGCAATAAAACCAGCCAACTCATCTTCACCAAATGGCTCTGTTCTTGTCAATCTCTTATATTTTTCTTTAGAGATCAGTCCCTTTTTCAACAGCGTGCTCCATAATGCTTTTCCTGCTTTTCGGTATTCCTCAGAGACCGGGAATGTATCTGTCTTTTTGCTATTTAAATCTCTTTTGACCAATACGCGGTTGTCTATACTATCGTCCATAACCTTCGATTGTGGATATATATGATCAATATCATATCGGTTTGTGAATAACTCATCCAAATCAATGGCATCTCCGGAATACATACATCTTCCCATCTGCGAATAATATAAGAAAAGTTTGTCACTGCGCAATGCATTGTCAGACTCCTTATTTGCCAGACGGTCGTATAATTCCGGTGCTTCCTTTTTGCAGGCTTTGTAAAGATCCAACAACTGGTTTCTTCTAGAAACTTTTCTCACGCCTTTTTCACCGGGCTCTCTTGCAACCTCGACAAAAATACGTTTTGGTGCACCACCCATTATATTTGTAATTTCCCTTACAATTTTTATAGTTTGCCAAATTGGGCGCTTTACTGCAGGAGACACATAAAGCTCTTCAATGTCTTGATATTCTATCTCTCCTTTTTTCATCTGTCTGGCATTCCATTGCTCAATCTGCTTTGTATAATCGTATTTTCCACTTAAAAGTTTCATTAAGTTCTCATTCGTTTCCCAAAGCGCAGTGATGATATTCATTACTTCACCAGTCTCTTTATTGACTGATTCAATATTTTCCAAAAAGGTGCGCGACAATCTGCCCCACCCTGCATATTTTTTGTTGGCAAGCTGAGCAATCTGTTTGTCAGACAACATCGGATATTTTCTATGAATACGCTGTTTCAACATCTTTTGAGAATCTGCAAATAGCGTAATATCTCTGACGATATCCTCCTGTTCACTTTCCGAAAGGACCCCCGTTCCAACGATCTGCTTAAAATCATGATACGCTTTCAACGAACTCTTAAAATTCTGATCAAATCCGGATAGTTCTTGTTCTTTAGAAATTACGCCGTTGATTCTAAGGTAATCCTTGACCTTTTTCCCTGTTACACGTTGGTATTTCTTGAAAACATTATTATAAATATCCTGCTTAAGTTCCGGAGCTATCAGTTCCCCATCAATGCGCAGATTATTTAGCTCGTTCAATACATTGAATTTCGCATACAACAATGATTCCTTCGGCAAAACATCCTCTCCGATCAGATACGTGCATTTATTCGTCATGCGTTCAATAAATTTCGTTGCACTTTCTTCCTCGTCAATCATTTCTGAAAAATTCCATGGATAAATTTTACCTTCCTTTTTACGTACAGACCAGCTATGACCACCTTTATCTTGATGCGCCGTGTTCAAAGGTCCTACGTAGTACGGAATGCGAAAGCGGAATATCTTTTGTATTTTTTCCACTGGCGTATAACCATCTTGATCTTTCTCCAACAAAAACGGATAGAATTTCTGTGCGTTGTCCAATATTGCATTCAATTCATTCTCATGCAATTGATAAGGAATAACTCCATTATCGCGAATCATTTGTTTTGGAAATAATGTTCCAAGATCCATCTCTGCTTTTAACTCATCGATTATCTCTTGCCCCTTTTCATCCACAGACAGACGATCCAACTGCTTTTTTAAGAATTTATAAAAATCTTCCTGTGAACATTTTTTCTCAATCGGCTGTTTTTTTCCATTTTTCTTTGCCATGCCAATATAAGCACTATAATTTGCCTCATTTTTCTCAGACACACCAAAAACAGCCTCGTAAACTTCTTTATCCATCCGAAGAAGCTGCTTCACTTTCCGCAGATCATCACGGTGTTTCTCATAGGTTTTAACTTTTGCTTCCGACAAAAAGCGCGCATCCCCCAGTATATCATGCAATACCGTCCAATCATACACACCCTTTGCTGCTGCTATAAGCAAAAATCGATCCGCCAATACAGACTCTATTTCTACCTCTTTTTCTTCATAACCATTATCAGAAAAGCATATTTTCGAGATTTCTTCTTTATCCAACTCCGGATCAGCAAAAATATCACTTAGCTTTACGGTGCAACCCGTAATTAAAGCTGCTATCGCTTTCTCCTGTTTTTGCTTCTGCTTATCTGTTCCTACTATGAGCTTGCTGACCTGCGTCTTTTTATCTGATTTTGTGCATTGAGCATCACTCATAATGTGTTCCAATTGAGTCAACACCTCTTCTTGCGTCAAAGATTTCAGATCAATCTCTTGTTCTTCAGCCTGCTGCACTAATGCCTCAATCGCTGTTGAAAATTCTTTTACTTCTGATAATTTCTTGCCCTCAAACAGAAAATGTCCTCTATGCTTAATAATGTGATGCAATGCCAAATAAAGCAATCGAATATCCGGCTTATCTGTTGTATTCGTTGCCAACGCATAGCGTAAGTGAAAAATTGTCGGATATTTCTTATAATAGTCTTTATCTGTAAATCCATCATCTGCAAACAGTGCATACGGCAGCTCCGGCATGTTTCCATTGATGTCTTTCTTATCCTCATGCCAATACTTGCTCTCTTTCATGCGCTGATAGAATCCCATGTCTTTCTTGCTAATCTCTTCCGCAAAGATTTCCTGCAATAAATGTAATCGATTTTTACGGCGCTCTGTTCTTCTTCGAGATGTTCGAAAGATTCTTCTTTCTTCGGCTGTCTTAGCAGACTCAAACAGGCGAATTCCCCATAATGCCTTACCATGACGTTTGATAATATTGTACGTCGGATCCGTCACTGCCCATCCTACAGAACCGGTTCCCATATCCAATCCAATATAGTACTCTTCAAATTTTTTCATAAAATCCTCCTTTTTCTCTTGACATGTCGTAGTTTATGCTTTATTATTGATGTCAGTTAAGTACCATACGTATTAACTACATCATAAGTTCAAATAAAAATTTATTCAAATCGCTTTCGGGCATCACAGTGTGTGATTTAATTGAACTTTAGGAACTCGCCTCGGCGAGTTTTTTTGTTGCTTGTTCATACCAGATCATCTCCTCCCCATCACTTCAATCTAAGAATCAGCACTTGTTATCCTTCATAGCCAATTCCATTTCCAGATCATCCGCAAAATATTGTCTCCTCATTCTTTGAATTTCCTTTTGTAGTTCACTGACAACTTCCTGCGGTGCAGTAATCTTAACCCCTTCTCCTAATCCTAACACCCATCCAAAAAAATTATTACTGACAACCACTTCAACTTTTGCTTGAAAGTGATCCTCATCCACCGGGCGAATTTTAACGTCTCTTCCAAATCTATCTACGATCACACCTATAAACCCATTTTGACAAAGCAGCGTGACCGATTCCTCTTTTCCCGAAAACATTCCAAAATGCTTCTCTGCGTAGTTTGCTATATTTCCCTGTGGAAATAACTTTTGACCTTTTCTTTTGCATTTCATCGGTTGAATACGTAACATCTTGTCGACTCGAAAATGCTTGACAAACTCAGCCTTTGCGTCATATCCTACCATATAATAATTCTCATTATCCCAAATCAGCCCCCACGGAGATATTATGTATCTCTCTCCTTCGTGTCTTGGCTCCATCTCCTTTTTCAAATTCCACTGAAAATATTGAAATGAAATCATTACGTCTGCTGTAATTGCATTATGTATTTCATCTACATTATAGTAGATACTTTCGTTCATGGTTTTTATCCGACCGTGAACATATACCTGTTGATTTAACTGTTTCGCTTCGTATTGACTAACGTAGCGTTCCAGTTTCTCTATAAGCTGGCTGGATTTCTTCTCTGTGATGAATTTAGAAGACTGTACCGCGTCTACCAAAAGTTTCAATTCCGCCAATTCCAAATTTCGATTTCCTACACAATAATATACATATCGTCCTATGTGCTTTTTTTCAATATCAATTCCAAACAATTGCAGAGCTTCTAAATCAGAATATATACTCTTTCTCTCTGCCGCAATGTCATACTTGGCCAACTCATTGATAATCTGCTCTACCTGTAAACCATGTTCATCATCCGTCAGTCGAAGCATAATCTTTGCTAAATACAACAATTTTAGCCTTTGATTCGGTCGTTTTGCCATTTACCCTCCCATCTCTTATACGCATACCTATCGTAGATTTCTTGGTGCAAAATTTAACATTACTTGTCTTAGTGTGGATTCTCTACACATTCTTTTATGACATGCCACTATTATAGCACATTTATTGTCCCATAAAACGTACTAAATCGTATTTTTCAATAATTTAAGTTCTTTTTTGGATCGGTGATTTTTGATTTTGTATCCACAATTCGGACATTTTCTTACGGTATCCGAAATTTCCCGGTTGCATTCCGGGCAACTAATTAGTGCCATTTGCTTGTCATCCTTTCTCTTTTATCGTAATAGATAACATAACATTTTCTATTTTACGAAATCCTCTCATATGCAGTGCACCACCCCGCCCACCTTTTGACTTTCTCCCCCAAACTTTGTATAGTATATATGTTGTGCCATCGGGCACACGTTACATTTTACGACTGCAAGGCATCAGCTTTTGATATACGCCCGGTTTCTTTAGAACAGGGGGATGGTCGCTGGTTTTTTGCAGCAAAGCAAACATTGGAGGGTACCTATGAAATCTTTTGGTAGTGAGGGGATTTTATTCCCTGTATATTTTATTATGCTGGCTTTGGCCGTATATCTGAACGTGTTTACGGGTTCGGGTCTTGATATCGCCAACATTATCATTAATATTGGAATGTTTTTAATTGTCGGCGGGATTATTTTGTATTCTACGACACATTGTTTCATGCCTGCTAATCGGATGATGGCTAGCCTGCATCTTGCGGCACGCAACTTTCAGACTGACTTCAAACGCAAAGGCGATTATTTGTGGGATGATTATAAAGATAATCCAAAGCTCTTTGGTAACAAATTGGCAGATACACGTTTTCGTGAATATTGCGAGGAGCGCAGAAGATTAACGATGTTAGAGCGAAGTGCCCAATGCGATATTGATGATTATCTGAATGAATATTACATTGACAGCGTAATGAAATGTGGATTGATCAGCATTGTTCCCGGCGTAATGACCGGTCTTGGTATTTTGGGTACTTTTATCGGTCTGTCGTTTGGTCTTCAGAATTTTAATACCGGCAGTGCGTCCGCAATTACGGACAGCATTCCGCAGTTGATGAATGGTATCAAGATCGCGTTCCACACATCTATTTATGGTATGGTATTTTCTTTGGTATTTAACTTTGTTTACAAAAAAAACTTAGAAGATGCTTATAATGCCATGGACGATTTTTTGGACAGTTACCATAAATATGTCGCACCCCGTGCACAAAATAATGCGGCAAATATTTTCTTGGATTATCAGGCTTTGCAAATGATGCAGACAGAGAAGATGATGGAAAAATTTAGTGATGAAGTAGCTGATAAGATTGCTCGGGCACTCAGACAGTAACACCACTCGGTTCCGCGTACAGAAAAGAGGTTTATTATGCGCAGAAAAAAGAAAAGACATTTGGAGGAAACCAGTTATTGGCTTTCCTATTCCGATATGATGGCTGCTCTTTTGTTGATCTTTGTGTTGATCATTTCATTTACAATGCTGCAATCGCAAAGACGTTATGAGCAAAAACAAGAGGAATTAAAGCAGCAGCAGGCTTTGGTTCAAAGCCAACAGGAACAACTGCAGGAGCAGCAGGAGCAATTAGACAAATTGATCGGCATTCGAACGGAACTGATCGAGGCTCTCAAGAAAGAGTTTGACGGTACGGATCTCAGTGTGAAAGTCGATGAAAAGACCGGATCCATCGCACTTGACTCAAGCATTTTGTTTGATTCCGGACAATTTGCGTTGAAAGCGTCGGGCGAAGAATTGCTGCAAAAGTTTTTACCAAAGTATATTGGCGTATTAACAGACAAGCAATTTAATGATTATATCTCAGAGATTATTATTGAGGGACATACAGATACACAGGGAGACTATTTATATAATCTGGAGCTGTCCCAAAAAAGGGCCTTGTCTGTCGCAACTTTCTGCTTGGATGAAAACAAGAAAGTGCTGTCGACTGCCAAGATCACGAAACTACGCAAAATTGTGACGGCAAACGGCAAGTCCTTTAGCAATCCTATATTGGATAAGGATGGCAAAGAAGATCAAAATGCATCTCGTCGCGTGGAATTTCTTTTCCGCCTGAAAGATGATGAAATGATAAATGATATCAGTGACATATTGAATAATTGATATTAGTGACATTTTGAGCAAAAGATATCAGTGACGTTTTGAATAATTGATATCAGCGACATTTTGAACAAAAGATATCAGTGACATTTTGAACAAAAGATATCAGCGACATATTGAATAATTGATATCAGTGACAGGAGGAAAACATGGAAATTCATCCGATTGCCCGGATACACTCTGATTTTCCGGGAAAGTTTGGCATTCCACGACAGAGCGGTCTGGTTCCGGAGTTACGCAGCCGTATCATATTTGAACCGGAATACCGCAATCGCGATGCGGTCCGCGGCTTGGAAGATTTTTCTCATTTATGGCTGATCTGGGAATTTTCAGAAACAATACGTGGGGAATGGTCACCTACCGTTCGTCCGCCCAAACTTGGCGGCAATAAGCGCATGGGAGTATTTGCAACGAGATCTCCATTTCGACCAAATTCACTGGCGCTTTCTTGTGTAGAATTACAGGACATTATTTTTTCAAAAGAAGATGGACCAATCCTGGAAATAACGGGTGCCGATCTCATGGACCGCACCCCGATCTATGATATAAAACCATATCTTCCGTATGCCGACTGTAAACCGCTGGCTACGGGTGGTTTTACAGACAGCGTAGAAGCTCATTTGCTGCGCGTAATACTTCCGGACAATGCGGACCAAATATTGCCTGCCGAAAAGCTTCTTTCTCTGGAAAAAGTGCTGGCACAAGATCCTCGCCCTTCTTACCAAAACGATCCGGAACGCATCTATGCGTTTGAGTTCGCCGGCGTTACTGTCCGCTTTTTCGTACAGGATGACATTCTCACCGTAGTATCTATGAGTTAGCTGCCTATATACGCCAACTTCCCATACCTCAAATCCTCCACAACCACATATTGCTTATTATGTCAGAATACTTGCGCATGATTTCTGCGCATAATGGAGTTTCGAAGAAACTCCTAAAATGAGCACAGTGTGCTCATTATGTCAGCAATAAATATGTATTTTGCAGCCGACAAACTAACTTTTCTGCTGGCAGCGAACTAAGATAATTGCTGCAGAACGCAACGTTTTTGTGTGATTTCTTATTTTGTTAGGTCTCTGATGAATACATGCCCGAAGGATTGTCTGAGTTGTCCCGGTTTAGCAAGGTATCATCCATTTTTGGACGGGACGCTTTCGCTACGAT
>OGQO01000734.1_pt1 | contig 33737 bp, 26 predicted proteins | sample 1553241 | NCBI WGS metagenome assembly OGQO01 (sample SAMEA2579933, study PRJEB22360) | human gut metagenome | biome: human gut; feature: human-associated habitat; material: faeces | place: Denmark | collected 2008/2010
CGGCAAAGCCGACAAACCGTGCGCGCGGCGCGGATGTTCGGCGGAAAAGTCCCAATGGGACTTTTTCGACGGTCAAAGGCGGGCAGCCCGAAAGCTGTCCGCCTTTGATTATTCAGCCTGGAATGAATCAGTTACCGGTATACTCGGAGAGTGTGATCTCGATATCCACCGACTTATCCCTGCCGCGGGAATCGGTTCTTACTACCGTTGCCGTAACAGTATCGCCCGGCTTCTTGTCCTTGAGTATCTCGGATACCTCGTCGACTGTGCGTACGTCGGTGCCGTTGATAGCTGTGATGGTATCGCCAACTACCAGACCGCTGGAGGCTATCGCCATATCCTGGTCGATATCAGTAACCACAAGACCCGGAGTCATGCCTCTGACCGCGCCTATATAGTCGCTTACCTGAACGCAGGTGATGCCGAGTATCGGTCTGCCGGAAACGTAGCCCTTGGTGATGAGATCGTTGATGACCGACTTTGCGTCGTTAATAGTGATCGCAAAGCCAAGATTCTCAGCGTTGTCGTTGATGAGCTTCATGTTAACTACGCCGACTACCTCGCCGTACATGTTGAACAGACCGCCGCCGGAGTTACCGCTGTTGATCGCCGTATCCGTCTGGATAGCGGAGATGCTGTTGTCGTCGTAAACCTGTCTGTTCAGACCGGAAACAACGCCCTTGGAAACGGATGTCTCAAGACCGAGCGGGTTGCCTATTACAACAACATCGTCGCCGAGGCTCAGCTTGTCGGAGTCGCCCAGTGCAGCGGCGGGGAGGTCGCTGTCGGGCTTGATCTTCAGCACTGCTAGGTCGGTGTCGGTGTCGGAGCCTAACAGATCTGCTTCGTACGCTGTGGAAACGCTGGTGCCGTTGTTCGGGTCGGTGGTGTTGACGTTGACTACCAGCTTTGTAACGGTGTAGTAGTCGTTCTCGGCAACATGCGCGTTGGTGATGATGTAGCCGTCCTTAGAGATGATGATGCCGCTGCCCGCGCCGTAGAGAGTCTCCTGACCGCGGTAGTTTACATAGACCTCAATATATACGATGGAATCCTTGACTGCGGATACCAGGTCTCTTGTGTAGGCGTATGTGCCGTCGCTGTTGCGCTCGGCAGTTCCGGAGGATGTGTGGTCGACAACGCCGGACTGAAGCGTGTTCAGTACGTCCTGCGCGCCCTCGGGGACGCTGCTTTCGGAAGCGCTGGTGCTTGTGGTGCTGTCCGCAGAGGAGCTTACGCTCTCGGACTGGGAGGCTCCGCCTATCAGGAGCTGGCTCGCCTTGTTAGCCGCGAAGGCTCCGCCGAATCCCGCGCCGCCGCAGAGTACCGCTATCGCTGCCACGATGGCTACGATCTTTCCGGTGCGGTGGGTCCTGGGCTTCTTCGGGGGCTGCTGTTCGGTGAAGTTCATTTCGGGCTGTGTATTCTGAGCGCTCTGTACGTTCTGGGCGTTCTGTGTATCATGAAGTTCCTGTGTATTCTGTGTTTCGTTCATGCCGTTATAGTCATACATAAATCATTCGTCCTTTCTTTCAGACCGGATATGTAGGGGAGGATTCCCGGATTTCCGTATCTCCCTTGCTGTGATTAAATTATATCAGCCTAATGTGTCGATACGGTGAAACAAATTTGAATAATCAATTAAATAAAGCTGACGAAAATGGTAAAAAACCGGCGGGAAAATTCGCACTTTTCCCGCCGGCTGTGAATATTCGTCAGCCCATGCTTGCGGGAGCCTCGCTCATCGAGGGAGCCTCGTGACCCTTCACGGCTCTGTCAGCCGCAAGGGCGATGGCGCACTCAAGGCGCTTCTTCTGCATTTCACAGGCGATCTTGTAGGGCTTCTTCACGTCGCCCTCGTAGATGAAGCTGTTAGCGTTGCATCCGCCGGAGCAGAAGAACTTCGCCCAGCAGCTGCGGCAGCCTTCCTTGCTGTAGACGTGTACCTTCGAGAAATATGTCTTGATATCGTCGTTGAATGTTCCGTCATAAAGGTTGCCCATTTTCCACTGCTCTATTCCAACGAACTGGTGGCAGGGGTAGATATCGCCGTGAGGCTCCACCGCAACGTAGTCGTTGCCGCAGCCGCAGCCGCGCAGGCGCTTTATCGCGCAGGGACCGGCGTTGAGGTCCACCATGAAGTGGAAGAAGTTGAACTTGTCCTCGGTGCGGTTCGCCATGACGTCGCACAGCTTGTCGTATTCGGAGAATACGCGGGGGAGATCCTCCTCGTTGATGGCGTAGGGCATCGAGGGGTCGGTAACCACCGGCTCAGCGGAAAGCTGAACGAATCCCAGGTCGCGCATTGCGAGGATATCGTCGGTGAAATCGAGATTATACTTTGTGAAGGTCGCGCGGACGTAGTAGTCCTTGGTACCGCGGTTCTGCACCAGCTTCTGGAACTTCGGCACGATGATGTCGAAGCAGCTCTTGCCGTTTATGGTCTTGCGGATACGGTCGGTGACCTCGCGGCGGCCGTCGAGGGAGAGCACGCAGTTGCTCATCTCGCGGTTGATGTAGTCTATCTTCTCATCGTCGAGCAGGATACCGTTGGTGGTTATCGTGAAGCGGAAGCGCTTGCCGTGCTGCTTCTCGATGGAGCGCGCGTATTCAACGGTCTGTACTACCGTATCCCACGCCATGAGAGGCTCGCCGCCGAAGAAGTCAAGCTCGAGCTGCTCGCGGTTGGCGGAGCGCTCGATAAGGAAGTCGATAGCCTTCTTGCCGGTTTCGGGGGTCATAATGCAGCGCTCGCCGCCGAAGTCGCCCTGCTGCGCGAAGCAGTACTCGCAGCGGAGGTTGCAGTCGTGGGAAACGTTCAGGCACATGGACTTTACCGGGGACTTGACCATTGTGTCGCTGTACTTTTCGTAGTCGTCCTCGGCGAAGAGCGCGCCGTCCCTGTAGAGCTGGTAAAGCTCGGCGTAGCTCTCGCGCACTTCGTTTTCGGAGTACTTCGGAAGCTTTGCGGGGAGGTCAGCGGGCATTTCCTCGGTCATGGGGGCGTCAACGAAGTCGAGCATGTCGTACGCGCAGTCGTCGGGGAGGTGGACAGCGCCGCTGTTGACGTCGAGCACTATGTTGTAGCCGAGCTGTTTGAACTTGTGTATCATCGGAATTTCGCCTTTCTATGTAAATATCTTTCTGTGCGGTGATCGCTGCGGCATAGTCCGGAAACGGGGACATATGCGCGGGACGCGATATAAAAACCGGTGTGATCATATCAAAAAAACTGGGCGGAACAGTTCCGCCCATCGTGTGTAATATCGGTGGATATTACTTTTCAGACTCACATTTCTGGTTTGCAACTGTGCAGGAAGTCTTGCAAGCAGACTGGCAGGAGCTCTGGCACTTGCCGCAGCCGCCCTTAACAGCGGAAGCCTTCAGGTTAGCCTTGTTGATGGTTGTGATGTGCTTCAAATCAGACACCTCTTTCGTGATTGATTGCAGGGTATTTTCCTGCGATTATTAACAGTATACCATATTTCTACGAATATTTCAAGGGGAAACGCGAAGTTTTTTCAACTTTTTATTATTACAGCATGCCGGGAGCGGATTTGTCAACATTTCTTATTTTCTTATTTGATAAGGAATTGCATGACGAGCTCCGCGGCAAGCACTCCGCCGCAGGCGGAAAGCGCCACTATCAGCAGTCCTCTGTTGAACAGAGCCGCAATGAGCGCCGCCGCGAATCCCACGCACGCGGTTAACACCGACCCGGTGCTGAAGAATATCCCCGGGATAGTCATGGCGGTCAGCACCGCATAGGGTACGTAATACAGGAAGCTCAGCACAAACGGCGAGGTTATCTTCCTGCGTATCGCCGCAAGCGGGAGCATTCTCACAAGGTAGGTCACGAGAGCCATCGTAAGTATGCTCAGGCACAGATATAATGTATCAGTCATCAGCTTCACCGTCCTCCGTGGGTTTCGGGAAGAACAGCGCTCCCAGCGCCGCGGCGATGACCGTGCAGATTATCACCGAGAATCCCGAGGTTATGCCGCTGAATACCGGCACGAACTTGATTACGCAGGACAGAGCCGCGGCAATCGCAGCGACCGCAAGCACGCCCTTGTAGCGCTTGGCAGGCGGAACCACTATCGCGATGAACATTCCGTAGATTGCAATGCCGAGCGCCAGCGTAACTATCTCCGGCAGGACGTTTCCGAGCATCGCGCCGGTCGCCGTGCCCGCCGCCCACATTATGTAGGGAAGCGTGATAAGCCCGTACATATACGCCGGTGTGACCTCGCCGGGCTTAACGCTGGCGACTGCAAACACCTCGTCGGTCACGCCGAACGACGTGGTGAGCCGGTGGAACAGATTGTAATTCTTGCTGAGCTTCTGGCTGAGCGAAAGGCTCATGAGCGAGTAGCGCAGATTGATAATGAGCTGAGCCAGCGCTATTTCGAACAGACCGCCTCCGGCGGCGATGGCGCCTATCCCGGCGACCTGACCGGCTGAGGTCAGGCAGGTCATGGAAATGAGTATCGCGGCTAACGGCGGGATTTTCATTCCCACCGCGGTAATGCCGAACGCAAAGGATACCGAGAGATATCCCAGCCCTATCGGAAGCCCGTCCTTAAGCCCCTGGAGGTAATCCGAACGGCTCCCCTTTACTTTATTTGTTTTCTCTGACATAATTCTCCCTTTTCCGCAGGTCATATTGACAACTTTATTATTTTAGCACAATCCCGGGAATAAATCAATACAAAATATACGGACTTCCGCAATTTATTACATATATAATTCACAAAAATTCCGGTCGGCTCTTGCAATTATTAAAGAAAAATGCTAAAATGATAATATGTGCTGAAAAGCATTACAAAAACGAATACAAATAAAAAGGAGAAAACAAATGGGAAACATTTTCGTAATTATCGCATTTGTGGCGTATGCCCTTGTTATTCTCGGAATAGGAATTTTTTCCTACAAGAAATCCAAGAGCATGAACGATTACTTTATAGGCGGGCGGCAGCTCGGAAGCTGGACAACAGCTATTTCAGCCCAGGCTTCGGATATGAGCGGCTGGCTGCTGATGGGTCTGCCCGGCGCGATCTTCGTCAGCGGGCTGACTGAAAGCTGGATCGCGATAGGTCTTTTCATCGGTACATACCTCAACTGGAAGATACTCGCGGCAAGGCTCCGTAAGATGTCCTACGCCGCCGGCGACGCCATCACTATCCCGGAGTACTTCCAGAAGCGCTTCTTCACGCAGAATCCCGTTATACGCTTCGCGTGCGCGGCAATTATTTTCGTGTTCTTCCTTATCTACACCGCTTCCGCATTCAGCAGCGGCGCCAAGCTGTTCAACTACATGTTCGGCACGGATTACACGCTTTCCCTTACCATCGGCGCGCTCATCATCATTTCCTACACCTTCCTCGGCGGATTCTTCGCGGTCTGCTGGACTGACCTCATTCAGGGTCTGCTGATGTTCGCGGCTCTGGTCGTAGTTCCGCTGGTGTGCATTATCCAGACTCCGGACGTTTCCGCAGTGCAGTTCCTCAACGCTGACGGCGCTGTTATCTCCAACTACCTCAACCTCTTTGAGAACGTAAACGGCGACATCGCATGGACCACTATCCTTTCCGGTCTGGCGTGGGGTCTCGGCTACTTCGGAATGCCGCATATCCTGGTCCGCTTCATGGCTATAAAGTCCAGCGACCTCATCAAGAAGTCGCGTATAATCGCGACCATCTGGGTTTTCATTACCCTCGGCGCGGCTGTGCTGGTCGGAATTTTCGGCTACATCTTCCTGAACTCCGCAGGCAACGAGGCTATGCTGGCTGAATTCAACGCCATCGGCGACGCGGAAAGGATCTTCATGTTCCTCAGCGGTAAGCTCCTGCCCGGTATCATCGCGGGCATCGTGCTCGCAGCTATCCTGGCGGCTATCATGAGCACCGCGGATTCCCAGCTCCTCGTGACCGCTTCCTCTGTGAGCAACGATATGTTCAAGCTCTTCAAGAAGGACGCCAAGGAAAAGACCCTCATGTGGATCAGCCGCGGCACCGTTATTGCAGTCGCAGTCATTGCGTACATCATCGCCCTCGACCCGAACAGCTCGGTAATGGGTCTGGTTTCCTACGCATGGGCAGGCCTCGGAGCGGCGTTCGGTCCGGCTATGCTGCTCTCGCTGTTCTGGAAGCGCATGACCATGAACGGCGCAGTTGCCGGTATTATCTCCGGCGGCGCGTCCGTTGTCATCTGGGAGACTATCCCGATGATCCCCGCAGACGGCGCGTTTGTAAGCCTCTCCGCTGCAACCGGTATCTACTCGCTGCTGCCTGCGTTCATTATCGCGCTGGCTGCCGTAATTATCGTGTCCCTCTGCACCAAGGTCGACAGGCAGAAGGTCGACGAGCTTTTTGCAAGGGCTAACGCTAAGGAGACCGAGGCTCAGGCTATCGGGGAATAATTAAGATATCTGTTTATAAAACAATGGGCTGCATTCGTGCAGCCCATTGTTTTTAGTTGCGGTTAGTTATCGCTGATAAAGGGAAGGATCTCTTTGTCAAGGTCGAATACGGTGATTTCAATATTCAGGTCGTGCGGGTATATCAATACCGAGTCGTTTCTGTGCCGTTCAAACAGAACATTATCATCAAGCGGTTCTATGCCGAAATAGAGTTTGTATAAGTGCTTGTAATTTTTAAGGTCGTTATAAATTTTGTTGTAATCTATAACTGCGTCTTTTTCATATATTGAATGGTCGGCATAATACCAGAAATCAGCGTTGCTTAACGAATAGAATTTATATTCAGGCAAGTAGGCTTTATAAGAAGGCGTGGTTTCACTCGGTTCTATCACTAAAACAGCATCGTCGGGCAATTCACTTCTTACAAATTCAGCGGTTATCTTTGAATAGCTGTAATCTGTGAAATAGTCCTTGATAAGTTGATAGCTACCCATTGGGATCGTTGCGGCAATATATGTGCAGAACAAAGTGAAGAATGCTTTGTCAAACTGCTTATCTATGCCCCTGAACCATGAGAAGAACCGCTTGCCTAAGGCTGATGTTTTCTTATCAAGCGGTTTGGGTTCTTTGTATACAGGGGTTTCGGTATCGAGGGCAAACCAATAAATAATCGCATAGGTGAACAGGAAAAGCGTAGCGCGCTGCGGGAGCGAATACCAGATAACGCAGCATATCACGGAATAAACGCCTGTAAATACGAGCATTACAATAAAATGCTTTCTGTAATGCCTGAAAAAAATCATTGCGCATACCATGACAAGCCCTATGCATGCTCCAAGCGTCCAGTTGGCGGTGGGTGACAGAAAAGGAAGCTGCTGATCAAGCACTGCGCCGGCTGTTATCGTTCCGAGGGTTTTGATCAGGCTGTCAAAAACAGTTAATAAATTCAGATTTTCGGTTTTGTAAGCAATTCCTTCGTTTGTGCTCAGGCATCCCAGAAGCGGCACTATCAGCAGGATAACTCCGACGCCCGCAATTGCAAGGCCGGCAAGCCGCAGAATGTTCATTTTCCCTGAAGATGTTTTCCACAGTTTGAACAGGTCGATTATCATGTAGATACCGAGTATTCCGACCAGACCTGACATCATGAGGTGCGTATTTGCAAGGAGCGCAATAAGCAGTCCGTAGACGACAGGGCGGCGGTTTCTGTCCTTGTAGACGATGGCAAGCAGCACAAGTATCAGCAGAATGAGGCAGTATACGCGCGACATCACGCTGTTGTAAAATATCAGGCTGCCGGAAAACAGCACAATGCCTTTAAGCAGCGGTCTGAACGGAGCCTTCCATAGAAGAAGCCCGGCAGCCACGCCGGAAATAAACCAGCTTATGAACGGAAGAATATCCGCCGGAAGCCCCGCCTTGGCAAACGGGTAGAGGACAAAGTGCCAGAGCGGCGGGTGGCCTTCATATTTCATGAAGTCGATGATACCGGAAATATCGTTGTATTTTGCGATATTCCACGCCTGCGCCTCGTCGTACCATATTTCGTGGCGGGCGGCGCCGATGAAGGTCAGCGCAAGGTAGACAATGAACAGGCAGAGCAGGATAATGCTGCTTTTCGGTATGCTTCGCTTTCCTGAAGCGGCTGTATCGGTCATTGCTTTTGCTCCTTTGCTTCCTCGTGGTATTCCTTCTCGGTGTTGACGCTCCAGACGCTCTCGCGGTCTCCGGTGCCGGAGATTATCGAGCGGGCGGCATTCATCGCCGTCAGCATGGAGTGATCCATGTTGTTGTAGCGGTGCTGGCCGTTTCTGCCTATGCAGTAGAGATTATCGAAGCTGTCGAGGTACCCGCGCACCTTCCCGAACTCCTTGTAGGTGCCGAAGTACGCCGGGTAGGCCTTCTTCACCTTGGCGGTGAAGCTGTCTGCGATGTTCTCGCGCTTTATTATGCCGATCTGCTCCAGCTCCTTTGAGGCGAAGTCGATGAACTCCTCCGGGGGAGTGTTCCACATTTCGTCGCCCTCGGTGCAGAAGTACTCAAGCCCCACCCAGACGTGCTTCGTGTTGTCGTCCACCATATAGGGCGACCAGTTGTTGAATATCTGGAGCCTTCCGAGCTTTACCTCGCGCTCCTGAATGTATATCCAGCAGTCCGGGACTATATTGTTGATGGTCGGGGTCTTGGTCTTGTTCTGGATCTCGAGCCGGTCGAGCAGCAGGCCTACGGTGATGAAATCCCGGTAGGGAAGCTCCGACGCGATGTGCAGTATGTCCTCCGGCACGTTCGGGAGAGCCTGCACCAGATCCTTGACCGCCATCGAGGAAACAAGGAAGTCGCATTCGATGGTGCGCTCCTTGCCGAAATCTGGGGAGCCGCTGTCGGTGCAGCGCACGGTCACGGATCTCACGGAGCCGTTTTCCGCGTTTACGCGCACGACCTCGTGCTGCATGAGAAGCTCCGCGCCCTTTTCGCGGTCTATCTCTGCCATGCGCTCCCAGAGCTGCCCAGGGCCGAATTTCGGGTAGTAGAATTCGTCGATGAGCGAGGTCTCGACGTTGTTCTTGTTTTTCTTGAACGGCTTGGAAAGCGCGGAGGTTATGACCTTCCACACGGAAAGCCCCTTGACGCGCTGAGCGCCCCAGTCCGCGGCGATGTTTGACGGGTGCACTCCCCAGAGCTTTTCGGTATAGTCCTCGAAGAACATCTGGTAGAGCGGCTTACCGAAGCGGTTTATGTAGAAATTCTCAAGCGAGGTCTCCGGGAGCTTGTGGATAACGCTGCCGAGATATCCGAAGCCCGCCTTCATTGTGTTGACGAATCCCATGTTGATGAAGGTCGCGGGTTTCAGCGAGATGGGGTAGTCGAAGAAGCGCTTGCGGAAGTATATCCGGGACAAGCGGGTACGCGCAAGGAAAACGTTGTCGATTTTGTCCGGGTCTATCTCCGGGTCGTCGGAGAAGGTGTGGGTCCTGCCGAGCACCTTGTCGTCCTTTGAGGGCGCGCCCTGAAGCGGGAGGATATCCATCCACAGCTTCATGACCTCCTTGTTTTTCGAGAAAAACCTGTGGCCTCCGATGTCGATACGGTTCCCGTTGTACCGCGCGGTGCGGGATATTCCGCCGATGAATTCGCTGGCTTCGATTATTATGGGGTGATATTCGCTGCTTTCATTCAGCAGGGTGTATGCGGCGGTAAGTCCCGCAGGACCCGCGCCGATGATTACTACATTTTTCATTTGGTTTCAATTTTTCCTTTTCTGTCAAATATCAGTACCTTTCGTCCGACGTAATTCCATACAAGGACGATGGCGGCGGCGGCTATCTTTACAATAAGGTAGCTTATATGCAGCAGCTCGGTCCCGAGGTACATTATAAGTTCCGTCAGCCCCAGTCCGATCACGCCGACCACGGTGAAAATCAGGAATGCCGCCACGCTCTTACCGCTGCCGCGGTTGTCCTTTCTGCGGAATACGAACGTCAGCGAAAGCACGTAGTTCACGATCAGGCCTACGATGAATCCCGCCGCGGTGGAGATGAACAGCTCCCACGGAGTTCCTCCGGTGAGTATCAGCTCCTGAAACAGGAACAGCGTGCCGTAATCCGCCAGGAATGCGATACCGCCTACAACGGCGTATCTGAAGAATTCCCAGAACAGGCTCAGCAGCTTCCTGCGTTTCTCTTCTGTCAATAAGGCTCCCCCCAATTTTTTTAGATGTATCAATTATACCACTTTTCAACATGACTTTCAATACAAAGAAATGACCAGTTTACAAAATCGTTTTATTAGACATATCCGCAAGCGCGTTTTTGTGGATTTTTCAGACGGGTGTGAATGGACTTGTAATATCAGGTGTAATATATTTGTTCAATGTTTACATAATCTTTTGTGCAAAATGTGTAAAAAGAATGAAATTTCATAAAGGGTATTGTATATTTGCGATAAATATGTTACAATGTATACAGACAAGTTAACAGGCTCACGGGACGAAAGTCCGGGCGGTCCTGCTGATTTGCTTTAAAATCCCGGTTTGCCGGGCGGCGGCGTATGCCGCGGCTCGTCCGACCCGAAAGGAATGATCAGTATGAAAGTAACCATCACCGCTAAGAAGCTCACAATCAATCAGTCGTTCACCGACTATGCGACCCAGAAGCTCAGCGCAAAGCTGGACCGCTTCTTCCCCGAGGAGGCAGAGGCTAAGATCACCCTCGAGGAGCGCCGTGAACTTATCATTCTTGAGCTTACGGTAAAATATAACGGTATCATCTACCGTGCAGAGCAGTCCGCGAAGGACAAGAACGACGCCCTCGACGTAACCGTTGACCGCGTTATCCGCCAGATCAGAAAGCAGAAGACCAAGGTTGAAAAGAGCCTGCGTACAGGCGCGTTCGAGGGTCTTGCACCCGAGGCAGAGGAGAAGGAGTACGAGGTCATTCGCGAGAAGAAATTCCACCTCCGCCCGATGTCCGTTGACGAGGCTATTCTTCAGATGAACCTGCTTGACCACACGTTCTTTATGTTCAAGAACGCAGACACCGGCGCTGTAAACGTAGTCTACAAGCGCGACGAGGGCAACTATGCAGTTCTGGTTCCCGAGGGATGAGCAGCACAGGAAACAAGGCGTTAATACTTAAATAGCAATCAGCTCCGCCGGGATTTCCTGCGGAGCTTGAATGCTGATTAGGGCATTTGCACAAAAAAGTTGAAAAATCTTTGTGCAAATCACCGCCCTTGTAATGTAAACGATTTACTGCTATAATATAATCAAGGCAACCGGGAAAAGCCCGGAAAAACCGTAAATTAGCCGGAGAACCGGCAGAAATATCAGAATGATGGAGGAATACCAATGAACTACGGTCATTTCGACGAACTCAATAAGGAGTATGTCATCACCCGTCCGGACACACCTTCCGCATGGGCTAACTACCTCGGCGACCCCGAGTACGGCGCTATCATCTCCAACAACGCAGGCGGCTACAGCTTCGTAAAGAGCGGCGCTAACGGTCGTGTTATCCGCTACCGCTTCAACGGCGTAGGCACCGACACCCCCGGCAGATACGTATATCTCCGCGACCTCGAGACCAACGATTACTGGTCCGCTTCCTGGGCGCCCGTATGCAAGCCCCTCGATCAGTTCAAGAGCGAGTGCCGCCACGGTACCGCTTACACCGTTATCACTTCCGAGTACAAGGGCGTTAAGTCCGAGGTTACTTACTATGTTCCCCAGGGCGCTACATACGAGGTATGGGCTGCCAGGGTGACAAACACCTCCGATAAGCCCAGAAAGCTCGCTGTTACCGGCGTATGCGAGTTCGTCAACGACCCGAACTACGAGCAGGATCAGGTAAATCTTCAGTACACTCTGTTCATCACCCGCACCTACTTCAAGGGTAACTATATCCACCAGATGCAGAACGAGATCTACAATCCGAACAGCGGCAGATTCCTCGGTCTGGCTGGCGCTAAGGTAGACGCTTACTGCGGCGACAGAGATTCCTTCGTAGGCACCTACAGAAGCTACTCCAACCCGAAGGGCATCGAGGAAGGTCTGAAGGGCGACCTCAACTACAACACCAACTCCGTTGGCGCGCTCGAGAGCGACATCGTTCTCCAGCCCGGCGAGACCAAGGAGCTTACATACGTCCTCGGCGGCCAGAAGACCGAGGCTGAGATCACCGAGATCATCAGCAGATACGAGAAGTCCGGCGCGGTAGAGGCAGAGCTTGCACAGCTCAAGAACTACTGGCACAGCAAGCTGGACAACCTCCAGGTAAACACCCCCGACAAGAACTTCAACAACATGGTCAACACCTGGAACGCATACAACTGCTTCATCACCTTCATCTGGTCCAGAGCGGCTTCCTTCCAGTACTGCGGCCTGAGAAACGGCTTCGGCTACCGCGACACCGTTCAGGATATCCAGGGTATCATTCACCTTGCGCCTGAGATGGCAAAGAAGCAGATCGTGTTCATGCTGTCCGCGCAGGTTACTAACGGCGCAGGTCTGCCGCTGGTTAAGTACGACCACAAGGCAGGTCAGGAGAACCACCCCGACGAGAACGACGAGAACTCCGTATACGCAAAGCAGACGGGTCACCCCAGCTACCGTGCAGACGATGCTCTGTGGCTGTTCCCGACCGTTTACAAGTACATCTCCGAGAGCGGCGATTCCGCGTTCCTCGACGAGGAGATCCTCTACGCTAACGACGGCGAGAAGGGCACCGTTTACGACCACCTCAAGAGAGCCATCGACTTCTCCATGAACCACCTCGGCAACCACGGCATGCCCGCAGGTCTGCACGCTGACTGGAACGACTGCCTCCGTCTCGGCAAGCAGGGCGAGTCCACCTTCGTTGCATTCCAGCTCGTATACGCTATCAAGATCCTGCGCACCTACGCAGTTGAGAAGAACGATACAGACTACATCAAGTACCTGGACGAGATCGGCGCTAAGCTCGATACTATCCTCTCCGCCTGCTGGAACGAGGACAGATGGATCCGCGGCTACAAGGAGGACGGCGCCATCATCGGTCAGCGCACTGATCCTGAGGCTTCCATGTGGCTCAACCCGCAGAGCTGGTCCGTTATCTCCGGCTTCGGAACAAAGGAGCAGCAGGAGAAGGCTATGGACAGCGTTTACCGCGAGCTGAACACTCCGTACGGCGCAATGGTAATGTACCCGCCTTATGTAAAGCACGGCTTCCCCGGAGCGCTCATGCAGTGCTTCAACAAGTGCACCAAGGAGAACGCAGGTATCTTCTCCCAGCCGCAGGGCTGGCTGATACTGGCTGAGTCCAAGCTGGGTCACGGCAACCGCGCTTACCAGTACTGGACTGAGGCGGCTCCCGCTACCTACAACGACAACGCAGAGCACAGAGTGCTCGAGCCGTACGTATACGGTCAGTTCGTTGAGGGCAAGGACAGCCCGTTCGCAGGCCGCGCACACGTTCATTGGCTGACCGGTACCGCTTCCACCGTTATGGTTGGTACAACTGAGGGTATCCTCGGTCTGAACCCCGAGACCAAGGGTCTGGTGATCGACCCGTCTATCCCCTCCGAGTGGAAGGAATACACCATGGAAAAGACCTTCCGCGGCAAGAAGCTCCACGTTACCGTAAAGAACCCGAACGGTTCCGAGCACGGCGTGAAGTCCGTAACAGTCAACGGCGAGAAGATCGAGGGCAAGCTTATCCTCGATTCTATCCTCAAGGCTGAGAACGACGTTGTAATCGAGATGTAATTCTAGATAGAAAAATCCCCCGTTCGTATGAGCGGGGGATTTTTTATGTTATTTCAGTCTGACAACATTTGACCACTTTCCGTATATCCGCTTTCCTCCGATGGAAATGTACGGGCGTATCCTGAACCTGCACCCGGATTTGGAAGTCCATTTAACCTTCAGGCTCAGCTTGTGGTTCTGAATGTCCGCAAGCTTTGTGAATTTACCCTTGCCCTCAGCCGCCTGTACCTCATAATTGGGGTATATACCGCCTGGTCTTGACCATGTAAGTGTGGCGCGGTTTTCATTTTTTACCTTACGTCCCTTTAACGTGGATTTCGGCGGAAGTATCTTGAATTTCAGCGTCTTTGTGCCTTTGAAGCTGTTTATTCCGGTTATGCGCACAGACGCTATGCCAGGTGTTACAGCGTCCTGATAATCTACCGTGTAGTCGTAACCCTCGTTGAGCGTACGATCCTCGTATTCTGCCTCTATGACGGGTGTGAACGGCTTTCCGGTGTAGGTCACAGTGGGGAGCGCCTTGAACTTGCAGCCGCTTATATCGTGCTCCTCGCCCGGTCTAAGAACCAGCGTGGAATATTCGTAGCTTCCGTCTACAAGCGTACCGGCACTGCGAATGTTATACCTGAACTGACAGGTAACGCTCTTGGCAGCCTGCCCGAATACCCACTCGCTGCTCTCTCCGTAAAGCATGCCGACAACATCGCCGTTTTCAGTTGTGCCTGTCCATATGTCAAACGAATCGTCGGTAGTGCAGTCGCACTCGATTATATCTCCGTTGGCTCCGTCGCCGCCGAAGAATCCGAACGTCGCCGACGTGCCGAACGCGTCGTCCCACTCGCTAAGATAGTAATCGTCAAACTCCACATTGAAACCGATTCCGGCTCTTCCGGTTTCGGCGTAAGCCTGCTGATAAAGGTCGTACTTTTCCTTTGGAACGGTGAAAATTATGCTGGTGCAGTCCGGAATCACTCCCGTCCTGACCGTCACGCCGGGCTGTGAGAAGTCAAGGTCGTCCGGAAGCGTCAGGGCGGCTTCTGCGGTATTCTCTGCTGGAACAGCTCCGGACGGCTCCGCCTGCTCTTCTGCGAAAGTTTCCATCGCTGAAGCCGCTGCCAGGAAAACCGCAAGTACCGCGGCCGTTAATCGCTTGAATTTCATATTACCTACCTCCATTGATTTAATGTTACCAACATTATACATCGTTTGTTTTCATTTGTCAATGAAAATTCGGTTGGGTATGTAAAAAAACTCCCTGCCGAAGCAGGGAGTTTATATTGTTAATCAATATTGTGAAGCGCCTTGTAGATGTCCTGCATCTGCTGGTCGGTGGAGGCAATGGTCTCCGCGCAGTCCTTGAGCTGCTGCGCAAGGTCAGCTGACACCACGCTGTCGGTCTTGTATTTGAGGTCGTGCTCCAGGGTCGCCCAGAAGTTCATTGCGATGGTGCGTATCTGAACCTCCACGTGGACAAGCTCCTTTTTTTCGGAGAGGTACACCGGGGTCTCAATAACCAAGTGCAGACTGCGGTAGCCGTTTGGCTTGGGGTTCTGTATGTAGTCCTTGCGCTTGATGAGCTTCACGTCGTCCTGCGCGGTCAGGAGGTCCGCCACGGTGTAGATATCGTCGATGTAGTTGCATACGACGCGGACGCCTGCGATGTCGTTCAGCTCGCGCTTTGCGTTATCGCAGCTGAACGGTATTCCCTTGCGGTTGAGCTTCTCAAGAATGCTCTGCGGGGATTTCACGCGGTCCTCAAGGTGATGTATCGGGTTGTGGTCGTATTTCGTCTTGAATTCGCTGTCGAGTATCTCAAGCTTGGTCTTGACCTCGCGAATCGCGGACTCGTAGAGATGCTCAAGCTCCATGAACTGGTAGAGCTGGTCCATAACGCGCTGCTGTGCGTCCGCAGGGAGAAGCTGCTGTACAGGCTCAAGCTCGAATGTTTTCTGTTTTTCTTTCATTGCGTATCCTTTCACAAGCGTACAATAATATTATATCAGCAAATGTGATAAATTTGATAATGTTCGTGTGAAATTATTATGAAATATTACTTGTTTGCTTCGTCCTGCATACTATTCAGGAGCGCCTCTATGTCAGCCTGGGACATCTTACCGCCGGAAGGCGCGGAGGATTCAGCAGGCGCAGGCTCGGGAGTGGGAACAGGCTCAGCAGGTTCAGTGGGTTCAGCAGGTTCGGAAGGTTCAGCGGGCGCGTTAGCCGCGAGCAGCTTCTCAATGTCCTCCTGGGACATCTTGCCGCCGGAAGGCGCGGGGGATTCAGCAGGCGCAGGCTCGTCGTTTACCGGAGCTTCCGGAGCGTTGTTCTCGACTATCTCGGGTTCATCAGAATCGGAATCATCATTGCCGCCGAGTGCCGCCGCGAGCAGTTTCTCTATGTCGTCCTGGGACATTTTGCCTCCGGAAGGCTCCGCAGGTTCGATGATTTCTTCGGTCGGAGTTTCGACGGGTTCGGCAGGTTCGGCAGGTTCGGCAGATTCGGCAGATTCGGCAGATTCGGCAGATTCCGCAGATTCGGCAGGTTCCGCAGATTCCTCAGGCTTTTCACTGCCGCCGGACATGTTCATCTCGTCGAGCATTCTCTGCACTTCGTCCTGCGACATTACGCCGCCGGAGGACTCCTCCTGGGAGCGGGTTGCCGGGTCGACCTGTATGTCCGAAACCGGTTCGGGAGCGGGGGAGTCGCTTATGCCTGCCGAGCGGAGCAGCGCTTCGATGTCGTCCTGCGACATCTTGTTGTTCTCCACCTCGGGAGCGGGCGCATAGGAGGTTTCGGGAGCGATAGCCTCCGGGGTTTTGGACTCCTCCATAATGCTTGCGACGTCCACCTTATGCTGATTCAGAATGCTGCTCACGTCCGCTTCCGGCTGCTTTGGCGGACGCGTGGAACGTCCCGGGCGGTATTCCCCGCTGGGGTAGGATATCATCGGAACCGGCTGTGCTTCCGGCGCGATGAGGTATTTGTCGAACTCGCCGCACGCCTGCTCGAAAGTTGTGGTCTCGCCGTCGAATCTTATCCAGTAGTCGTCGTAGGGAGTGATTCCGTGGGTACGCCTGAGTATGTTGTAGACGTTGTATTTTTCAATTCCCATTCTGTCGAGGATAGGGTATGTATAGGGCGTCTTGTCCTGGAAAACACGACACGAGAACAAGTAGTAAATGTCCGAAATGTCGAGGGGACGGTGTATCGTTGTTATCATCAGCTCCTTGAAGCGGGTGATGATGGTATAGGATACCTCCTCGTCCTCTGAAACGAGATATTCGCATATCGGCGCTTCGCACTTCCACACAGTGAATTTCAGCGGGAGCGGCATTTCGAATGCGCTGTTGTCTACTATTCGATACCGGTTCGCCTTTAATACAACATTTTCCATAGTTCTACCCTCCGGAATACGTCCGCACGTATCACATTATTATAGATATTATACCACATTTTTGAAACATAAGCAATAGTTTTTTTATCTCTCCATATTGTGAACAAAATAATTTCGGGCGATTTGTGCAGGTTTAATAAAAATGCCGGACAATGATAAATTATTATTGTCAAAGTGTTTACAGAAACGAGTTTTTGTGTTATACTGATACTAAATAGCTGTGTCTGTCGCACGGCTGAATGCGGAAATAATCTGCTCTTGCAGAACAGAAACGGGGAGTATATATGAAGATCAGAACCATGCTGATGATCAGCGCCATGCTGTTCGCGATACTGCCGATGGTGATCTACACGGTGTTCGCAAACACATTGCTTTCTTCTGACGGCGACAAGCAGTTCAGAGATACTTTACTCGAGGTGGCAGAGAACGAGCGCTACACGCTGCAGACCTACCTCGACACGGTGGATAAGCAGGCGGAGACCATTCTGAAGAACACCGAGGTACAGGACGTGATCAAGAGCCAGAAAACCTCGGATTATGTCGGGAATTACCTTGTGCAGTTTGCAAACGAGAATCCTGAGATAGATTCCATCTCTCTGGTGGACAAGGACGGCAAGATCTTCTGCGGAAGCACCGGAAAGATCGGTCAGGTCATCGACAATTTCAGCGCTTATGACAGCTACGCGGACGGCGCTCTCTACTACAATGCGATAATCAATCCCGAGGCCACCGGCGGCGGAACCAACCCCACGATGTTCTACAAGAAGCATCAGGGCGGCGCGACCCTGCTTATCAGCTACAAGCTGTCCGGCAAGGGCTTCCTTTACAGCGCGACCGGCGGAAGCACGTTCTACAACGGTTCTGTGACTGTTGCGGATTCTTCCCCCAATCACAATTATAATATCGTTGATAACTTCAAGGTAAACCTTTATTACGAGTACCCCTCCGATGTTTTCAAGAGCAGGATCGACAGCCTGACTGACGGCGCGGAGCCTGAGATAATCGAGTACTCTCCGGCAAACGGCTCCTCTGATAAGTGGTACGCCGCAATGGTCAAGGTCGGCGGCGAAAACGGACTTATCGCGATCGCAAGCTGCCCTGTGAACGGCAATGCAAATTCCTTCTCGCTGCCCGCGGGCAACGGCATAGTTGTGGCATGCGTACTTATCTCCATTGTTGCAATTGCAGGCGCTGTCGTCGTATCCATTCTTGTAACAAGACCGCTCAAGACCATTGAGGAGACCCTTGTAAAGGTACGCCGCGGCGACCACGAGGCGCGTATCCCGAACGAGGTCAGCAACAACGAGTACGGACAGATGTCCCGTGCGTTCAACAACCTGCTTGACGAGATCGTTGTCAGCGAGGACAGATACCGCACCATTACGGAGATGTCCGATAACATCATCTTCGAGTGGAATTTCAAAACCAACGAAGTGTTCTTCTCCAACAACTTCAACAAGAAGTTCAGCTACCGTGCTCCGTCCGACCACTTCGGTGACAGCTTCCTGTTAAAGGCTAAGCTCCACGAGGAGGACGCAGAACGCTACAAGCAGGACCTCGAGGCTCTGGGCAGAGGCGAGGAGTTCAAGCACAACGAGTACCGTATGAAGAACATCTACGGCGACTACATCTGGGTTCTTATCAGAACTGCGACCCTCCGCGACAAGGAAGGCAACCCGCTGAAGATCGTCGGCGTTATCCTGGATATCGACCGTGCGAAGAAGAGCGAGCAGCAGCTCACGACCCGTGCAAGCTTCGACGCCCTCACCGAGCTTTACAACCGTGAGACCATTGAGAGCCAGATCGACAACGAGATCACCCTTTCCGAAGCGCGTAAATCTGAGATGGCGGTTCTGTTCATCGACGTAGACGACTTCAAGCACTACAACGACCAGTACAGCCACGCGACCGGCGACCAGGTGCTGAAGTTCGTTGCACGCACCATAAAGGGCACTGTGAACGAGTTCGGCTTCGCAGGACGTTACGGCGGCGACGAGTTCATCGCATGCATTCGCAACGCGGAGATAAACGACCCGACAAGGGCTGCGCAGGATATCATCTCCAAGCTCGAAGAAGGCTTCGAGTGCGACGGAGTTCACCTGACCGTGAGCGTGTCCATCGGTATTTCGATGATAAAGGACGACTACAACACCCGTGTTGAGTATATCATCGGTAAGGCTGATGACGCGATGTATTCCGTTAAGAAGAACGGTAAGTCAAATTACGCGTTCATCTGATCTGAGTAATAAGAAAGACCGCTCGGGAGAGCGGTCTTTTTTTGTGCGGAGAATAGATTTGTGCGGGGTAAACTTTCAGGAGCCGTCAATTCGGAGCGTCGGAGCGTCAGAGCATCGTAGCGAAGCGGGCGTCTGCTCCTCTGGTGGCGGCGTGAACCGCCATAGGGGCAGACCCGAAGTTGGCATACCCGCGCAGACGTTAAACTCTCTGAAATAAAAGCGCTTCCGCACAAAGTAACTGTGCGGAAGCGCATATTATTTACCCATTCTCCTATATTGAGAAAGCGGTTTGCCGTGCCGGAATTGACTTTATCGACAGCCGAATTACAATATGTTTTTACGGATCCTCGACAAACTTCAGACCTATGCAGTGATCCGAAATAAGATTCTCAGGTTTGACGCCGAGCAGGGTCTTGATTCCGGAGCGCACCGTGATAGTACCGCTGCACATGGACATCGTGAGAGTGCCCTCGCAGTCGGCGGAGCCAAACGCGACTGATTCCGCGCCCTCGATAAGGGAATCGAACGTGCAGTCGTTCATTATGATCTCGCCGAAGTTCTTATCGGCGCCGATACCTAGTATCTCCTTCGCCTTGAACTCGGTGGAGATGCGCACGTCAGACATTTGGATGCTGCCGCCGCAGGAGTTGAACGACGCGATACCTCCTACCTTATCGCCGGACATCTTGAAGTCAGCGCAGCCGTTTTTGATGCTTACTCTGCACGGGTCGCTGAAGCTTCCGATGCCAAGCCCGGTTTTTGAATGGTGCTCGATGAACACGCGGGAGTCGTCTATATCCACGTCTGCGCCGGAGAGCAGGCTGCCTATGCCGAGGGTTTTCTTGCCCATCTGCTCGATGACGAGTTCCTTGCAGCGTATCCTGATATATGAGCTGCCGTCGTTGGTTCTGCCGCCTATCGCCACGCTCTTTTCGCCGTCAAGGTGGATATAAAGACCGCCGTTCATGCAGATGTCGATATTGCCGTACGGCATTGTAAAGCCGGAGCCGATGGCGTAGGTCTGGCTGATTGCGGAGTTTATCCTGAGTGTGCCGTCGCCGATTATTTTCAGCGTGGAGCCAGCCGGGACGTAAATCCCGCCGGTCAGCGTTGCCGCGCCGATGATGTTCAGCGTCATGGTGCTGTTCTGACCCACCGTTATCGAAGCGCCCGCGTTCTCGTTATGCACATTGATGTCTACGAGGTTCAGGCGGCAGTCGATGTTGTCCTTGGCGCGTATTGCCATTTCGGAGGTGTAGTTCTTGTTTCCGGTCAGGGTGTACTCCATCTTGTTGACGATGATATCCGTGTAGCTGTCCAGGTCAAGCGCCATGAGGGATATCTCGCGCTCGTCGCCGGTGAAGTAGGTCTTGCGGGTGCGGCGGTTTTCGGACTGGCGGTTGTATTCCTGTATTTCCTCCGCGATGTCCGGATTTATCTCCTGAACGATATCCGCAGAGGGCTTCGCGGTATAGTAGCCCTGGATAAGGTCGACGCCCATGCCGATAACGGTCTGAAGCTCCTCGGTGAGCTCCACGCCCTCTGCGAGAGCCATGAAGTTGTTGTCGTGGGCGTAGTCGATGATGTTGCGCGTGAAGTGCTTCTTGCGCTTATCCTTGTGGATATTCATGATAAGGCTGCGGTCTATCTTCACGACGTTGGGCATGAATGTCAGCAGGTTGCTGATGTTGGAATATCCCGTTCCGTAATCGTCTATCGCGACCTTGAATCCGCAGCGCTGGCTGCGCTCAAGCAGCGTCTTTAACTGGCTGGAGCTTGCCTCGGTCTGCTCGGTGAACTCCACGACGATATTCTGCATGATATCGCCGTAAAGCTGATATAGCTGCTCAAAATCGGCGTCCGGAAGCGTGCATGCCGGTATACTGTTGATAAACAGCAGCTTCCCCGCAAGCAGGCGCTGGTTTTCCTTTGCGAAGCGCAGAGTATTGAACATCGTGCACTTCTCCACGTCCTGGAGTCTGTCGAGAGCCTCGGCATGGCTGAGTATCGTGAGCGGAGACAGCCGGAATTCTTCGCCGGACCGCATGAGCGCCTCGTACGCGAAAACGCTTCCGTCCTTCGCGCTGACGATGGGCTGGAAATTATATGAGAACAGGTTCTCGTTAAGCAGCCGTACGACCTGCTGGCGCTCCTCCGGGTCGAAAGTCTCGGTGGAAACGTCCGCGGTCTTGTGCATTTTGGTGTGGTTATCCTTGGTGAGGGTGCGCTGGTACGCCGCCTCGTATGGCAGCTTGTCGAGCACGGAGCGGTCTGTGAGAGGCGCGGAGATCGACGCGGTGTAGATATTCACGCCATATTCCTGGTTGTGATGGTTTATGGAGTCCACAACGCTGCTGAGCCTCGACGGAACATCATCGAAGGAGCCTTCGTCGATAACTCCGGCAATGAAGAACTCGTCGCCGCTTACCCTTACTACGATGTCGTTTTCTCCGGCAGCGCCGGAAAGCGCAACGCCGAGGGCCTGAAGCACCTTGTCGCCCTCCGCGTAGCCGTAGGTGTCGTTTATGCCGCGGAGGTTCTCAACGTCGATGGAGATTATGCGCAGCAGCTTCTTCGGGTCGTTGAACTTGCCGCAGCGCTCCGTCATGATGCGGACGTAGCCGCGCATATTCAGCAGACCCGTGAGGGAATCGCGCACCTGCGCGTCGGTAACGGCGTCGTTGTAGAGAATGTGCCGGCGCTGCTTCTCAAGGGCGCAGCTTATTGTCCTGAGCCACTTGACGTAATTCCGGCTGTAGACCTTTCCGCTCTCGCCGTAGGAAAGCACGACGTAGCCGTAGTTAACTCCAATGAAGTGGAGGGTCGTGAAGATGAACGCCGACGGGCGGCTGCGCTCCTCGAAAATCTCAGGAAGCAGCATATCGCGCGGGAACTTCGCCATGAGGTCGACGGTGCTTCCTGCGGAGGTGCGCTTGTACGCGAGGTTGATCCGGTCGGTGAAGCCCGGTTCGGGGGCTTCGTTGTGCATTACCTGGTTATTGAGACAAAGCCAGAATCCGGTGAAATCCCCGAGGAAATGCGTGTACCAGTCCACCTTCCAGAGGTAGTCGTAGAACGTATCCGCGCCGATTAGCTCCTCTGACATGAAGTTGTAGTAGGAATCCATTTCGTTGCCCTGCAGGCTGGTCATTTCAGCAGCGAAGGCGTGGCACAGCCCTCCGAGGTTGGGGGGGCAGCAGCCGCAGGTCATTCCGACGCGGAACTGTGCGCAGTTGTCGTCGGAATGCGCCTGGTATACCCCGCCGGTGACTTTCGCGATTATGTAGTGCGCGGCGTTTTTCGCAAGAGTAACAGGGTCGCGCAGCGCGGAGGTGATGTTAAGATAATTCGCGCCGTACGGCTCCTTCTGATTGAAGCCGGTGATCAGCACGTCGTCCGGGATATTTACGCCGCGGTTCGACAGCGATTCGATGAGCTGTACTGCGGTAAGGTCGGAGCAGCACATTATCGCTTCCGGCATGCCGTTGCTGATTATCTCGCCGGCAATGCCGGAAAAGTCGTAAACCCAGTCGATTCCGTGGTGTATGCGTTCTTTTGGGATATCATAGCCGCGCTTTTTCATGGCCTTCACGAAGTAGCGCTCGATGGAGTCGTGGAATTCGTCCTTCGGTCCGCCCACGAAGTCGATGACCTTGCAGCCGTGGTGATCCATGATGTGGCTGACCATCATGTCGGCTACTGGTTCGTAGTTGTAAATGCAGTTGGCAAAGCCGTCCACCTGGCTGTCGAACGAAACGACAGGACCCTTGAAATCGCTTTTTATGCGTGCGATAAGGCGTTCCCGCGAGGTAACGTCGTTAATGCTGGAGGAGAATATGATAATGCCGTCTAGGAGGTCAAAGTCCACAAGGTCGTATACGGAGTTTTCAGCCGCGTCGAATTCAGCGTTGCCGGACATCATCAGGGACGAGAATACCGCGGCGTCCATGTTGGCGGCAAAAAGCTCTTTCTGAATTGTGTTCAGCGCGTTTGAGAAGAATACATATTCCGCTTCAGCGGCGATTATTCCGATCAGAGGACGGGATTTTTTCAAGGCGATTTCTCCTTTGTCCTGTTTGGTTCAAACAGGCATACTATGACTATTTTAAATAAGTATATCATAAATCGCGTGTTATTTGCAACAACGGATTGATGATTTTGTGCGATATTACTATTTTTTTTAGTTATATTTACAATCTGACGATACAAAAGCGGTGTTTTTATCTGGAAATGTAATGTTTCACATGAAATTTTGTGCAAATTGCCATGCGGGGAGGGTTTGATTTTTTACTCTATATAGTGTATAATAGATATTATTGACGAAATTTATACAGGAGTTTTTTATTTATGGATCTGTTACTTATTTCTGCGGCGGAGACTGCGGCAGATGACGGCGGCTTCCTCGGAGTCGTAAAGGCTGTAAACGACGCGGTCAGCGGCGTTGTATGGGGCTGGCCGGCTCTTATCCTGCTGCTGTTCGTCGGAGTGCTGATGTCGGTGCTTACGAAATTCTTCCAGATATCGCACATCGGAAGGTGGTTCAGATGCACCATCGGCGCGGTATTCAAGGACAGAAAGGTCACGGCGCACACAAAGGACAAGCAGATATCCCAGTTCCAGAGCGTATGCGCGGCGCTCGCCTCAACGGTCGGGACCGGTAATATTGCGGGCGTGGCTTCCGCAATTGTCACCGGAGGTCCCGGCGCGGTGTTCTGGATGTGGATCATGGCGTTCTTCGGAATGATGACCAACTTCGCAGAGAACGTGCTGGGTATTCTCTACCGCGTCAAGAACAGGGAAGGCGAGTGGAGCGGCGGCGCGATGTACTACCTCAAGTACGGTCTCGGTGCAAAGAAGCACTGCAGGGTTTTAGGCTCCGTGCTTGCTGTGCTGTTCTGCGTATTCTGCCTGTTCGCTTCCTTCGGAATCGGCAACATGACCCAGATCAACACCATCTCCACCAACATGAACAGCACATTCGGCATCCCGAACTGGATCACCGGCGTCGTGCTGATGATCATTGCGGCTCTCGTTGTTATCGGCGGTATCAAGCGGATCGCGCTGGTTACAGAGAAGATCGTTCCGATAATGGTGATCGTCTACCTGCTGGGAACTGTCGGCGTCTGCGTTATGCATATCGACCAGTTCGGCGCGGTGTTCTCCTCTATTTTCAGGAGCGCGTTCGGCATGGAGGCTGTCGTCGGCGGTCTGGTGGGTCAGGGCGTCAAGATGGCGATAGAGATGGGCATGAAGCGCGGCGTGTTCTCCAACGAAGCGGGTCTCGGCTCCTCGGTAATGGTGCACTGCAACTCCAACGTCAAGGAGCCGGTCAGCCAGGGAATGTGGGGAATCTTCAGCGTGTTCACCGACACTATCGTTGTCTGCTCGCTGACTGCGTTCACGATCCTTTCTTCCGGTCTGTTCGACCTCCAGACGGGCAGGCTCGCGGAGGAGTTCGCGTACCTTGAAAAGCAGACTGGCTCCATAGTGGGCGTTGCGTTCCAGGCAAACTTCGGCGAATTCGGACGTTATTTCGTTGCGATCGCGCTGCTGCTGTTCGCGTTCTCCACTTCCCTCGGCTGGAGCCACTACGGCACCAAGGCGTTCGAGTACCTTTTCGGGACAAAGGCTACGCTGTTCTACAAGATCGTTTTCGTTCTGGCTATATTCGGCGGCGCGACAATGGGCGAGAACCTCGCCTGGGAGCTTTCCGATACGTTCAACGGAATGATGATGATCCCGAACCTGATAGGCGTTCTGGTGCTGTCGCCGATGGTCTACAAGTGCACGAAGAACTACATAGACCGCCACGTGCGCCGCATGGACGTTGAGCCGATGCTGTCCGTGCACGAGGATATACAGCGCCAGCAGGTACTGGCACTTGAAGCGGAGCAGAACGAGCTGGTCAAGGCAGGGCTCGACACCGACTACGCGGAGTAATGAGTTTGTGAATGAGGCTTAAAGCTTTGCGCACAAGTTTATGGATTTTCGACTGTTGCAAATGAGGCTGAGTAATTCGGCCTCATTTGTGTTTCAGCCGCAGAATATTCTGAAAAAAATTTCGCTGTCCCCCTTGACAAATCGGAATAAGAGGTGTATAATATCATCATTGAATGCTTTAGAGATAAAAAGCATAAAAGCATAAAAGTGCTAAAGCAAATGAAAAGATGAAAGGACAATAGTCATGAAAGAAGTAGTAAAGCTGATGGATTACAGACCTGATATAAAGATAGTTGACGCGACCCTGCGCGACGGAGGTCTGGTGAATAATTTCCGTTTCACGGACGAGTTCGTAAAGGATCTGTATCAGACCAACATCAAGGCGGGCGTGGACGTTATGGAGTTCGGCTATAAGGCTGATAAGGAGATGTTCGACGTAAAGGATTTCGGCAAGTGGAAGTTCTGCGACGACGAGGATATCCGCGCGGTAGTAGGCGACAACAACACCGATCTCAAGATCGCCGTAATGGCGGATGTTGGCAGATGCAACTACAAGCAGGACATCAAGCCCCGCGCTGAAAGCCCGGTCGACGTTATCCGCGTTGCCACATATATCAACCAGATTCCGTCCGCTGTCGACGTTATCGAGGACGCCGTTGCAAAGGGCTACGAAGTTACCTGTAATATAATGGCTATCTCCAATGCGCAGGAGGCGGATATCCGCGTTGCGCTCGACCTGCTCGGGAAGTCGCCGGTGAACGTTATTTACATCGTAGACAGCTTCGGCGCGCTGTTCCCGGAGCAGATAGCGCGTTTCGCGGCGCTCTACGGGGAGTACGCTGCAAAGTACGGCAAGAAGCTCGGAATACACGCGCACAACAACCAGCAGCTCGCGTTTGCAAATACGGTCGAGGCGGTGGGCGACGGCGTTGACTGGCTCGACGGTACATACTCCGAGATGGGCAGAGGCGCCGGAAACTGCGCAATGGAGCTGCTCCTCGGTTTCCTCAAGAACCCGAAGTACAACCTGTACCCCGCTGTTCAGTTCATCGAGAAGCATATGACAAAGCTCAAGGAAGATGGCGTTGTCTGGGGCTACGATATGCAGTACCTCCTCACCGGCATGCTCAATCAGCACCCCCGCACCGCTATCCAGTTCACAAAGGATAAGCGCAAGGATTTCTCCACCTTCTACAAGGAGATAACATCCCAGGAATAATTCCAGATATCTACAAACCTTCATATTCTGTACGGTGCGCCCTGCGGCTGAGATACGCCGCGGTGCGCATTACAGTGCGGAATTTCTGGTTTTTAAAAAATAATCAATTTTTTTTGAAAAAAGTGTTGACAAATCAGAAATAATGTGATATAATATACAAGTCGTCAGGGATACGAAGTAATAGAACTGATAACGCTTTACGCTGGTGTAGCTCAGCTGGTAGAGCAGCTGATTTGTAATCAGCAGGTCGGGGGTTCGAATCCGTCCACCAGCTCCATTTTTTAATGGAACTTACAATTGAATATGGGAGCTTTCCCGAGTGGCCAAAGGGGACAGACTGTAAATCTGCTGCGTTTGCTTCGGTGGTTCGAATCCACCAGCTCCCACCAATCAAACCGCATGAACTTCACGTTTATGCGGTTTTGGTTTTTATTAACGGAGCCGCATCTATTCATGACAAAAATCGCACATATTAATCCAAAAGCAGCCAATGTGAATTGACTGCTTTTTGTTTTTATCTGGCGGAAATGCTCCCGTTCTTATTACGAATTGATCCTCTCGATTATCTCCGGAACGTCCGCAAGGGAATCCGCCTTTGCGAATATCCGCGAATACAGCTCCTCGTCCGGCTGGGTGAGGTCGGGGACCATCACGGTCACGCAGCCCGCGTCGGAAGCGCTCCGGACGCCGTTCGGGGAATCCTCCAGCGCCATGCACCCGCCTGCAGGAAGTCCGAGCTGCTCCGCCGCGTAAAGGTAGATATCCGGCTTGGGCTTGCCGTTTTCCACCATCGCCGCACAGACTATCCTGCTGAATCTCCCCAGCAGTCCCACCTGCCCGAGGTAGTCCTCGGTGCGCTGGATATCCGTCGCCGTGGCTATCGCGGCGGGTATACCCTTACTGTCGAGATAATCCAGCAGCTCGGCGATTCCCGGCTTGGTCTCAAGCCCGTGCTCGGAAATGTGCTGTTTCATAAGCTCCATGCGGCGGGAGCGTATTTTCACGTAGTCGAACTCCTCGCCGAATATGCCCTGTAAATAGGGTATCGCGAACTTCCGTGCAAGCGAGCGGATATTCAGCGCGTGTTCCCTCTGCATGGGGAATCCCGCTTCATTCGCCGCCTGGCACCAGTATTTCACAAGGAGCTTCTCCGTGTCCAGGATAAGCCCGTCCATGTCGAAAATAACCGCTTTGATCATATGTATACCTCACTTTATTAGTTCAGACATATCCGCCGGAAGCGGAGAAGTCAGCCTGATGATTTCCTTTGTGACCGGCTGGGTGAAGCTCACCTCGCCGCAGTGGAGCGCATGCCGCTTTATCCCGGACATGTCCCCGCCGTACATTTCGTCCCCGCACAGCGGAAATCCGATGTACGCCATATGTACGCGTATCTGGTGCGTACGCCCGGTCTCCAGTGCGACCTTCAGAAGCGCGTGGGAATCGTTCCCGCCGACGCGCTCAAAATGCGTGACCGCCCGCTGACCCTCCGGAGTAACGCACCGCGTGATTATGCTGTCCCCGGCTCTGCCTATCGGAGCGTCCACGGTATCCCCCGGCGGAGTGCCGCAGGTAACTGCGAAATACACCTTGGAAAGCGACCCGGAGAGCGCCGAGGCAGCGTATTGATTCTTTGCGCACACGCAGAGCCCGCTCGTGTTGCGGTCCAGCCGGTTTATCGGTCTGAACGGAAGTCCCGGATACAGCGCCGCGAACAGGTTCGCGAGGGTGTCCCCGCGGTGGCGTATTGAGGGGTGCACCGGCATGTGTGGCGGCTTGTCGAACACTGCGACGTCCTCGTCCTCGTAGATCACCGGGGCGTTCAGCTCCGGATTCGGCTCGGCGCTTTCGGCGTCGTCTGAGAGCCGCACGCACAGCTCCTCGCCGCAATGTACCTCGTCCACCGTCCGCAGGAGCGCGCCTCCCCGGGTCAGACCTCCGGTCTGTTTCAGGCGGATAAGCGCCCGGCGGGAGAATCCCCGGGACTTTAAGAATGTCTGAGCCTCCGCGCCGTCGAATTCCGCAGGGACCATCAGTTTGAGTTCTCTCATGTTCCCTCCGTCAGAGCCTTGTAATAGTGTGCCAGTATCAGGTCTGTGACCCGTCCGTAGCTCCGCGTGCCGTCTGATACGCCCTGCGCCTTGATGAATCCGTCGTTCACCGCAGCGGAGGCCGTCTGGACCTCGCCCTTGAAGCTGTCGATGTACTCGTTTTCGGCGGTGAAGTCCCGGCGCATGCCGTCGGTGGTGCATTCGTAGGCTTCGCGCCACATGTCCTTGTCGCAGGCGTACAGTGAATTCGAACAGAACTTGAACGCGTTCATATAGCCGGAGTATCGGAATTCCGGGTACTCGCTGTTTATGCAGGAGAGGTACGCCAGGAAGTTGCACTCGTTCTCGAAGGCTATCCCGCGGGAATGCGCGCTCTCATGGCTGGCCGTGAAGGGTATGGAAAGGTCTGGCTGCTCGATGTTCACGTTGCATTCCGCGAGAAACGGGAAGTACATTCCGGTTATCCCGGTGTAGCTCCAGTAGTAGGAGAGCTGCACCGGCTTCTGCCTGCCTATGCTCGTCCAGAGGAACGGATATTCCTCCGTCAGGGCTTCGTAGCCGCTTCCGGTGCGGGAAAGCTCGGTGTAGATATCCTCGGTGAACTGCACGCAGCCGTTTTCGTCCTCGGCGAGGTACTCGCGCTCCTGCGCGGCATGGGCAGCCAGATCCTTGCAGACTGCAAGGAGGAACTCCGCCGGCTTAGGGGAGGCGTCAAGCTCCATGAGGCTTTCAAGGCTCAGGCGGTAGTAGTTCGCGCCGTGGGCGGTCATGTAGATGAACGCCGCGAACGACAGGAATCCTGCAAGGAACCTTCCGGCTTTCAGGGCGGTGCGCTTCCGGGAGCTGCTCCTTTTCATTCTGACTGCGAATATAACGACAAGCGCAATTACCGCCGGAACAGCAAGCACCGCGCAGATTTCGGTGAGCGACAGCGGGATAAGCGATGTCACGAATCCCACCGGCACGGTGAACGCCTTGAAAAGCCCGCGCGACACCGCGTACTCCGTGAATTCCGGAAACATCGGCAGCAGGAAGTACATAGCCGCCGCCAGAATCAGCGGAATGAAAATCCACGCAGCTTTCAGCACGCGGCGGGGCGTGAGCCGCTGTTTGTTCCTGGCTTCAGTGCTTTTTTCGACCCTCATCTGATGGTTCCTCCTGCGTTTGATGATACTTTAATTATACAGTACATGGCGGTTTTCGTCAAGTTTCTGAAAATATTTTTGCTTTTTTTCAAAAAGCACTTGACAAAATGGATAGAATGTGATAAAATATATACGTTGCTGATGAGCAACGGGATGTTGAAAATAGAGCGATTTCAGATAAAAAAAGCGGGTAAAACCGCCTCGGTTTTTCCGGGAGCTTACTTCCGGTGTTTCTGGCGAGTAATATCAGGAACGATCAATACGCAGGTGTGGCGGAATTGGCAGACGCGCTAGCTTCAGGTGCTAGTGATCGCAAGGTCATGTGGGTTCAAGTCCCGTCACCTGCACCAAAACAAAGACGGCTTAACAAGGCGGAAACGCAGTGTTAAGCCATTTTCTTTATGCAATGCTATTATGTCCACATGTGAATTATCCCGGCTTTTCGGGACAAAAAACGCCCTTTTATAGGGCTGATACAGCACAAATACAGCACGCCGAAACGCCTGAAATATAAGAGAGCCGCCCCGATTATGGAGTGGCTCTTTTTGTGCAGCTATGCTACTATGCTATGCTTTTCCACCAGCCAGCCAAGAGTAACATTACAGCGCTTGCATACACGAAGCAATTCATCAATACGCCACTTGCTTGGATTGGACATCCGGTCATAGAAAGTCTGCAAAGGCATTCCTATCAGTTCTGCGATACCTGAGCAATCTTTTGACTGCTCCATGGGTAGTTATTTAATTGTGGCTTACAAATTAATGTGTATGCCCGACAAATGTGAATTTTCGCCTTAGGTTTCATCTGAATATATCTCTACTTTACTAAATGCTTTTTTCTTACAGCAATCATATTCCGGTGATTTTTTAATATAGTCAAAAATGTTTTCTTCGATATCTTCATTCCATACAGTCTGTTCAAAAATCATATTATCCTCTGTCGGAATATATAGCACATCCACATGAATTTGACAATACTCATCCTCGCCATTAGGAAACTGCCTGACTAAAGAAAATTCAAACATTGGCTCTCCGGTAAAAGAATAAGTTCCTGTTTCGAACAGCACCATATCTTCTTTAACAGGTATATTACACATATCTTCAAACGCATCTATAATATTTCCCAAACTCGACTTGTCAGAAATCCTTTTTTGCAGATACTTTATTAGTTTTTCATTTTTATGCTTCTTAAAACTATCAAATAATCTCATCTGAGATTTCCTCCGTCAAATTCCGATTTATAGGGCTGACAAAATACCCTACTATATAACTATACCACACACAAAAAGAAAAATCAATCGCTATTTTCAGAACCCCTGCCTTAAGAACAGTACTTCCTCACCGCCGCTGAAACGACCTCCGAAATTTCCGCGGCAGTTTTACCGCCGAGGTACTCCGAAATCAGTTCAGCAGGAACAGCCACCATGACCGGCGGCTTCGGCTTGAGTATTTCCAAGACAACCTCCTCGGTAAGCGCACCAGCGCCGGAAAGCTCACGAATATTCCCGGAGGTGAGCTTCATTTCGGGGTGCTGTTTCAGAACATCAAGCAGGACCGCACGATCCTTAATTCCGCACAGAATTTCGGCGTCAGGGATACCGACGGTACCGCTGTCCAGCATGAGCAGGAATTCTTGTTACAGAGCGTTCAGCCGACCATATAATTCCGACTGTTCCGCCGTAATTCCGAGTTCCTTTTCAGCACGTTCGCCCAGTACTGCCGATACCCGTATCTGCTCCGATAGAGTGAGTTCTGGGAAACGCTGACGGTTGGTCTCCACGATTATCCGCTTGGCGTATTCGTCTGTTATGAGTTTTCCGTCGCCTATCCGGCAGGGGACTTTCACCCACATGAGCTGTTCTGCAACAGTCCAGCGGCGGTTTCCAGAAAGTATCTCATACTCGCCGTTCCCGGCGGAGCGAACAAGAAGCGGCTCTGTTATGCCCATTCGCGCAATTGACGAACTGAGTTCCGACAGGTCGCCGCCGTCCGTGAAAAACAGAGAACGCGGGGGAAGCAGCCTGTCCAGCTCGATGTTGTAGGACTTATCCTCCGGGAAGCACTTTGCGATGATTTCCTCGATGGATTCTGTTTCCGGCAGTTCCGGTTCTTCTTCGTTGGAAACGGCGGCGAATCCGTCGTCAGGCATTTCGGTCGGCTCATCGTACTCGATAGGAATGTAGATAGCTTCCGGCTGGTATTCCGGTTCGGCTGGCTTCGGGGCAGGACGGATTTCCGTGCTTTCCTCGGATTCCCGCTGAGCCTGTGCGAATGCTTTCATCTTTTCAATATCCATGCTGTCCTCCGGTCTGTAATTTTTGGAGCGTATCACGGGTTTAGCCCGCTGTTACGCAGATTGGTGGCGCATTTTACTGCGCCCCGGAGGTAATGTATGTGAACCCTGTGGCAGGGAGGGTTGTATAGAAAAAGCGGAGATCTTTCGGTCTCCGCTTGGCTTTATTCGGTTGTGGAGGCAATCCTGTCAGCAAATAGCTCTTTCACTTCTTCAAGAGGGAGTTCTGAAAAATACGCTATCTTTTCTAAATCGTGAACACCATGGTACCATAGATGGTTTGCAAAATCAACAGAAACTTGATGAACCCGTTTTTCGATGTATTCGTCAAACGTCATACTCATCAGGCTGTTTTGCCTTCGAAAAGCTTCTTTACTTCGTCCAGAGGGAGGTCTGTCAGGTCTGCAATCTGCTGAAGATCTCTTTCGCCCTTGTTCCAGAGATTTGTTGCAATACTGATGGAGCGCTCTCTGGCTGCTTTTTCAGCGGCTTCCTTAGCGGCAGCTTCCGCAGCCTGTCTTGCTCTCTTATCAGCATAATCTTCCATTAACTTACACATAGTATCAACACCCTCCTTGTCTTTCTTGAAATAACCTGCCCGGTCGGACAGTACCTTGTAGTGCATTTCGCGTGGGTCCTTGCAGAAAAAATCCTGCATAAGCTCGCCCAGAGCAGTGCCGTTGCGAATCTCGCCGTTCACATATATTATGTGCGAACCGTCCGTAAATATTGCGTGGTCAAGCTCGGAAATCGTGCGGTTGACCGTGTAAAGCGGCTTTCCGCCTTTAAGCACGTCATGCTCGGTAATGAAAATGATGTAGCTTTCCGGCAGTTCGTCGAACTTGTCGCCAGGGTTGAGCAGATTTGCGTCCAGCAGACTGCTGTTATATCTCGCGCGTCTGGGAGCCGCGCCGTCGTCACTGCGCTGGACTTCAATGTCATACTGCTTGCCATGCTCGTCAACTGCGTAGATATCCAGCCTTGCTGAACGTCCCTGTAAATTTTTCAGTTCAAACTGCGAAACCACTTTTACTACCGTCAGGTCGTCCCGGTTCAGAATCACTCTGAGCAGAAGCTCCGCGCACGCTTTATCCTCGAAAACCTTGCTCATAAATGTGTCGTCCATAAGCCGGAAGTTCTCGATTATGTTGAGCAGTTCTTCGCTATGTTCAGAGCTGATATTGCTGTTTCTATTTTCGTCCACAGTAATCATTTTCCTTTCTTGAATTATAGCATATTTTCCGCGAAAAATCAAGCGTATGTACCATCTGTTTTGCCCTCCGTGTACATTTTGTGCCATTCCTCGAGGATATCCCGACGCTGGAGGGTTATCTGCTTGGACGGCTTTTTCGCGGTCTGTTTTGGCGCTGCGGGAGCGCTGTTTTCAGCCGGTTCAGAGCGTTCTTCCGTAGAAGTCACTTTTTCGCCACAAAGCTCCGCTATGTCAGACTCTGAAAAGAATTTCAAGTCCGCAAGCGTGTTTGCCTGTTCTACTGTGAATTTCCTTTCAGAATCACGATTGAGATACGCCGCAATTTCCTCCTGACTGCTGTTCGGGAGCGCCGAAAACTGGCAGGTTGTCGCAAGCGTAAGTCTGCCGCTGTCGAGCATTTCCATAAGCTCCGTAACAAGCCGCGTGCAGGAAATGTAACGCTGGATAGTGCGCTTATCCTGATGATATATTCCATCTCATCAGTTCCACCAGATTGATTGATAGGATTGATTATATCAGGATTATTTTCTTTAAGGTCACCTCTAAAAACCTTGTTTGAGTGAAAATGTGTATAGCACACCGACT